>ERZ772955.1188-NODE-1188-length-17201-cov-26.488860_pt1 | contig 17201 bp, 8 predicted proteins | sample MGYA00511133_ERZ772955 | MGnify/ENA primary metagenome ERZ772955 (study PRJEB29015, sample SAMEA2737914) | human oral metagenome | biome: human oral; feature: human-associated habitat; material: dental | place: China | collected 2149 ... | reverse complement strand
TGAGGTAGTCCTGGACGTAGAACATCCGTATGCTTCCGGCGTTCTGCTGCGAATATAGGAACTGGTCGGCCGCCGTCCGTTCATATACACCCATGTTACAGTTCAGGTTGTGCCGGTACTCCATATAGATGCCATTCGACAGATGCGGACCGTGATAGTTCAGTTCCATCAGGTTCTGGACGACACGCGACGGCTTCAGATCAGGATTGCCGACCGTCCATTCCCTGCTGTTGTTCCTGATCCTTGCATCGCTCACCATGGCATAGGAGGACACCCGGCGATAGGTCTGGAACGTATAATGTATGCCCAGTCCCTTCACGATTTCGTACCCCAGTGTCAGCTTGGGACGGAAGGTCCAGTAGTCATAACTGAAGGCTGCCTGCGAATAGGTTTTGTTCGCCACACCGGCACCGGCCGAACAGCTCAGCCGCTTCCACCGCCCTTTCAGTTCGGAAAAGAGATACAGCTCCCCGAGGTGGATTCTGTTCCGTGCCAGGACATCTCCGCTGTAATCGTTCCGGGTGTACTTCGCCATGTGCTGCAGACCGGCCGAGAGCGTGAAAGGTTTCAGCCGGTTCTCGTAGACAGCCTCGCTCCGCAGTTCCCAGGTGCGTCCGTCAACACTGTATTCATAATGGCCTCCTTCGCCATTCTGCACCCGTCTGTCTGTATAGATGCCGGAGCATACGACATTCGCCGTGACGCTCTGATGCTTCCCCAGCTGACGGAAGAAGTAAAGATCCAGAGCCGGGGAGAAACTGCTCTCCACCTGCGCCTTCCGGAAGGACTGTACGGTAGTTCCGTCATGCAGCAGGAAGTCGAAAAAACTGCCGGGGCTGTTGCTGCCGTCCCCCGACAGCGTGGCCTGGAAAACATACGTGGAAGAATCGGCAAGACTGTACTTCACCTGGAACGTATTCCCCAGGGCGTGGTCCCTGTCTGCCGTCTGTTCACGTGAGACGGTGTGATGTCTGCCGTCGTTCAGCAGATAGTCGGCCGTCTCGGATGTCCGCCCGCCCCGGAAATCCTTACAGGAGAAATTGTAAGAGAAGGACAGTTCCGAGTTTTTATGGTTGAACTTCGCATAGAACATATCGTTGCAGTTCCGTGCCGTGAGCGTATGCGTCAGGTCTGCCCCCACCGTGTAGCCGCCCGCTTCCCGCTGCGTCCGTATGTCGATGACGTAGGCTATCCCTTCTCCATAGCGTATGCCCGGATTGTCGATGAAATCGATGCTTTTCACAAGTTTAGGGTCCAATGAGAGCAGTTCTTCTCTGCCGGCAAGTACTCCGTTCAGCCGCAACTGCACCGTACCGTTGTTCATCAGGGACGTTACCGTGTGCATGACCTCGTCTACCCTGATATGCGGAAGGGCCACTTTCCCTAACAGACTGTATCCGTCGACAGCTGCCTTCCGCTGTGCTTCGGAAGGGACAATCAGCTGTCCGTCAATCTTGTTGATTACTCTTGCCGCCTTCACGGTAACCTCCTTCAGTTCCACACTCTTTGCCGTCTTGCCGCTTTCCACCTTTTCCTGTGCCGAAACAGGCAGCAGCAGAAAAGAAGACAGCATCATAAACAATAATTTCCTCTTTGCCATTCCCATCTGTGTTTTTTGTCGCAAAGATAGACACTGTGCCCCGGTCGGAACGAAAATAATCACTGACAATTGCCTGACATTGCATCCACAGCCTGCACGTCCGGCATTCCCGACCGCTTGGGAATGCTGTTCCCAACACCTGGGAATCATGTTCCCAACACCCGGGGACCATATTCCCAAGCGGTCGGGAACAACTGGGATTCATATAAAAATGAACGTTATTGCTTTGCATTGTCTTCCATTTAAGTTACCTTTGCACCAGACAATAAAGAAAACAGTATGGACATACAGGAGATTTACAGAATTTACAGAAGCCACCCGGTCGTGACAACCGACAGCCGCGACTGCCCGCAGGGAAGTATCTTCATCGCCCTGAAAGGGGCATCGTTCGACGGCAACAGGTTTGCAGAAGCAGCCCTGCAGAAAGGCTGCAGCTATGCCGTCGTTGACGAAAAGGAATACGCAAAGGCGGATGACGAGCGTTACATTCTCGTCGATGACGCACTCGTCACCTACAAGGAACTGGCACGCGAACACCGACGGCAGTTCCCGATTCCGGTAATCGGCATTACGGGGACGAACGGGAAGACGACGAGCAAGGAACTCATCTCGGCCGTTCTGTCAGAGAAATTCAACGTACACCATACCGAGGCGAACTACAACAACGATGTCGGCGTGCCGCGTACGCTGCTCGGCATCCGCCCCGAGCACGAAATAGCCGTCATCGAGATGGGAGCATCCCATCCCGGGGACATAGAGAAGCTCGTCAAGTACGTGGAGCCCACCTGCGGACTGATCACCAACGTGGGCCGTGCCCACCTGCAGGGATTCGGCAGCTTCGAGGGCGTGAAACGCACGAAAGGAGAACTGTACGATTTCCTCAAGGCTCATGACGGCCTGCTCTTCCTCAACGAGAGCAACGCCGACCTCATGGAGATGGCAGCGCAGCGGGAATTCAGCCGTATCATCACGTACGGACAGGACGAGACCGCAGATGTGCAGGGAAACGTCGTCAGCTGTGCGCCTTTCCTGAAATTCACCTGGCAGGCTCTCAGCCATCAACCCTCCTCCGGTGCCTGCGAAGTACAGACCCATCTCATCGGATCCTATAATCTGGACAATATGCTGGCGGCCATTGCCATCGGCCTGCATTTCGGCGTAACACCGCAGCAGGTCTGCCATGCCCTGGAGAACTATATCCCCCACAACAACCGTTCGCAGCTGACCGAGACGGCACACAACAGGCTCATCGTGGATGCCTACAATGCCAATCCCTCGAGCATGGCTGCTGCCATCGAGAACTTCCGGCTCATGCAGGTGAAGGACAAAATGGCCATCCTCGGAGATATGCGCGAGCTGGGAGCGGCTTCCGGCGAGGAACACCAGAAGGTTGTCGACCTGCTCAAAAACACTGGCATAGACAATGTCTGGCTCGTCGGCGAGGAGTTCGGCAAGACCCGAACCAGCTTCCGCAAGTTCCATGATGTAGAGGAAGTGAAGGCCGAGATAGCACGCCGCCGCCCGGAGAACCATTACATCCTGATAAAGGGCAGCAACGGCATAAAACTCTTCGAACTGCCTGCCCTTCTCTGACAAATTAGAAAAAAAGAACGAAAAACTTACGTTAGTTCCGAAAAAATGACTATCTTTGCACTCGCTTACAGAGCAATCGGGATGTAGCGCAGTTGGTAGCGCACTACGTTCGGGACGTAGGGGTCGCCAGTTCGAGTCCGGTCATCCCGACAATCGAAAAAGGGGAAGAAGCCATACGGCCTCTTCCCCTTTTGAGTTGTGTGAGGGGAGATGGCGGCGAAATGATAAGCGATGACAGGCGATGACAAGACAACAGGCGACGACAAGCTTCCGGTCATTGCCTGCAAACGCCTGTCATCGCCTGTTCCTGTCCTTCAGGAAGCGGATCCTACTTCGCCGGAGTCATTACCACCTCTGCATGATTGCCGGCAGCAACCAGCTGCTTCAGGTGAGCTGCAAGCCTGGCAGGAGTGAGTGCCTCTACGGCTGCCTTGTAGCCTGTCTGGAGGTCGACACCCGTCCAGATGTACTCGTCGAGGATGTCCATCCAGTGGCCGTTGTTCTTGGCGGAAAGCTCCGCATTCTTCAGCATGAAGTCCTTTACCTTCTGCACCTTGTCGGCATCCATCTTCACCGTGTTGTCCTTCATTCCCTCGGCAAGGAGCTTCAGGGCAAGATCGGACTTGTTCGGGTCCATCGGACAGTAGCCCTGTATGATCGCCACCGCCTTGTCTCCTCGACGCTGCAGACCACCGCCGGCACTCACGGAGTAAGCGGCACTGGCATCCTCGCGGATACTCTTCAGGTAAACCATTGAGAGCACCTGTGCGGCAGCATCCGTCAGGACGGAGTTTTCAACCGTATAAGCCATCGGCGCATGCCACAGTTCAAAGGCGATGGCCTTGGGTGTCTCAGACTTGCGGGTGAACCTGTTTTCGATCTTTCCGGCAGCGAAACCCGGGACATCCTTCCAGTTCTCGGCCTTTCCCTTGGGCAGGGAAGCGATGTACTTCTCAATCAGCGGACGCAGTGCCGCCTCATCGAAGTTGCCGACGAAGTAGTAGACGAACTGTCCCGGATTGGCATAACGCTCCTTCCAGATCTGGAGAATGCGGTCGTAGTTCACGCCTTTCAGCGTGTTCAGCGTCACCGGTGCGAAGCGTGCCTCGTGCCCGTAGATCGTGCAGGTGACCGAGTCGGAGAAGACACTCTCCGGCGAGAGGTCCTTGTTCTTCAACGCCAGCTCGAACTGCGACATCATCGACTTGAACGAAGCCTCGTCCTTGGTGACATCCGTGAAGTTGAGATAGAGCAGCTGCATCATCGTCTCCACATCCTTCGGGACACAGGAGCCGCCGAGCATCTGGTAGTAGTTTGACAGCGTGCATGACATGGAAGCCTGCTTGCCCGAGAGAGCCTTCTGCAGTTCCTGATGCGAGAAACTGCCCAGTCCGCTGTTGCCCATGACGGCATCGAAGAGCTGCAGGTTGTCGAAGTCGGCCTTGCCATAGAGTCCTTTGCCGCCCTTGGCCACCGCCTGGAACTGGATTTCATTGTCCTTGAAGCCGGTCTTCTTCAAGATGACACGTGCGCCGTTGCTCAAAGTCAATTCCTTATAGCCGAGCACCTTGTTCTCTTTCTCGCCGGTAATCTTGCCGGCCTTCGGCAGTCGGGTTTCGTCGAGGAGCGGTTCCTGCTTCACGTTGTCAACATAAGGTTCGATCTTCTCGCCACGTACAGCCTTGATGGTCTGTGCCATCTGCGCCTCCGTCGGATAGGTCTTGCCGGCCTTCTCCTGTGCGAAGATGAAAACCACGAAGTTGCTGTCCTTGTCGGAGATGAGCTCCTGGGCATATTTGTTGATGACGTCCACATTCAGTGCCGGCATATCTATCAGCTGCTTCATGATCTGATACTCGTCCTCCTTGCCTGGGATAGGCTCGTTGGTGAGATAGTGGTCGCGCAGCTCGTCGCCGTACTGTGCATTCTTGATTTTGTTGCGGTTGACGTAGGCAGCCTCTATCCGGGAGAGGTATTCAGCCTTCATGCGGTCGTACTCGCCGGCAGTGAAGCCGTGCCGGCGCACACGCTGGGCCTCACGGTAGATGGCGGCCAGCGATTCAAGGTCTTTGCCGTCCTTGGCCGATGCCGACATTTCAAAGGCATCCTTGGTCTTCGAGAGGAAGTAGTCGCCATCGTCAGCACTAGCACTTGTGAACGGACAGTCAGGTTTCTGCGAGAGTTCCTCCAGCCGCTGGTCGAGCATCATGGTGATGATTTCCTTGGCGTAAGAGTCGATGTAATAGTACATATCACCTTTCTGATCATCAGGGAAAGCATCGTGCTTCATGCAGAAGCCTACCTGGCTGTAAGGCATCTCCTTGTCTTTGCCGAAGACGTAGATGGCTTCCTTGGTGTCAGGCACCTGCTCGTCTACGACCTGTGCCGCATCGGCCGGAACAGTAGACTTCGCCCAGAGCTTCTTGATTTCGCTTTCGATATGGTCTACATCCACATCGCCGACGACGATGATGCACTGATTGTCGGGACGGTACCACTTCTTATAGTAGTCGCGGAGGTCCTGATAAGGGAAATTGTCGACAATGCTCATCAGGCCGATCGGCATACGGTGTCCGTACTTGGAGTTGGGATAGAACTTCGGCAGTACGTCGTCATAAATCCGCATGATCGGGCTGCGGCGCAGCTGCCATTCCTGGTGGATGACCCCGCGTTCCTTGTCGATTTCCTTGTCGGCAAGCGTCAGGCCGTTCGACCAGTCCTTGAGAATCAGCAGGCAGGAGTCGAGTGCGCTCTGGCGGGACGTCGGCACGTCGCAGACACGGTAGACGGTCTGGTCGATGCTGGTATAGGCATTCAGGTTGCTGCCGAACTCAACGCCGAGCGAACGGGTGAATTCCAGCAGTGTGGAGTCGGGGAAGTGCTCCGACCCGTTGAAAGCCATGTGCTCCAGAAAGTGGGCCAGCCCTCGCTGCTTGTCGTTCTCCTGGATGGAGCCGACACGCTGTGCAATATAGAAGTTGGCTACATGCTCCGGCCACTCGTTGTGCAGGATGTAGTAAGTCAAGCCGTTGCTGAGCTTGCCCTGCCTCACGTTCTTGTTCACGGGAATCGGCCCCATCTGCTGCGCAGACACCATTCCCGTCACAAAGAGCAAGACAATCAAGAATAAGTGTTTGATTTTCATCTTAAACGTTGTTTTGTAAATGAATATTAGCGATTATGGCACAAAGATACACAAAAATCTGTTACTCTTCTCTGTTTTTTCCTCTTTTTTTATATTTACGGAAACACACTCCCGACGGCTGCCCAAGGCTGTTGTCTGTCATTGCCCGGCTGCATTCCGCAGTCCCGGGAAGTGGTGCCGTCGCCGGCCGTATGTAAACATTCTGCACATCCATGACAGTCTCCCAGACACGGGAAGGGCGTATTATCCGTCCTCAACCGGAGGGACGGGAACAGCGGTTCCAGGCTTTGGGAACAGGAGAACCAGACTTTGGGAACAGGAGAACCAGGCCTTGGGAATGGAAGTCCCCGGCCTTGGGAATGGCAGACTGGACAGGCTTGTTTTCCCCACGTCAGCCCCCGGTAGTGGACTGAAAAGCCGCTCTCGAACTGACATTGTCATTTTTTGGCTTAGAAGCAGGAATCCGGGGAAGCCGGCAGGTACAGTCCGAATCGGGGGAATACCTGCGCTCGAAGCCTTAAACAATATTAATATCCGGTTTGTTCCATCTAAAAAATACTATGGAAAAGGTCATATGTGAGAACTTTTGTGTTTCTTTGCAGCAGAGAACTGACTGCAATGCGTATTCGTGTCATCGCTTTCCTCCTGTGGCTGCTGTCGCCGCCGGCCGTGCTCCATGCACAGCAGGTGCTGGTGTGCGATGGTGCTACGCATTTCCCGATACGTGACGTGCTGGTCAGCGTTGACGGGAAATCCGTCGGACAGACGACATGGCAAGGACGCATCAGTCTGCCCGACTCTTTCCAGACGGCCAGTTTCAGGAAAAAGGGATATGTCCCGGAGACTCTCCTAAAGGAAGAGGTACGGCGCGATACGGTCTTCCTCTTCCCTGCCGCCCACTATCTTGACGAAGTCGTGGTTGTAGGGAGACAGACGGTCGACGGACGCGGACTGCTGAAGAAAATGCCGAAGCGGGATATCCTTGAGAAGCGTCCTCCCAGCAGTCTGGGAGGGTTCGACCTGGGAATCATGCTGGACAAACGGTATCGCCGCGACCGCAGGCACGTTGCCCAACTGCGCGAGATATTCAAGAAAATGGATGGACTTGACGACAAGGAAGACCCCATTCTGAAGGCTTACCGGCAGACACAGATGGAATTGAAGGCCGACTCCATTCAGAAGAAGAACAGCAGACAGCAGGACAAGTAGCCGGCTGCCGGCGACTGCAAGGAGCAAAGCCCTGTGTCCGACGGCTCCGTTCCTGTGCCGGCTATCCGGCAGACGGGTGGTCTGTCGGGGGATGGTCTGACACGGTTGTTTTCCATCGAAAACGAGAGAAGTATGTTCAGAGGAACACTTACAGAATGGGGCCGGCCACGGATGGAGCCGGCCTCTTTCCTGCCTGTCTCCCCTGGGGAAAAGAAACAAAAGCATCCCGGAAAGAAAAAAAACTTCACGATTGTAAGATGCTTTTATATTGATTTTTAACGATTAGTTGTAGATTCTACGCTTTAAAAATATGAATCTTTTATTTGTCTATTTGAAGATTTTAAGATACCTTTGACAGCGGAAAAGAAGATAAAGATCTACGACTATTCTGCCCCGAAACGACAAATGACGCCCAGGCAACAGAGGCCGTATCGTCCCGGGCAACCTGCCGCTCCAGCAGATATTCAGACGACTAACAATCAGATCCGTTAGGACCATAACTTAAAAGTATAACTAATTTCAAAAAGATCTAATCCCTCATGAGCAAATCGTTTATGAAGCGGACCGCAGTGATAGCTGTCGGTCTGACGTGTGCAATGAGTTCCTATGCCCAGTCAGTGGTACAGGGAAGTGTGAAGGATGCGTCGGGTGAGCCATTGATTGGTGCGACCATCCAAGTGAAAGGAGAACAAGGCGGTACCGTAACCGATATTGACGGTAACTTCAAGCTCCCCAATGTGAAGCCCGGTGCGACGCTCGTCTTCTCTTATGTAGGCTACAGCAACAAGGAAGTGGCTGTAGGCAACCAGTCCAATATCAATGTTTCTCTCTCCGAAGACAACAAGCAGCTCGACGAGGTCGTCGTCGTCGGTTATGCCGTAGGCACGAAGCGTACGGTGTCGGGAGCCATTGAGCGTGTAGGCAAGGGCGACATGAACAAGGGTGTCGTAACCACGGCAGCCGATGCCCTGAAGGGAAAGGTCAACGGTGTCGTCATCAGCCAGAACGGCGGCGACCCGATGGGGTCTACCAATATCCGCGTGCGCGGCACCTCTTCGCTCTCCGGCGGTAACGACCCGCTGGTGATCATCGACGGTGTCTTCGCTGACATGACCATGTTCAACGCCCTTCAGCCCGGCGACATCGAGAGCATGACCATTCTGAAGGATGCCTCGGAGACGGCACAGTACGGATCCCGCGGTGCAGCCGGTGTCATCGTCGTCACGACGACAAAAGGAAAGAACGGCTTTGCCTCCCTTTCTTACAACGGCACGCTGGGCGTGAACACCATCTTCAAGAACCTTGAAATGCTGAGCGCGGATGCTTACCGTGCCACTGCCACCAAGATGGGGGTGGCATTCACCGACCTCGGCGGCAATACCAACTGGTTCGACGAAATAGAGCGTTCGGCCGGGCTGACACAGACCCACAACATCGCCTACTCGTCCGGCAACGACTCCGGCAACTACCGCGCCAGCGTCGGCTTCGTACAGCGTCAGGGCGCATTGAAGAACTCGGATATGCGCAACTATACCGTGAAGCTGGATGCCACGCAGTACGCCTTCAACAAGAAGCTCAAGCTGGAGCTGGGTGTCCTGGGCAGTGAACGCGACGGAAAGATGCAGTACGACCCGCAGAAGATGTTCTATTCTGCCGCCGCCTACAACCCGACCTACCCGACCTACAAGAACCCGCAGACAGGCGAGTGGGACGAAGACCGCCTTGCCAACGAGATATACAACCCGCTGGGACAGCTGGAGGTACAGGACCGCTTCGACGTAGGTTCGCTCAACGCCCATGGAAAGGCGACCGTCACGCTGGCTGACGGACTCTTCCTCAGTGCCTTCGGCAGCTATACCCGCATGAACCTCGACCACAAGCGTTACGTGCCGAACGACATCCAGCAGGGACGCATCAACGGCAACGGCTGGGCATACATCCGCAACATGAAGCGCACGGACATCATGGGCAACCTGCAGCTGACTTATACCAAGGACTTCGGCGAGCACCATATCGACGCACTCGCCCTGATGGAGGGCCAGCAATACAAGACCTTCTGGAATTCAGAGCAGTCGTTCAAGTTCGATACCAATTACTTCGGCTTCAACAACATGAAGGCCGGTGCCAACGTCTCCTGGGGCGATGTGGACTCCGAGTCTACGGAATATACCCTCTGCTCTTATATGGCACGTCTGAATTACATGTACGGCAACCGCTACATTGCAACCGTCAACCTCCGTACTGACGGCTCGTCAAAGCTGGGTGAAGGCCATAAGTGGGGCTGGTTCCCGTCAGCATCTGTCGCATGGGTCGTATCACAGGAACCATTCATGAAAGAGGTGCGCTGGGTGGACAACCTGAAAGTCCGTCTCGGATATGGTGTGACGGGCAACCAGGATGTCATCGCTCCTTACAACTCACTGGCCCTCTATGCACCGAACGGCGTGACCTCGGTGAACGGTGTCAACACGACGACCTACGCCATCCAGAGCAACGACAACCCTGACCTGAAGTGGGAGGTAAAGCATACCTTCGACATCGGTATCGACTTCGCCGCTTTCCAGAACCGTCTGAACGTTACTTTGGACTGGTATACTTCCAAGACGAAGGACCTGCTCTATACCTATACCGTACCTGTTCCGCCATTCACCTACAACACCTTGCTGGCGAACATGGGTGAGATGACCAATTCGGGCTTCGAAATCGGCGTGCGCGGCGACATCATCCGCACAAAGGACTTTACCTTCAATTCCGGCATGAACCTCAGCTTCCAGAAGAACAAGCTGAACTCGCTGAGCGGCACCTATAAAGGACAGAGACTGACGACCAGTGAGCACATCCCGGTTGCCAACATCAATGCGGCCGGCCTGACGCAGAACACCGGTGTGACTTATCTCATGGAGGGACAGCCGATCGGTGTATTCTACCTGCCCCACTGCAAAGGCATCGATGACAAGGGACAGTACATCATCGAAGACCTCGACAAGAACGGAACCATCGACACCGGCGACTCCGGCGACCGCAAGGTGTGCGGACAGGCGATACCAAAGGCTTACCTTGGCTGGGACTTCACCTTCAAGTACAAGAACTGGGATCTCACCATGCAGTTCAACGGTGCCTTTGGCCATAAGATCTACAATGGTACGGGCATGACCTACAGCAACCTCAGCAACTTCCCGACCTACAACGTGCTTTCTGATGCTCCGGAGAAAGGAATCAAAGACATACAGATTTCCGATTACTGGCTGGAGAAAGGCGACTACGTGAACTTCGAGTACATCACGCTGGGCTACACCTTCAACAAGAAGCAGCTCAAGGCCGACTGGATTCAGAGCATCCATCTCGGACTGGCCGTCAACAACGTCTGCACCCTCACCGGGTACAGCGGCCTGACCCCGATGATCAACTCCGCATCGCTCGTCCGTGTCGACGAAGGCCGTACAACCTACGGGACACTGGGTGTAGACGACAAGCGTCTCTTCCCGTTGACACGCACCTTCTCGTTCAATGTGTCTGTTAATTTCTAAGGTCTTGATAAACAAAAAAGGAATACTATTATGAAGAAATATATTTTCGGAATGGCACTGTTCTCCACGGCACTGCTTGCAGCCTGCTCGCTGGACGAGACACCTCAAAGCAAGTTCAAAGAGACTGACGCTTTCGCAAATGCCACGCTGACCTATGTCAACTCTGTGGCAAAGGTCTATTCAGAGATCGGAGACGGTATCTATGGCGGTACGGATGCCATCCACTGTCTGCAGGAATTCACTTCTGACGAGGCTATCCTCCCGGGACGGCAGGGCGACTGGGTAGACGGCGGCAAGTGGCAGAACTTCTTCCTCCACAACTTCGCATCGTCTGTGGACACCTACAACAACAACTGGAAGCATATCTACAAGATCATCGGGCAGTGCAACGGCTCCATCGACCAGCTCACGCCGATGCTCGGCGAACATCCCGACTACAAGCCATATGTATCCGAGCTGCGTGCCCTGCGCGCCATCTATTACTATTATGCGATGGATCTCTTCGGACAGGTGCCGGTAGTGACGTCTTCCAAGCAGGGAACCAGCGATGTCAACCAGAGCAACCGCTCGGATGTGTTCAAATTCGTCGTCAAGGAACTGACAGAGGCAATGCCTGACCTCGCAGATGACCAGAGCCAGAAGACCGGCAAGTATTTCGGACGTATCACCAAGCCTGTTGCCTATATGTGTCTGGCAAAGTGCGCCCTCAATGCACCTGTCTACAACACGGATGACGTAGCCCCGGACAGCTACAAGGCGTTTGTCGGCGATGACAAATCGAAGGAATGCAAGGCCAGCGAAACCCTCGGTGCAAACATATCGGCAAAGGGAATGGACATCAAGATGACTGTGGACGGAACGGAACGCAACTGCTGGGAGACCGTGAAGTACTGCGTGGACAAGCTCGCAGGCTTCGGCTACACCCTCTCACCGAACTATGCCGACAACTTCGTCACACAGAACCAGAACTCTAACGAGAACATCTTTGTACGTCCGAACGACGACAAAACGTACAAGATTACCGATTACAACCTGATCCGATCCGTACACTACAACCATGCGAGTGCCGCCGGCTTCAACGGATGGAACGGTGCCTGCGCCACGGTACGTGCGATGAAAGTGATGGGATACAAGGAAAGCAACGAAGACCCACGCCTGCGCCAGAACTACTGGGTAGAACAGGAGTACACCCAGCAGACCGGCGGCAAGACCGTGGACGACGGTGTCGGCGGAACGCTCTCTTACCGTCCGCTGGCAGTCGTGGTAGACTTCGATGCCAATGCCGACAAACATGACGTGAAATGCGCCGGCGCCCGTTTCAAGAAGTATGAGTACGACCCGACGGCAGCCGCACAGGGACAGTACAACAACGACCTTGTCATCTGGCGTTATGGCGATGCGCTGCTGATGAAGGCGGAAGCAGAATACCGGCTGGGCAACCATGCGGCGGCACTGACACTCGTCAACCAGGTCAGGGACCGGGCACACGCCACCCCGCGCACCTCGCTCAACCTGAATGATATTCTTGACGAACGCATGATTGAACTGGCCTGGGAAGGCGTACGGCGTCAGGACCAGATACGCTTCTGCACCTTCACCCAGCCGACGGCAGACCGCTATCCCGGTGTCAGCCACAATGCTTCTGCCGGCGATTACCTCGATGACACCCAGGGATACACCTGCGTCTATCCGATTCCTTATGAGGTGCTGAATCTGAACAAGAATCTCCATCAGAATCCAGGCTATAAGAAATAAAGCCGGTTCTGATTCCTTATCACAGCCGGGATGTCCAAGGATATTCCGGCTGTCAACTTTCAGGGAATGCAGACTCCTCCATCCTATTCTTCCTTTGTTTTTCAAAAGGATATCCGTACTTTTGCATCAGACAACACAACAGGAAGTCCGACGGGCATCCTGACAACTAAAAACTTAAACAATGAAGAAAGAAATCATCACAGCAGCAGCGGCACTGGCCATGGCAGTCCCCATGACGGCCCAGATCGGCACGAACCCACAATGGCTTGACAATGCCGTTTTCTATCAGATCTATCCTTCCTCTTACATGGATACGGACGGGAACGGTATCGGAGACCTACCCGGCATCACCAGCAGGCTGGATTACATCAAGTCGCTGGGCGTGGATGCCTTGTGGCTGAATCCCGTATTCGAGTCGGGATGGTTTGACGGTGGCTACGATGTCATCGACTTCTACAAGATTGACCCGCGCTTCGGTACGAATACCGATATGGTGACGCTGGTCAACGAAGCCCACAAAAGAGGCATAAAGGTCTGCCTGGACCTGGTGGCAGGACACACGAGCGTGAAGTCGCCGTGGTTCCAGGAATGTGCGAACGGCGACCGCAACGGGCGTTATTCCGACTATTATATATGGACTGACACCATCTCACAGAAAGACAAGGAAGAGATTGAAGCACGCCACAGGGATGCCAATCCGGAGGGAAGCACACGTGGGCGTTATGTGGAGATGGACGCAAAACGCGGCAAATACTATGAGAAGAACTTCTTTGAATGCCAGCCTGCCCTGAACTACGGCTTTGCCCATCCCGACCCCTCTCATCCCTGGGAGCAGCCTGTGACGGCACCCGGGCCGCAGGCCGTACGCCGGGAGATGAAGAACATCATGGCCTTCTGGTTTGACAAGGGCATCGACGGCTTCCGTGTGGATATGGCCTCTTCGCTCGTCAAGAACGACCCGGGGAAGAAAGAGGTGTCAAAGCTGTGGAACGAGATGAGGGCATGGAAGGACAGGCATTATCCCCAATGCGTACTGATATCCGAATGGAGCGACCCGGCCGTCGCCATCCCTGCCGGCTTCAACATCGACTTCATGATCCACTTCGGCATCAAGGGTTATCCTTCTCTCTTCTTCGACCGCAACACACCGAACGGCCGCCCGTGGGAGGGACAGGACATCTCCAAGGAGTACAAGTTCTGCTACTTCGACAAGGCAGGAAAAGGAGAGGTGAAGGAGTTTGTCGACAACTTCACGGCAGCCTTCAACCGCACAAAGCAACTCGGCTACATCGCCATCCCGACGGCCAACCACGATTTCCAGCGTCCGAACATCGGCACGCGCAACACGATGGACCAGCTGAAGGTGGCCATGACCTTCTTCCTGACCATGCCGGGTGTACCGTTTATCTATTACGGTGACGAAATCGGCATGAAATACCAGATGAATCTTCCTACCAAAGAGGGTAGCAACGAACGTGCCGGGACACGTACTCCTATGCAGTGGGCTGCCGGTCCTACCGCCGGATTCTCCACCTGCGAGCCTGCCCAGCTATATTTCCCTGTGGATACGGAAGACGGAAAGCTGACGGTGGAGGCACAGGAGAAAGACCCCAATTCCCTGCTGAACTTCACCCGTGAACTGGTCCGCCTGCGCCATGCCCACTCGGCATTGCATGGAAACGGAGAATGGGAACTTGTCAGCAAGGAAAGCCAGCCCTACCCCATGGTCTACAAACGTACGGCCGGCGGAGAAACCGTAATCGTTGCCATCAATCCGAGTGCCAGAAAGGTTTCAGCAAGGATACCCCACCTTGGAAAAGCCAGGCCGCTGTCCATGACGGGAGAAGCAACTTACAAGACAGGCGGCAAAGGTGATGTCATCAACCTGAAAGCCATATCAGCCGCTGTATTCAAGATCATTGAATAAAACTTTCATTTCCAAGACCTTTACCAGGTGTATCAGAATAGCTGCCAGCAGGCATTCTGATGCACCTTTTCTGTATGCATTCCTGAATAGACAAGGATGATTACACGGACTTCCCCACATAAAAAGCCAATGCCGGCCGATAAGACATAAGCGACATCATTTTCCATGAGTAATCTCTTTTAAACTTTAAACAGACAAGTCGACATTGTTTCCGGAAGAACAAGTCCCTCTGGGCAGATAAGTCCTGCCGGCACAGCTCTTCGCCGGCTGCGTTTTGCTCCCGTCCCAGTAACAGACTGCATGGAGCGGGGCATCAGCACGACTGGTGTTTACAAACAACTCCACGGGTGGCGGGCATCAACACATCTGCAGGAAAGGCCTGTCCATGCTCACTACCATTATATAGCAAGACACTGCCGGCTGACTTACAGGGGAAAGTTTACCGGACAGCACTGGTAACAGAACACGAAAAAGTCCGACGGGCAGGTGAAGTCAGCTCACACTTGCCGCATCGGACAGATATACACTCAGGTAGTATGGTTTGCAAGGTTATCCTATAATCACTCCACGGATGCGGTCTTCAAAGGCAGACAGGGCAGCCTTGGCCCCCTCACCCAGGGCAATCGCAATCTGTTTGTAAGGAACCGTCGTCACGTCGCCGGCAGCGTATACACCAGGCAGACTGGTACGGTTGGCCACGTCGATGACAATCTCCTTGCGCAGAGTCAGCTCTACTTCGTTCCTGAAGACATCGCTGTTCGGCGACAGACCTATCTGTACGAAAACACCGTCCAGGAGAATATTGCTTTCCTCACCGCTGATACGGTCTTTCACTGTAATGCCTGACAGCTTCTGTCCGTCACCCAGAAGCGCCGTTGTCTGGGCAGACAGGAACACTTCCACATTGGGCAGACCGGCAACTTTCCGCTGCAACACCTCATCGGCACGCAGTGCTTCGGCAAATTCAAGGACGGTCACATGACGGCAGATGCCGGCCAGGTCAATGGCAGCCTCGATGCCCGAATTACCGCCACCGATGACCGCGACATCCTTTCCTTTGTAGAAAGGGCCGTCACAATGCGGACAGAAGTGCTCGCCATGGCCGATGTACCTTTCCTCACCAGCCAGACCGAGACGACGCCAGCCGGCACCTGTGGCAATCACTACTGCGGGTGCGGCGAAAGTCTCTCCACCACGTACAGAGACCGTCTTCTGCCTGTCTTTCAGGTTTGCGGCAACTATCTGCCGGTTGTCGAATATATCAATCGGATAGTCTGAAAGATGCGTGCGGAAATCGGCTGCGAGCTGTGTGCCGGTTGTCCTGGCGACCGAGACAAGGTTCTCGATGCCGGTCGTGTCATTCACCTGTCCGCCGATACGTTCTGCCACAACGGCCACCCTCAGCCCCTTCCGGGCGGAATAGATGGCGGCCGACACACCGGCAGGTCCGCCGCCGAGAACAAGGACATCATACGTACGGACAGGCAGCACGGCCTCCCCGTCATGGTCTGTCCCGACCTTGTCTTCCAGTTCCTGCAACAGTACGCCGAGGTCGCCGCGTCCCACGTGGAGCGGTTCGCCATTGACATAGACGGCAGGAACACCTTGTATGCCCAGACGTTCTATTTCGTCCTGGTACAATCCTCCGTCCACCATCTCATGGCTGATACGCGGGTTGACGAGTGCCATCACGTTCAGGGCCTGCACCACGTCGGGACAGTTCGTACAGGTAAGGGAGACGTAAGTCTGAAGCCGTATCTCACCTTTCAGTGCCTTGATGCGTGCCGCAACAGCCTCATCGGGAAGGTTCTTTCCCTGTCCGTCAGCATTGAGGATGGCAAGGAGGAGCGAGGTGAACTCATGGCCGTTGGGGATACCGCAGAAACTGATTCCGGTTGCTTCTCCATTTCGGAGGATGCTGAACGAGAACCGTTCACCCTCCTGACAGACAGTGCTGATTCTGTCGGAGACAGAAGCGATGTCCTCTACAAAAGCCGAAAACTCTGCCGACTGTGCTTCGTCGCTGTTACGTACGACCCTGAGCGTAATGTCTGATGAGAGCGAACTTAAGACGCTTCTCACCTGTTTAAGTATATCTGGATCTAACATGGGACTTGTTAAATTCTCTGTTTATTCTACAAAAAGTGGAGAGAAAAAGCCCGCAGGCTCCTCCCTCCACCGGGACTTCTATGACGATTCGATGTCCGTTAAAGTCTTAGAGCTTGCCGACAAGGTCGATGCTTGGCTTCAAGGTCTCACCGCCCTGCTTCCACTTGGCCGGGCAGACCTCGCCCTCGTGCGTAGCAACAAACTGGGCTGCCTCGACCTTGCGTACCAGCTCATCTGCATTCCGACCGATACTGTTGTCCTGGATTTCGGCAATCTTGATGAGCCCTTCCGGGTTCACAAGGAACGTGCCACGGTAAGCAACGCCCTCATCCTCCT
>ERZ772955.1186-NODE-1186-length-17235-cov-5.765949_pt1 | contig 17235 bp, 18 predicted proteins | sample MGYA00511133_ERZ772955 | MGnify/ENA primary metagenome ERZ772955 (study PRJEB29015, sample SAMEA2737914) | human oral metagenome | biome: human oral; feature: human-associated habitat; material: dental | place: China | collected 2149 ... | reverse complement strand
AGAAACGGCAATGAAGGAATAGGAAAGCCTGAGCCTTTAAAGCATGAACTGAGTGGATATTGGAGCAGAAGAATTACAGATAAGCACAGGTTTATATATAAACTGACAGAAACAAGTATAGTAGTTATTGCCTGTGCAAATCATTATGAATAATGGGAATTACGAAAAATAAAGGCATGATTAAAAAAACAGACTTCTTTAAAATTGAGAGAAAATCTTAATTTAAGAGGTCTTTTTTTGTTTTTTTGAAATTTATATAACAAAATTTGTAAATATTGTTGTGTAGAGTCATTTTGATGAAAAATTCTATTTAAAGAAAATTTATGAAAAAAATAGGATATAATATTATTGTATAAAATTTAAAATATAAATTTTGTTAATATTGAAAAAATATAGAAAGGGCAAGTTATGAAAAAGATAATTTTAATTTTGGTAAGTATATTATTTTTAGTGAGCTGTAGTGGGAATATTCCTTTCTCGGAGGAGGAAAAAGGAGCTTTAAAAAAGGCAAAAATGGAAATTGCTGAAATGAAGAAAAATCCGACAATGGCAGAAAAGGAAAGAATTTTGCAAAAGGGGATAGAAGTTCAGAGAAAATATTTACGAATTGGGATAGTGTATTTTAAAAGTGTGGAAAAGGACATTCCGGTGGCAGATTATTATCTGGCAAGAAACTATAGTGCGAGAGGGGAGAATGAAGAGGCACTGAAATGTGCAAGAAAAGGCTCGGACAGAGGAGTAAAGGAAGCAAGTGCATTTGCAGGACAGATTTATGCTAATCAGAGAGATGAAATGAATGCAAGAAAATATTATATAAAGGCAATGGATCAGGGAGATTATAGGGAAGATACCTTGTTTAGAGTGTGGGTATATGGAGAAAGGAAAGAAATTAATAGCGAAGTGGTGGAAGCATTTAAAAGAAATTTAAATAAAAATATTGAGGTAAAAAATGCTTTGGCTTTTTATTATCAGAGGCACGATTACTTTGATGAAGCTGAAAAACTCTACAAGGAGCTTGTTAATGAAAAATATCCGAATGCAGAAAGACTTTTAGGGGAACTTTATATGTCGAAAAAAGATTATGGTAAAGCTGAAGAATGGTTATTAAAAGAATCGGAAAAATTATTTTCACATTCAGAAGACAATGTAAAACATATTGAAGAAAAAAGAGCAAGATTATTACGTCTGTTAGCAAAAGTTTATGAAATGAAAGGAGATTATGGCAAGGCTGAAAATAGCCTTTTAAAAGCAAAAGAACTTGCACATAAGGAGCTTGCGTTAACGAGTTTAGCGAAATTGTACGAAAAGCAGGGGAAACATAGTCAAGCTTTGAAAATAAATGAAGAATTAGAAGAATTGAAAAAAATAAAAAATAGAGAGTTTTATGAGAATAGAAAAAAACGAAAAAGAAATATTTTTAGAATTACAAATATCTGAGAAAGAATAATTATTTTTTAATGAGGAATATTTTTTATAGGGTTTGGAATAGAGCAAGAAACATCATCTTTAGTTGATAATAAAATAGAAAAGAACAAAGGTAAAAAACCAAGAGAACAAACCTATGACAGCATCCGTGAATGGCTACTATTGTAACTGTAATTTTTAAAAATAAAAAATAAATAATTAGAATAAAAAAATTTAAAATTAGAAAATGAAAGAGAAAATTATGAATTTATGGAAAATAAGGAACCTTTATATGAAATATTTACCAATACTTTTACTTATAGCAACATTAAATATAGCTATAAAAAAATGTTCTTTACCCGAAGCAGAAGTAAAGAATAATGAAAGAAGCAGTGATTACAAAAAATATATTGAATTGTCAAATTTGGGAGACGGGGAAATAAAGAAAAAGAATTATAAAAAAGCACTAGAGTATTATGAAAGAGCTAGAGATTATGATAGTAATATGGCAGATGTAAGCATAGCAAATATATATTATAAATTTATAGATAAAGAAGAAGGTGAGAGACGATACAGGAAAGCATACAATAATGGAATTTTTGAAGTTGCTTATACATTAGGGAATATAGCTTATAGAAAAGGAAACTTTAATTTGGCGAAAGAATGGTATTTAAAAGGAAGTGAAAAAGGGAATGAAAAATCAAGTATAGAACTAGCAAAATTATTAATAAGTGAAAATAATGAAATAGAAGCTAAAAGATTTTTATTGAAAGTTGAAAATGGAAACGAAGCTGAAGGATTTTATTATTTAATGACCATTTTTTATAAAGAAGGTAATAAAGAAAAAATTTATGAATTGAAAAATAAAATGCTTGAAAAAAAAGAAATGAATCAAATATCTGATGAAATGATGCTTAAAATAGGTTTGATGTTAGGAGACAAAAGACAAAATAGGTTATTTGAATCAATTAATAATGCGGATAGTTTAATAAGAATAAAAAAATATGAAGAAGCTAAAAGAGAGTATGAAAAAAGTTTAGAATATGGTTTTGAAGGGAATTATTTTTTAGGTAATATGTATGGTGAGTTAAATAAAGAGACAGAAGCATTAAAATATTATAAAATAGCTTGTGAAAAAGGGGAAATAGGAATTGCTGCATACAAAATAGGCAATATTTATGAAGAAAATAATAATTTTATAGAAGCTAAAAAATGGTATCAAATAGGGATTGATTTAGGTGATTCACAATCATTAGTTTCATTAGGAACATTAGAAATGAAAGAAGGGAATGATAAGGAAGCTAAAGAATTATTTTTAAAAGGCACTAATAAAAAAAATGCGGAAGCTATACTTGGGATGATAGCATATTATCAAAAAAATAATGATATTCAAAAAGCTAAAGAAATGAAAGAAAAAATAATAACAGAGAAAGGGTTATATTATAATGATTCAGATATACAGTATGCAGCATTACTAGCCATTTTACCTTATAATTAATCAGGAATGGAGTTTATTATGGAAACAATAAAAGGAATTAAATGATTTAAATGTTTAAAAAATGAAATTTATGAAATTAAAGATAAATCAAAAAAAATTGGGAATAGAAATTTTGTTATAATGGCATGTCGTTCTGGAAGTAAAGAAAAATCGAAAAAATTTGTAGAAGATAATTTAGTAGAAAATTTAGGAGAAAATATTAAAATTGGTGATGTTATAGGTGTAAGAAGAAATAAGGAGACAAGTGTCTGTATGTCCTAAATGTCAAGGAAATTATTCAAAAGATAAGTTTATAGAAGGAATTTTATATGAAGCAGGAGGTCCGTGGGATGAAAAATATAAATGATGAAAAATTATTAAGTTTTGTAGAAAATGAAATTTTAAAGCATAAAGAGGATTATTCAGAAAAGGAAATAAAAAAATTATTAGAGATTTTCAATGAAATTATGAATGTTGTTCCTAAAAAAGCAAATAGCATAGGAGACATGTATATAAATTTCATAGGAAGTGATCATATGGCGGTGTATTATTTTGAATATATATGGACTATGGAATTATTAATTAAAATTTTAGAAAATTCATCAAAAAACAGGGCAAGAATTATATTTTGTTTATCTGTATTAAATGATTTGTATTATTTTGTACTTGATGATTCAGATAAATTTAGTAAAGACGAGTACTGGTCTGAATTTAGAAAAGTAAAAAAATTATTATATCCCTATTCAGATAAATTTTATGATGGATTACTTGAAAAAAATGTTGGGAATTGTTGTTGAAGATGAAGTTGTGGAAAAGATGGAGGAAAAAGAAGTAGAAGAAGAAAAGAAACTTACACCACAGCAGTTGAGAAAAAAATATTTTCTTAAAAGAATGAAAAGGGAAGATAAATAGAAATAAGAAAGCGTGGATAAATGGAAATAGAGAGATGGGAATCAGTAACGTTTCAAGAATTTTCATAATGAATTATATTAGATATTGACAATAAAGGAAATCAGATATTTTCTGAATTTCTAAATGATTATATGGTAGAGTTTATGGAAGATGAGAAGACTTTGGATATTTTAGTTATTAAGGGAGAGGATATTGAAAAAATTAATATAAATTTGTAAGCACAAATACTCTTGTTTTTTTACAAAAAATGTGGTACTCTTATAATATAAAAATTAATTTTATAATAAATACAATTATGTAACTATAATTGTATAAAATGGAAAGGACGAAGAAAATGAAAAAATACGATGCAATAATAATTGGATTTGGAAAAGGTGGAAAAACTTTGGCAGGATTTTTGGCTGGGAAAGGTCAGAATGTGGCTTTGATTGAGAAATCGGATAAGATGTATGGAGGGACTTGTATAAATATTGGGTGTATTCCTACAAAAAAACTTGTTGACAGTACAAAAGTTCTTAAAAATAAAGGATTAAACGGTATTGAGGAAAAGGAGAGATTTTATACAGAAAGTATAAATAATAAAAATACATTAATTGGTGCATTACGTGGAAAAAATTATGAAATGCTGGCTACAAAGGAAAATATTGATATTTACGATGGATTTGGAAGTTTTGTTTCAAAAAATGTGGTTAATATTGAAAGTAATGGGGAAAATGTTCAGATTGAAGGAGAAAAGATATTTATAAATACAGGTTCGACTACCATAATTCCTGGTATAAAAGGGCTTAAAGAAAGTAATTATGTTTATACAAGCACTTCAATTATGGAATTAAAGGAACTTCCTAAAAAATTGACTATTCTGGGAGCAGGGTACATTGGACTGGAATTTGCTTCGATGTATGCTGATTTTGGGTCAGAAGTTACAGTGATTGATTTGGCACAAAGACTTATGCCTAGAGAAGATGAAGAAATTGCTGATAGGGCAAAGGCTATATTTGAAGCAAAAGGGATTAAATTTTTGCTGGAATCAAAAATTGAGGAAATTATTGATAAAAATGGAAAAGGATATGTGCAAATTTCACAAGGGTCAAGCAAGAGCGAAATCGAATCAGACGCAATTCTTGTGGCAATTGGAAGAAAGCCTAATACAGAAGGTCTTAATTTAGAAGCGGCAGGAGTAAAAACCGACGAAAAAGGTGCAGTTATAGTTGATGAAACACTAAAGACAACTGCTGACAACATTTGGGCAATGGGAGATGTGAAAGGCGGACTTCAATTTACATATATTTCCCTTGATGACTTTAGAATAATAAGGGATAATCTTTACAATGGAGGAAACAGAACGGTAAACGACAGAAATGTAATTCCATACAGCGTATTTGTAAATCCGCCATTATCAAGAGTTGGAATGACTGAAAGCGAAGCGATTGCCAAAGGATATGAAGTAAAAACAGGAAGACTTGAAGCAATGGCAATTCCAAAAGCAAAAATAGAAGGTGTAACAGATGGACTGCTTAAAGCAGTTATAGATGCAAAAACAGATAAAATACTGGGATGTACTTTATTATGCAACACTTCCCACGAAATGATAAACATTGTTGCGGCGGCTATGAAAGCTGAACAAAAATATACATTCCTAAAAGATATGATATTTACTCATCCGACAATGAGCGAAGCTTTGAATGATTTATTTGGAAGCGTGAAATAAATTGAAAGAATTGATTGTGCTTATATTTTTAAATTTATTGATGCTTTATAGTTTATTTTAGATTATTTTTTGGTTTTCATAAATTACAATATTGAAATTAAGGGGATTTTAGAAAAAAATAACATTTGAAATTATATAAAAATTTTGATACAATAAATTTAAATTATTTTGTATCAATTGTTTCTATTTTATGAACTATAAAAAGAGAAAAGGAGGAGATGTTAAAATATGGAATTTTATAATTTTACTTATTTAGAAAACCAAAAATTTGTAACAGATAAATTTTTTCTTGTTGTAATAATTTTAGTGATAGCGTTTATATTGTTTGCATTTTGGAAATGGTTTAAAGGAAGCATTTCGCTTAGAGATAAACAGCTTAGTTTGCTTGGATTGATGTTTATTTTCTTATTTGCATTATATCATTATGATAATTATAGAGCTAGAAATAATGAAGAAAAAGTTTATAAAAATTCGGCAAGTGTTATAAAAAAATTATCTGAAAAATTTAAAGTTAGCGAAAATGATATTTTTATAAACACGCCTGAAATAACAGAGGACACTGTTTATAAAATAAAAGATAAATATTATCAAATTCACTGGGTAGGAACTAATATTTTAGTTGAACAAATGACAGTTCCTTATGTGGATGAAGTAAAAATGCTTAAAGAATAATAGCATGGAAAAAAATATAAAAGAAAGGAAGATGATGTAATTTTGGATTTCATAATTCTTGTAGCAATAAAACTTACAATTGGATTTATTGCGTTAGTTTTGTTCATGAATTTAAATGGACGAAGCCAATTGGCACCAACATCAACAGAAGATCAAATAGGTAACTATGTTCTTGGGGGAATTATCGGTGGTGTAATTTATAGTCCAAGTATATCAATAGTTCAATTTTTGATAGTTCTTTTAATATGGGGACTTTTAATGACAGTAACTGATTTTCTAAAAAATACAAATAAACGCGTAAAAAAAATGATAGATGGACAAGTTGTGTATTTAATAAGAGATGGAAAAATGCTGACAGAAAATTTCGCACAAGCGACACTTTCAATTCCTGATTTTTACACAAAATTGAGAACAAAAGGAGTTACACAAATATCAGATATAGAAGAAGCTTTTATGGAATCAAATGGACAGCTTATCATTATACAAAAAGGTGAAAATGGTTACTCAAATTTATTGGTTTCAGAAGGAAATATACAGGAAGATAACCTGAAACATATTGGAAAAGATGAGAAGTGGTTAAAGGATGAATTAGCTAATTATAATGTTACAGATCTTAGTGAACTTTTCATTGTTGAATATGGTAGTGATGGGAAATTATTTATTGTTAAAAAGTAATGGATAATCAAAAGAAGAAAAATACTCAAACAGTGATGGAATTTGCTATCTGAGTATTTTTTATTTATTTTGTTAAAAAAATTAAATTTATTTGACAATAATTGACTCGTTTGATAAAATTTTATAGATAAGAAGCTTTAAATAAAAATTTATAATTTGGAGGTGGATATCTTGAACGAGGAAGTCCCGGAAGAGAGATTTAAAAATCTGAATAAATTAAAATTTACAAATTTATGCAAATACGGATAAAGGGAGTATCTTCGTTGCTGTTATTCTCCTGATTTTTATTTGCATAAAAATTTAAAAAAATTGAGAATGCAAAAAAGAAAGGAGATAATGATGAAAAAAAACATTATTCAAAAACTTATAGATGAAAAAAAATATTTTGAAATTAGAAAATATTTAAACGATTTAAACATTGTGGAAGTTTCAGAGCTGCTAAATCAGTTTGAATCTTCTGAATTAATAATGATTTTTAGGTTACTTTCCAAAAACAGGGCAGCTGATGTATTTTCGTATCTGGACAGTGAACATCAGGAAATGATTATTAAAACCATGACAGATGTGGAAACAAAAAATATATTTGATGAGCTTTATTTTGACGATATTGTCGATATTATCGAGGAGATGCCATCAAATGTGGTCAAAAAGATACTAAAGAATACTGACGCAAAAGATAGACACACAATAAACCTTTTGTTAAAATATCCTGAAAATTCAGCTGGAAGCATTATGACAACTGAATACATGGATTTGAAAAAGAATATGACAGCTTCTTCTGCAATTTCTAAAATTAGGAATGTTGTGGAAGATATGGCAAATGTCTACACTTGCTATGTGATTGATGAAAGTAGAAAGCTGGAAGGGGTAGTTTCTTTAAAAGAGCTTATTACAAGCGAGGATGATGAACCTATTCAAAATCTTATGAATAGAAATGTAATAAGTGTTCATGCAAATGATGATCAGGAAAAGGTTGCAGAAATAATAAAAAAATATAATCTTATCGTACTTCCTGTGACAGATAATGAGAATAGACTTTTAGGAATTATCACGATTGATGATGTAATGGATGTTGTGGAACAGGAAGCGACAGAGGATTTTCATAGAATGGCTGGGATTTCGCCTGTGGAGGAGTCTTATTTGAAAACAAGCGCCTTTACAATGGCAAGACAGAGAATTAGCTGGTTAATTGTACTTATGATTTCTGCTACATTTACTGGAAGAATTATAAGCAAATATGAAGATGTGCTGCAGTCTGTAGTTATACTTTCTTCATTTATTCCTATGCTGATGGATACAGGGGGAAATGCAGGCGCACAGTCTTCGACAATTGTAGTCCGTGCTTTGGCATTGGGGGAAGTTGATACAAAAGATACTTTTAAAATATTAAAAAAAGAATTTCTTATTTCATTTATAGTAGCTATCGTTTTGGCAGCAATAAATTTTTTAAGAATTATAACTTTGACAAAGACACCTTTAAATGTTGCAATAACAGTTTCAGTAACTTTAATTTTTGTGGTTATAATTTCTAAAATAATAGGTGCTTTTTTACCTGTTATCGCTAAAGCCTTTAAAATGGATCCGGCAATAATGGCAGGGCCTTTAATAACTACGATTTTAGATGCGCTTACTCTTACTATTTACTTTAGATTTGCAACTATGTTTTTAAGTAATGTTATAAAGTAAATATTTTTATAAAATTTAAGAATGTAAAAATTGATTGTCTAATCGAAGTTTTATGATAACTAATATTGGAAAAATGAGGTGAGAAAAAATGAAAAAAATAAAAAGAGTAATTGAAGATCTTTTGAAAGAAAAAAAATATTTTGAAATAAAAAAAGAATTAGATAAATTAAATGCAGTTGAAATTTCTGATGTGATAAATTTATTTAAACTGCCAGAGCTTGTAATAATGATTTTTAGACTTTTAAAAAAGGATAAAGCAGCCGATGTATTTTCATATTTGGACAGCGAACATCAGGAAATGATTATTCACGCTTCAACTGATGTTGAAACACGGGAAATATTTGATGAGCTGTATTTTGACGATATTGTCGACATTATCGAGGAAATGCCGTCGGATATTGTAAAAAAAATCTTGAAAAATACGGATAGAAAAGATAGACACTTGATAAATCAGCTTCTAAAATATCCAGATAATTCAGCTGGAAGCATTATGACGACTGAATATGTGGATTTTCAGAAAAATATGACAGTTCAAGAGGCGATAGGACAGCTTAAAAAAACTGGGAAAGACAAGGAAAATATTTATACTTGCTATGTTACGGACAAAAAAGGGAAATTGGAAGGTGTGCTTTCACTAAAGGAATTGATTTCTAAAAAGGACAGTGCTGTAATTGAAGATATTATGAATACAAATTTTGTAAGTGTAAATACAAATGATGATCAGGAAAAAGTTGCAGATTTGTTTAAAAAGTATGATTTTATCGTTATGCCAGTTGTTGACCATGAAAATAGGCTTTTGGGAATAATTACGGTGGATGATGTTTTGGATGTTGTGGATCAGGAAGTTACGGAAGATTTTCACAAAATGGCTGGAATTACTTCACCTACCGATGATTCCTATTTAAAAACAAGCATCTTTACGATGGCAAAGCAAAGAATCGGGTGGCTTGCAGTTCTTATGATTTCTGACACAATTTCTGGAAATATAATACAAGGTTATGAAAAAGTTCTGGCAAAGTCAATAATTTTAACGGCATTTATTCCAATGCTTATGTCAAGCGGAGGAAATGTTGGTTCACAATCTTCAACGGTTGTAATCCGTTCACTTGCACTTGGGGAAATTTCTCCAAAAGATGCCTTTAAAGTGATTAAAAAGGAATTTTCAATTGGAATAATGGTTTCAATAGTTTTGGCGATATTAAATTTTATAAGACTTGTAACACTTGAAAAAACTAATTTTATAATTGCTTTTGTCGTTTCATTGACACTTGTATTTACAGTAATTGTATCAAAACTAGTTGGAGCACTGCTTCCGCTTGGGGCAAAAATTGTGAAGGCTGATCCAGCAGTTATGGCAACACCTTTGATAACAACGATTTCAGATGCTGTAACACTTATAATTTATTTTAATTTTGCAACAATGTTTTTGAAACTTTAGTAAATTACGGAAATTGAATGTTTTAAAAACATAATTAAGTTTACAAAGCAGAAAAAATGTAGTATAATAAAAAAGTGAGTTTATTGGTATAGTACAATATAAAAATAAGCATATTTTAAATCGTGCAAAAATAAAATTAACTATTGATAAAGTGCGATAAATGTGTTATATTTAGATTGTAGGTATGTTATAAACTTATAGATAAAATTAACATTTTGAAAGTTGGTTTTATTACAAATTTATGAGAGGAAATAAATGATGAAAATAGGTAGAGAGTTTTCTGATAAAAAAAGCACCGGGAGGAATATTTTAATACTGATAGTCATAATAATTATACTATTCGCACTAAAAAATAGAATTTCCAGTTCATTTTCCTTTTTGGACGGGATTACTAAAGAAATAGATTTTAAGCTTGTAAAAGTTAAAAGTATGTTATATACTCAAACTTTAAAATTAAAATCTAGAGTACAGGACATCAGTTACATCGAAGAATATGTAAAAAACAATAAGACAAGAGATTTTGAACTGCAAAAAAATAAGGTTCAAAACACAGAATTAGCATATTTAAAAGTTGAAAATGAAAATTTGAGAAAAATGCTTGATATGCGTCAAAAAAATCCCGCTGAGTTTATTGCGGCAGATGTTGCATTAGTGGAAAATATAAATTATTCAGAGAAGTTTTTTATCAATAAAGGTCAAAATCAAGGAGTAAAATTAAATTTACCAGTTATGTACAATGGTTATTTAATCGGAAAAATCTCAAAAGTTGATGCGGAATATTCAGAAGTTACTCTTTTGACAAGTAAAAACTCAAAATTAAGCGTAACTTTGAATGGTACGAATTTACAGATTTTGCGTGGAAATGGAGATGGAACCTTTTCAGTACAAAACTTTAATGAAGGTTCAGTTAACGAAAAGACATTATTTAACATAGAAACTTCAGGTGTGAGTGATGTTTTTCCAAAAGGAATAAAAGTGGGGACGTTTAAATTAAAAGATTTAAATGCGTTCAAAAAAATAAAAGAAATCAGATTTACACCAGAATATGATATTTTTCAAATTCAAAATGTAATGGTTTATAAATGGAGCAGAAACGATGCAATTGACAGTCAAATTCAGACTCAGGTAAATTTGGAAAAAGAACAGGATTCAGAGAAATCTCACGATTCAGTGCAATAAAACTTAGTTTAACTTTTAAAATAATTTTTGGAGGATAAAAGATGTTTAAAAAATTAACAATGAGTAAATTAGTAATATTAATGACAATTTTTATTTCAGTTTTTTCTTTTTCAAAAGATTTTTGGGAAAAGAGAAATTTTACCGTAAATGTGACTGAAGATGTGACAATTAATGGTCAAAATAGAAGCAAAAGATATATAATGAGCTACAATTCAGGAACATTAAAATTGCAAATTACAGCTCCTAGCGTGAATCGAGGTGAAATTTACACATTTAGCGGAAACACAAAAACTGTTTATTATCCTTCTTTAAAACAAACTGTTAAACAAAAAGTTGAAAAAGATGAAGCAAATATTTTGGCAGTATTTAACAAAATAGCGAGAATAAATGGTAAAAAAACGCAGACTAAAAATGGAGATACATTTCATTTTTCAGGAAATTGGCTAACTTCAATTACTAGCAAAGGATATACAGTAAATTTCAGCGATTATAAGTTGTCAAATGGCTATTATTTCCCAACAAAAATTTCTGTAAAAGACGGAAATTCACAAGTGATTTACAGATTATCAAATTTTAAATAAAGGTTTTTATGAAAATTTTTAAAATAAATGGAATAATTTTAAAAAAAAAGGAATATGGAGAAAATAATTTATTAGTTACTATTTTTTCTAAAGAGATTGGTAAAATTGTGGCAATGTCATTTGGAATAACAAAGTCCAAAAAAAGAAATTTAGCCGCATATAATCCGATGAATGTTGTCGAATTTACCATTTCTAAAAGAAATAATTTTTATTCAATAAAAGAGGCAAATATAACAAAAGTTTTTAAAAATATTTTGATTGACATTGAAAAATTGGAAATTTCGTTATATATTCTAGATAGTATAGATAAAATTTATGATGAAGTTGTGGAAAATGAAAGATTTTTTTTAAAATTGATAAATATTTTGAACTATATAAACGAAGTGATTAATCTAAAAAGAGGATATAAATATTATATTGTTATGGCGTTCTTGCATAGAATTATGACTGAACACGGGATTTATGAAATCAGTGAAGTAAAATCACTATTAAAAAAAGAATTGTTTTTAGAATATAAAAAAATATTAGCTTTAAATAAAGATTTAAATTTTCAGAAAAAAGTTGAAGAGCATAAAAAAAATTTAAAAAAAATAGTTATTATTTTTGAAAAATACATAAATATGCAGTTGCAAGTGGAACTAAATGTACAAAAATTTATTTTGGAGGGAATTTATGGAAAATAAAAAGATAGCTGATTATATTCAGACGGATACGATTTGTCTGAATTTAAAATCAACCAGTAAGAATTCGGTTATAAAAGAACTTTTTGAAAATTTAAAGAAATGTGGTTTGGTAAAAGATGAAGAATTGGCGCTAAATGATATTTTTTTGCGTGAAAAAATGGGAACCACGGGAATTGGAAGGAAAATTGCTCTGCCTCATGCTAAAACTAAAGCTGTCAATGAGTTAATAATAACTTTGGGGATTTCTAAGGATGGAATTGAATATGAATCACTTGACGAAGATAAAGTAAATATTTTCTTTATGTTCTTATGTCCTGAAAATCAAACTCAGGAATACTTGAGAATACTTGCGAGAATCTCTAGATTTATTAGGGAAACAAGGTTTGTTGATTCTTTGTTAAGAGCAAGGTCAAATGAAGAAATTGAAAAAATAATAAGAGAAGAAGAAAATTAGGTGAAATTATGAGATGTCCGTTTTGTGGGAATGAAAATACTAAAGTAGTTGACAGTCGTGCATATTTTGAGGGGAATTCAATCAAAAGAAGAAGAGAGTGCGAAAAATGCGGTAAAAGATTTACTACACACGAAAAGGTGGCAGAGTTGTCGCTAAAGGTGATAAAAAAGAGCGGAGAAAAGCAAGTTTATTCTCGAGAGAAAGTCTATAATGGAATTATTCGTGCATTTGAAAAGAGATATTGCAATACTGAAAAAATTGAAGAAATTATAGATAGGATTGAAAGAGAAATTTTGACAGAGTATTCTGGTGAAATAAAATCGAGCATCTTGGGCGATAAAATACTTTCGTATTTGATTGATCTGGATGAAATAGCGTATGTTAGATTTGCTTCTGTCTATAAAAAGTTTGATAGTTTGGACAGTTTTATTTTTGAAATTGAAAAAATTAGAAACGACAAAAAAATAAAAAATATAAAAAGTTGGGAGAGTAAATGAAAAGATTGATTTTTTTGTGGAATATTATTTTTGGATTGATTGTAGCGTATCAACTTTATGATAGTATAATAAGATATTCTGGTAGAAAAGAAATACAAAAAAATATTGCATCAGTTAACAAGGATATAAAAAAAGCTACTGAGCAAAAGAATAAAATTATCCAAAATACAAATGATCTTACAGATGAAGATAAATTTGAAAGATATGCGAGAGATAATTTGAATTTTAAGAAAAAAGGAGAAGTTGCTTACAAATATTAAGTAATATTGCGAAATATGGGAAATTTATTTGATTCAAAAAGTTTGAGTGAAGAAGTGGAAAAATATAAAATAGAAGATGAAAAGAAAAAATATATTTTTAGAGCCAATACAAAATATATATTTTCATCGTCTATTTTTTTTATAGTAATTGTATTTATTGCATCAAATTCATTGTATAAAGGAATTACAGGAATTGAAAAATTATCAGGATTAAAAATTATTTTGATTTTAATTTTGTTTTTGTATGTTTTTATTTCTATTTTTTTGATATTTAGCTATAAAATCGTATTTGAAAATGGCGCTATTTTTGTAAAAAATTTGAAAAAAATTTGCACATATAGTATAATAAAACATATTAAGTTTTTTTAAAAAAGGATTATGCGTTATCCTAAAATTAACGTAAATTTTGAAAGAAAGGAAAAAAATTTAAAATAATGGAATTGCTGACAATAAAATTAAAAAAGTTGTTTTCAGAAAATATAAATAATATTTTTGGTGCTGATTATGCGGAAAAAATTGATATTCAGAATTCTACTAAAAAGGAATTTGGGGATTTTCAAACAAATTTTGCAATGGTTAGCTCAAAATTAATTGAAAAAAATCCACGTGAAATTGCGAGCACTCTTGTGGAAAATTTTTCAGAAAATGACATCATTCAAAAGTTGGAAATTGCAGGACCTGGATTTATCAATATTTATCTTAAAAACGGTTTTTTAAATGAGGAAATAAAAAAAGTAGAAAATGAAAAATATGACTTTTCATTTTTAAATACCGATAAAACTGTAATTATCGACTACTCTTCTCCAAATATTGCAAAAAGAATGCACATTGGACACTTGAGAAGCACGATTATTGGAGATTCCATCAAGAGAATTTTACAATTTCTGGGATTTCATACACTTGCCGATAACCATATTGGTGACTGGGGAACACAATTTGGAAAACTTATTGTGGCTTATAAGAACTGGCTGGATAAAAAGGCTTATGAAAAAGATCCCATTGGAGAACTGGAAAAAATCTATGTAAAATTTTCAGATGAAGCTAAAATAAATCCTGCTTTGGAAGATGAAGCACGAGAAGAATTGAAGAAATTACAGCTTGGAGATGAAAATAATCAAAAATTATGGAAAGAATTTATTGATATTTCACTAAAAGAATACAATAAAGTTTACGATAGACTTAACGTAAACTTCGATTACTATTTTGGTGAGTCATTTTACAATGATATGATGCCATCGGTTCTTGAAGAATTAAAGCAAAAAGGTATCGCAAAAGAAGATCAAGGTGCACTAGTAGTATTTTTTGAAAATAATAGATTGCCGCCTGCAATTGTTCAAAAGAAAGATGGAAGTTTTTTATATACGACTTCGGATCTTGCTACAATGAAGTTTAGAAAAGATGAGTTAAAAGTCGATGAAGCAGTTTATTTAACTGACGACAGACAGCAAAATCACTTTAAGCAGGTTTTTGAAATTGGAAGAATGTTAGGCGAGCCTTACAATTATAAAAAGACTCACATTGTATTTGGAATTATGAGATTTGGTAATGGGATAATTTTCTCTTCTAGAAGCGGAAACATAATAAGGCTTGTGGATTTGCTAGATGAAGCAAAAGCTCAAGTAAAAAAAGTAATTGATGAAAAAAATCCAGATATTCCAGAAGATGAAAAGGACAAAATTGCTGAAATTGTAGGAAGTGGAGCTATAAAATATTTTGATTTGAGTCAAAATAGAACTTCTGATATAACATTTACTTGGGATAAAGTGCTTAGTTTTGAAGGAAATACAGGACCTTACCTGCAATATACCTACGTTCGGATTATGTCAATTTTTAGAAAATTGAAGGAAGAAAATATCGAAGTTAAAAATAACGATATTATTTCGGATGATATGAATGGAATTGAACGTGAACTTGCAGTTGAATTATTAAGATTCCCTCAAGCTGTAGTAAAATCCTATGAAAACTACCGTCCAAATATAATTGCAGATTATTTATTTGACACAGCAAAATTATTTAATAACTTCTATAATTCGAGTTCTATCTTGAAAGAGGAAGATAAAAAAGTAATGGATGCAAGAATTTTACTGGCAAGAAAAACTGCATTTGTATTAAAAGAAGGACTTAGCCTGCTTGGAATAAATACAGTAAATAGAATGTAAATAAAAAAATTTAAATTGTCAATAAAATTTGAAATGTATAGTTTCAGCCCTTAAAATCAATAATAATACATTGTCAATTAAAAAAGAGAAAAAAATTAATCAAAAAACAATTTTGATTTAATGGTGGTTTAATTGTTATAGTGTATACTATATTCAGATCGATTAAAAGATCTGAAACCTCAATTAACCCCCCCTTTTATGAGACCTCTTTTTTAAGAGGTCTTTTTTCATTTTATATTCTAAAATTTACTTGATTTAAGAATTTGGTATCAGAGGGTTCAAACATATTTAAATAATTTTATTAAATTAATAACAACAAAATAAAAAAAGAAAAGAGAGGAAAAAAAATGTCAAAACAACACGAATTTATTTATGATTATAGAGATGATCATGATGAAGAAAATAACAAAAAATTAGCAAGAAATGCAATTATTTTACTTGTTATTTCTATATTGCTATTTCTTTTTTCACATTTTGTGCTAATTAAACAAGGTGAAAAATTTAAACAGGAAATTCCAGCATTGAAGGAAAATAAGCAAAAATTGGAAAAGGAAGTTGAAGTTCTTAACGGAAATATAAAACACGGTGAAGACAGTTACAAAAAAGTTGAAGCGTTAATTAACAAATATAAATAAGAAATGAGAGGTAATAAAAAATGAAAAAAACATTTTCAGTCATTGGTATAATAGTGGCTATAATTGGATTCCTATATTCAGGAGTGCATATTTTTGGTACAACTGCAAAATTTATTGAACACCATAGCTTAGAATCAAGCATAAAAAAATTAACACATGAAAAAAACACAAAAACTGCAGATTTAGCTGCGGTTACTAAGAAAAATGATGATGTAAAAGCACAATATCAAAAGTTAAAAGCTGACAAAAAAATTAAAACAGTTTATTTGACATTTGATGACGGACCTTCAGGACATACTGATCAAATTCTTGAAATCCTGAAAAGAAATAATATAAAAGCTACATTTTTTGTAATCGGAATTGGAAAAAACTTTAAAGACTACAAGAAAATAACTGATCAGGGACATTCTATTGGGCTACACAGCTTTACACATGAATATAAAAAAGTTTATGCAAATGAAGACAGTTTCTTTAAAGAATTTTATCAAATTCGTGATGCTGTAAAATCTACAACTGGGCAAGATGTTAAAATTATAAGATTCCCTGGAGGTTCTAGCAACGCTATTGCTTCAAAGGCTTTAAAAACTGCTATCATTAACAGATTGACAAGAGAAGGATTTGTTTATTTTGACTGGAACTGTGACAGTACAGATGCTTCAGGAAATAACGTGCCAGTTCCTAAATTGGTCAAATACGGAGTTTGTACAACTCATCCTGAAATTAATGTGTTAATGCACGACACAAATGCCAAAAAAACAACTGTTCAAGCATTACAGCAAATAATTGACGGATATAGAAAAGCTGGATATACATTT
>ERZ772955.1185-NODE-1185-length-17258-cov-14.226356_pt1 | contig 17258 bp, 13 predicted proteins | sample MGYA00511133_ERZ772955 | MGnify/ENA primary metagenome ERZ772955 (study PRJEB29015, sample SAMEA2737914) | human oral metagenome | biome: human oral; feature: human-associated habitat; material: dental | place: China | collected 2149 ... | reverse complement strand
AAAAGCCGTTATCCGCCCCATTATAGCGCAGATAACGGCTTCCCGCCACAAAAATATAGAAAAATATGAACGTCCTCTCCTCTATACACGTTGTGCTCGCACAAGCCATTGATATGCTTCCAAATCCTCCGCATTTACATGAATTGTTTGAAGCGAAAGGACCTCATCTCTGAACTCTTTCCACTGTGGATCCAGAGGAAATCTCTTGGCTCGAATCTCACCAACAAGAAAACCTGCACCCTCAAACAGCTTGATAATCTCGGATTTTGTAAAGAACCGGAGATGTGTGCGGTCAAGCAGCCCGGCATCCTCGTACGTCCAGTGTCCACAGAGAACATTGTGGAGATTGCTGATATGTGCCACATTTGGAATACTCGCAATGATCGAACCACCCGGCACGAGCAGTTCCCGTATATTGCGGATCGCCGCCCACGGCTCCAAGAGATGCTCGATCACATCCCCCATAATAATATAGTCAAAGCGTTCGACGAAATTCGCAGGATCCAGATGTTCCACATTCATCGTGAGTATCTGCACAAACGGCGCAGCAATCGCCGCCGCACGCTCATTCAGCTCCACTCCGTAGAGTTTCGCCGTAGGATTCCGGCTTCCGATCTCGCGTAGGGTCACCCCGCAGGCACAGCCAATCTCCAGAACACGCAGCCCCTCCCGCGACAGATCCATCAACGGGAAAAGATCTGAACGCAGAGCAAAAGAGTAGTTGAGCGAAAGCCCCCATTTCGCCTGGAATTTCTCATACTCTTGTTGTTCACAAGCCTCCCATCCATACACACGGTCATCATGATGCACATAGACGTTTGGCAAAGACGCGACAGCATAGCCTGCCTGTGTCATACGCAGCGTGTAGTCGTACGCCGCAAGTGGAGGCATAACATACTGCTCGTCAAGGAATCCCACGGATTCAACGACATCCCGACGTACCATCAATGCGATCATCTCTGCAAAGATTTCCGGGTGCGGTTTTACTCCACCGGATCGAATCCTCTCTGCCACAGCCGCAAAATCTGACCATGACTGATAGTTCGTCTCCGGAAGCCGCCGCGCCAATGCGTATGTGCGCGGCGCAACCGCCGTCACGGCTCCGATCGACGAATCTCGGATCAGCGCATCCAGCATATCCTCCGCCGCGTGCGGAGCAAGCAAAATATCTGCATGGAGAAATAGGACAACCTCGCCGACGGAAGCACGAATCCCCGTATTCACTGCATGGGAAAAGCCGCGATGCTCCGCCCGGCGGATCACACGAACATCATCCCCCGCTGCGGGAACTGTGACACATTCATCTGCCGACGATCCATCGTCGACAATGATGACCTCATACGGCAGACGAATGGTCTTTCGTATTGTCAAAAGGCAGCGATTGAGCTGTGCATTCATGTTGTATGCGGGGATGATGATACTCAGCTTTGGCATAGATACCTCATCTTTCCATAAATGGCTTCAAGGGAATTTCCTATCACCCTCTTGACAGTTGCCATAACTTCCACGGAGCATCACCACTCGCCCATAGAGTCTCCAATCGTCCCTTATCGCGCTGCGTATCCATGCACTGCCAGAACCCCATATGCTTATACGCATGAAGCCCGCCTCGCTGCGCAATCGTCTCAAGCGGCTCCTTCTCAAAAATACACGTATCATCGTCACGCAGATAGTTGAATACCGCGGGCTCAACCACCATAAAACCACCGTTGATCCAACCGCCGTCCTCCTTTGCCTTTTCGACAAAGCGGCTGACCGCATTGGTCGTGGATTCGATATCCAGCATACCGAATCTGCCGCCCGGCTGAACTGCCGTCATCGTAACGAGTACCTGCCCCTTCTTCTTCTCATGCGCTGCAATGAGTGCATGCAGATCGATATCACTCACCCCATCGCCATACGTCAGCATAAACGGCTCATCACCGATATACTTCTGAACACGCTTGATGCGGCATCCTGTCTGCGCATTGAGTCCCGTGTCGACGAGCGTCACCTTCCACGGCTCTGAGACATTGTTGTGCACTGTCATGCGGTTCCCCTGCGTGAAGTCAAAGGTGACATCTGATGTGTGCAGATAGTAATCGGCAAAGTACTCTTTAATCATATAGCCCTTGTAGCCGAGGCAAATCACGAACTCATGAAAACCATAGTACGAGTAGATCTTCATGATGTGCCAAAGGATCGGCTTTCCCCCAATCTCGATCATGGGTTTTGGTCGGAGCACAGATTCCTCGCTGATCCGCGTACCAAATCCACCCGCTAGGATAACAACCTTCATACATCTGCTCCCTTCACCATAGAATGCTTCGCAAATGACAGCAAAGCGGTGTATCACTACACTTTACGAATGCGAAAAACAACACTGTCTCCGGATAAGAACTGGCACAAATACGCCCTGTCATTCTCCGGGGTTCCCAACGCAGCGTATATGCTCTGTGCAAAGGGCTCCGTCGCACCAAAATACTGTGCCCCTGTCACATAACCAATCTGTACCGCAGTCTCTGTATACTGCGCCCGCAATGCCGCAATAAGACGCGCCACCGGGTATGTACGCCGTCCATCGAGCGGCATAATGATATCGTAGGTAAGGAATGGAACCTCATTCGGCAGGCTCTCCATGGTATGCTCAAAGCTGTTGTAGTTTCTCAGCAAGGCGTAGACAAAGCCGTTTGGACGCAGATGTTCATGGCAACCGTGGAAGAATGGGAGAATGCGCGTGATCGGCAGATTGTTGAGCGGAGCGGCAATAATGATGATGTCATAGAGATCATGGATCTCCTCCGCGAGATGATCCAATGTATCCATATGCACGATATTGTCCGCCATGGAGCGCACATCAGACAGATAGCGGACATCGGTCACAACGGCATCGATCACCACACTCTGCCGCAGCTTGTGAAAATAATTGCGGACAGCCAGAAGTCCCTCACCAAACATCGGTTCAATCATAAGTACATGAACGTGAGAATCCCGTATATCCTGCTCCTTCAAAAAATCCTCCAAAAAGGCAAGATGTCCGCGTGACTCCCACGGGTCGACCTGCCACTTTGCGCGAAAGACAGGACGCATGGAGACGATGCTCTTATAGTTACCGCGCTTCGTGCGCACCTCATTCAATGTCGCACCACCGAAATGATGAACGAAGGTGTCCTTCGCGAGAATCTGTCGGAAGCCCGAACGGCGCAGCATCGCAGAAAAATCATCATCCTCGAAATCGCACATGACATAGCGATAGTCCGCGCGGATTTCAGGCACATCGAAGAGATTTGGCACAACGCTCACAAACGGCATGAGAATAGCCCGCTCCTCCCAGAGAAGCGGGTTCGACATGTTATTGCGGGCTGCGAATACCTGCATCTTCTCCATGTCCTCAAAGGTGTTCGCGTAGTCGACGGGAATCCCCTGCCCGTTGGAGATACAGTCTTCGTTACAGGTCGGCACAACCCAGAATACATCCTTCTCTGCCGCGTGAATAGCAAGCAGATTCTCAAGCCAGTGCTCCGTCGCAACAGCATCGTTCGAGAAATAGACGACGTATTCCCCCTCGACAATGTGACGGGCAATCCCCCAGCCGAGGTGGTTGTAAACATTATACTTCAGATTGATTTTCTTCTCATGCGGAAGGCTGTTAAAATACGCCTCCGTCTCGTCGGACGAGCCGTCGTTGATCGTGATGAGCTCAATGTCCCCACGCGAAAAATCCGTATGTCGAAACAGGCTCTCGATCGCGCAGCGCGAGAACTCCACCTTGTTGTAAGCCGGCACGATAATTGAGACACGGTACTTAAAGTCTGTGCGGCGCGGACGTTTGCGCGCCGCCTCGAACGTCGCCAATGTCTCAGCAAGATGTTCCTCCTCCCGCTCCGGATGGCGCAGGATATTGTATTCGAGATCAAGTTGATACCGCAGATCGAGAACAAGCGGGCGCACTTCGTAGGAAAAAAGTTGTCGTGCCTCTTTCGGTGTATGCGCGGCGAGCGTTTTGTCCGCTGAATGTGCAGCATTCAAGGCGTAGCGGCGGCATTTCTCGACGAGTGTCCCTTCCTCGCGGGACAGATAGTCAGCAATGCTGTCCATCACCGCACCAAAATCAGAAAGCACCTGCCGCGCCTCATCTGTAAATGTCCCCGCATCCAGTACGGAGCCGACATAGTCAACCGCCGTCTGCGCCGTCTCCATGATCTCCTCATACCACTGCATAGGAACCCCTCTTTGCATCTCTGATCGTCCTGTATGACACAACAAATCTCTTAATCATATCGTCAAAAGATTGCTGTCCCTAAAGAAAAGGCACTGCTGCATTCTCACTCCTGCGGCAGTGCCATTATCTCCTATTTATTCCACTGGGTCACGTTGAATTTCGGCTCTGTCGTCGGAACGGGCGCAGGGCGTTCCTCAGCAGCACGCTCCGCCTCCTCGCTCGTCTGCGTGGAGTCGTCAATCACGACATCGACAGGAATCGGCAGAGGCTTTCCTGTATCATCCGACTCGTCATCCTTCGTGCCCTTATCGCTGATCGAGCCCTTTGTCATCAGTTCCTCAAGCTCCGCCGCATTCAGCGTCTCACGCTCAAGGAGGGCTTCGGCGATCCGATCGAGTTTTTCGCGATTCTCCGTGATGAGGACACGGCACGCCTCGTATGCCTCCTCGATGTAGCGGCGTACCTCGCGGTCGATCTCGCCCGCGACCTCCTCGGAGTAGTTGCGGTCGCGGTTGAAGTCACGCCCGAGGAAGACTTGATGGTTCTCCTCACCGTAGGCAATCGGGCCGATCGCCTCGCTCATACCGTACTGCATAATCATGCTGCGGATGATCTGTGTCGCCTGCTGAATGTCGCTCGATGCGCCCGTGCTGATCTCGCCGAGCACAACCTCCTCCGCGACCCGTCCGCCAAGCGCGACCTTGATACGGTCAAACAGCTCGGAGCGCGTGCGATAGGAACGATCCTCCTTCGGCAGGGACAACATGTAGCCGCCCGCACGTCCGCGCGGGATGATCGTGACCTTGTGCACGGGATCGGCATGCTCGAGCAGCAGCCCGACAAGCGTATGCCCCCCCTCGTGATAGGCCGTGAGACGCTTCTCCTCGTCCGTCATGACGTGGGACTTGCGCTCGGGGCCTGCCAACACACGCTCAATCGCCTCCTCCATCTCCGCCATGAAGATTTTCTTCTTGTTGCGGCGCGCGGCAAGAAGAGCTGCCTCGTTCACAAGGTTGCTCAGATCCGCGCCCGTAAAGCCGGGTGTGCGGCGTGCAAGCACGTCCAGATTCGCATCCTCCGCGATGGGCTTGCCCTTCGTATGCACCTTGAGAATCGCCTCGCGTCCACGCACGTCGGGCTTGTCCACGACAATCTGACGGTCAAAGCGACCGGGGCGCAGGAGTGCGGGATCAAGTACGTCGGGGCGGTTCGTCGCCGCGATGATGATGATCCCTTCGTTTGAAGCGAAGCCATCCATCTCGACGAGCAGCTGGTTGAGCGTCTGCTCGCGCTCGTCGTGTCCGCCACCGAGCCCTGCTCCGCGCTGGCGTCCGACCGCATCGATCTCATCGATGAAGACGATGCACGGCGCAGACTTCTTCGCCTGTTCAAAGAGGTCACGCACGCGCGATGCGCCGACACCGACGAACATCTCAACGAAATCCGATCCGCTGATCGTAAAGAACTGCACGCCCGCCTCACCGGCAACGGCCTTTGCAAGAAGCGTCTTGCCCGTACCCGGAGGGCCAAAGAGCAGAACGCCCTTCGGAATCCGCGCCCCGAGTTCGTTGAATTTATCCGGCGTCTTCAGGAATTCGACCACTTCTTCGAGTTCCTGCTTCGCCTCATCTGCGCCCGCAACATCGGCAAACGTCACCTTTTTCTTGTCGCTCACCATCAGGCGTACACGGGATTTTCCGAAGTTCATCATGCGCCCGCCGCCCATCTGGGACTGCTGCATGATAAAGAACCAGAATCCAATGAGAATCGCAATCGGGATGAGCGAGGTCAGCATCGTCTGCCACCACGGCGGCTCGGGCGGATTCTCCGCCGAGATATTGACCCCCTTGTCCGCGAGACGCGCATAGAGTTCCTGATCGCTGTTCGGCGCATCGGGCGCGATGGTCGTGAACTCCGTCCCATCCGTGAGCGTGCCGCGAATGTTGTTCTGGACGAGGACGACCTTGTCCACCTCACCCGCCTTCACCTTCGCGTTGAAGTCACTGTAGCTGAGTGCCGTCGCCTGTGGTGGCTGATGGCTGCCCGACATATAGTCGGCGACCGTCCACACGACAAAGAACATAAGCGCATAAAACGCCAGATTTCTAAGGATTGATTGATTCAATTCTTCCCTCCCGTTTATTCATACACAGAACGCTTGAGCACCCCGATGTAGGGCAGGTTCCGATATTTCTCCGCATAGTCCAGTCCGTATCCCACGAGGAACTCATCCGGAACCTCGTACCCCAGATAGTCGATCTCCACAGGTGCAACACGGCGCGAGGGTTTCGACAGGAACGCACAGATCTTGATGCTCTTCGGGTGACGTCCCATGAGCATCTGCTTCAGATAGTGCATGGTTGTCCCCGAGTCGATGATATCTTCGATAATGATGACATGCTTGCCCTCGATCGAAAAGTCGAGATCCTTCAGAATCTTGACCTGCCCGCTTGAGACGGCGGCATCGCCGTAGCTGGAGACGATCATAAAATCAAAAGCGACGGGATGGTCGATGGCGCGGACAAGATCCGTGAAAAAGACCGCAGCCCCCTTGAGTATCCCAACGCAGTAGACCGTCTCGAGAGCATCACCGTAATCCCGCGCAATCTCCCCACCGAGTTCCTGCACACGCGCACGAATCTCATCAGCAGAAAAGGTGATGCGCTCAATATCCGTATTCATCATTCGACTGTCGTCTCCTTCACATATACAATACGCAAAATATCCGTACAGGATTCTGTCACAGGCGCAAGCGTACTGCGCCGTCCGCCTGCAATCCAGAAAATCTCCTGAGTATCCGCAAGCGCAAGCAGGGGAATGGCATCCCGCTCCTCACGCGGAACTTTGTCATCAATCAGGATGTCCTTGAGTTTCTTTCGTCCGATCGGGAGCTGCATAAAATCCCCCGCGCGTCTGGTTCGCAGTACGAGCGGCGGCAGCTGCGCACGATCGGCATAGACAGCTGCATGGTGCTCCATCCGCCCCCAATCGTCCGCCGTCATACAGGACAGATGTTGGAACGCAAACGGTATGCCCTGAAAATTTATTATACCATATTCGCCGGTGAAAGAAAGCCTAATTTCTTTATTTTGTGCACTTGCCTGTGCGGGACGCATCAACGTCAGTACGCCGCGGCGCACGACCGTATACCATCCGCCCTGCATCTCAGCGCGTGCCGCGCCCTCGGCAAAGATGAGCGCACGCATCCGCTCCTCATGGAGATAGGAAAAATCCCGCACCGTACCCGTCTGCTGCGCCCAGAAAAGGCGCAGAACACGCCGCTGCATGGCTGGATGAAGCGTACGCAGTGCAGCGAGTAAAAGGCCCTCGGGATGTGCGGCGCGCTCAAATTCCGTGCGTGCAAGAACACTGAGGAGATCGTCCTCCTCGGCGGCAAGCACACTCAGACGCGTGAGTGCATCGCGCACGGCGGGATTATATGTACGCGCAAGCTGCGGCAGGAGCTCATGGCGTATGCGGTTGCGCCGTGCGTCCAGTGCGTCATTCGTCGCATCATGGCGCGGCATCAGTCCCCGAGCAGCTGCATACTGCTCGATCTGTGCACGCGTGACAGTAAGGAGCGGCCGCAGATGCCGACCGTCCCATTCCTGCATTGCCGCGAGCCCTGCAGGTCCCGTGCCGCGCAGGATACGCAGAAGCACCGTCTCTGCAAGATCATCCGCGTGGTGTGCGAGGACGAGCGCATCGCAGCCGCGTTCCATCTGCACGCGATGGAGAAAGTCATAACGGCAGGCACGCGCCGCCGTCTCAAGTGAAAGTCTATGTGCACGCGCATAGACGGGCACATCGCCTGCGCCGCAGACGAACGGAATTTCCCGTGCCCGACAGAACTCCTCTACAAAGTGCGCATCCGCAAGGGAATCCGCCCCGCGCATCCCGTGTTCGTAGTGTGCGCAGATGATCTGTGTCCCGCCCGCCGCCCGCAGGATGTCCAGAATATCCAGAAGAGCAAGCGAATCCGTCCCGCCGGAACAGGCAACAAGGAGTGTACACGTAGGGCAGAAAAGATCATGCACACGCAGAACACGTTCCACAAGTTTTTGCACAATCAGCTCCATGAAAAAGGACACTCCGAACGGAGTGCCCTTTGTTATCCTCATATCGACAGGTGCGCTGTGCGCACAGTCCCTATGGCATCAGCACATCCCTGTTTCAGCCACGGCGCGAGCCGCGTCCGCCGCGCTTGGAATCCGTCTTGCGGCGCAGATCGGTCAGCCGCTCATCGCTGTCCTTCAGGAAGCGCGACAGCTTGTCCTCAAAGGAAGGAGATCCCATCTGCCGCGAAGCGGCGGTGCGGCGCGGATCGCGTGGGGGGCGCGGCGGACGTGCAGGAGCGGCAGCCACCTGTGCCGATACGGCCGGCTTATCCTGAAGAGCCTTGATCGAAAGTCCGATCTTTCCACGGTCATCCACGGTCAGCACCTTGACCTTGACCGTATCCCGCTCACGCAGGAAATCATGCACATCGTTCACATAGACATCGGCAACCTCTGAGATGTGAATCAGTCCCGTCTTTCCCTCGGGGAGTTCGACAAAAGCGCCAAAATTGGTGATGCCCGTTACGACGCCCTCTACTACACTGCCAACTTCGATGGCCAATACAATTCTTCCCTTCAACTACAAACCGACGGGGTTGCCCCCAGTATCATTACCCGCTCATTATACAGGGGAGATGTACGCTATGTCAAGAAGTTCTCAGTTGCTGTTTGCACGCTTTCCGGGTGCATACGGAAGCTCACCCGCCCCCGTCATCCCCAGCTCCTCGCGCGCCAGCTTCTCGATGTAGGGCAGCTCGTCCAGCCGCTCCTTCTCCGCGCGCAGCCGATCATTCTCCGCCTGTGCCGCCGCGAGCCGATCTGACGCGAGACGCTGATCCTCATGCACATGGGAGAGATAGAGCCCCTGCGATACGATCATCGATCCGAAATACCCCAGAATGAGCAGAACCGTGATGACAAACCAACGCGGCCTCCTAGCGTTCCTTCTCTGTGCCATACGCGGCTCCTCTCTTCCTTGTCAGGATCTCTGTCAGACGTTCCGCCACATGCTTTGCCGCATCCGGGCGCGCGCAGTCATGTGCAGCTCTGCGCATCTCGGGAATGCGATGTGCGAGAATTTCCTCCACCGCAGCTGCCATTGTTTCCCCAGGATGCAGCCACACGGCAGCCCCCCGCCGCGTTGCATAGACAGCATTCTCCGTCTCAGGTCCCGGGATGGGGTCATGCAGGAGGAGCGGCAGCCCTGCCGCAAATGCCTCACTGATCGTCAGCCCGCCCGGCTTCGTGATGAGGAGATCCGCTGCGCGCATCAGTACGGGAATCTCATCGGTATAGGAAAAAACACGGATCGCGTGGTGTGATGTGCGTGCCACGGTGCGCGCGTGTTCTTCGAGTACCACATTTCGCCCTGCGACAACAAGGATCGAAAGCCGCTGCGCCACCTGCGCAAGTGCCGCAAGCGTACGATCCATACCGCCGAGACCAAGACCTCCGCCCATGAGGAGGATCGTCGGCAGATCCTCGGTCAGCCCCGCACGCTCCTGCGCCGCACAGCGTTCCAAGCGATAGTCCGCGCGCGCGATCGGGATGCCCGTCGCGTGCACCATATGTGCGTCAAATCCGCGTGCCGCCATGCCCTCTGCCATCGCCTCGGTCGCGACAAAGTAAACATCGACACCGGGAACGAGCCAGATCGCATGCAGAGCATAGTCCGTCAAGAGTGCGGCAAGCGCAAAGTCCGCGCCATGCCGCACACGCCAGAGTGCCGCCGCCCCCTCGGGGAACGGATGCGTTGCGATAACGAGATCTGGCTCATATGTCCTGATAATCCGTCCCACCGTACGCACCATCACCTGTGCGAATGCACTGCGCACAAGCCCGCCCCCCATCTTCCTTCCCGCAATGCGAAAGAACACATCGTAGAGATCGGGAACAAAGCGCAGCATCAGGAGATAGATCCGCTTCATCAGATAGTGAATGACGGAGACTTCACGCGCCATAAAGTCCACCACATCCACCTGCATCGTCGCCGCTGCAGGATGTGCCGCAAGTGCTGCGCGGATCGCCTCTGCTGCACGCGTGTGACCGGAGCCGATGGACGCCGTCAGAATGAGAATACGGACGCGCTCCATGCTCCACCTCCTCACACAGTTATGCCTATTTTATCACATTTTTTCGTCATGGACAAAAATTTTTTACGCAGTAAGCCCGCCGTCAACACAGTAAATACTCCCCGTCACCCAGGATGCCGCAGGAGAGGCGAGAAAGGCGATAACCGCAGCGATTTCCTCGGGGCTGCTGATGCGCCCCAGAGGATAGTGCGCCGCCATTTCTCTCAGCTGCTCCTCACGCGGCAGATGCGGAGAGAACTGCCGCTCCGTCAGAGGTGTGAGCACGTCGGCGGGTGCAACGGAATTGACGCGTACACCATCGCACGCGAGCTCCAGCGCGAGCGAACGCGTAAAGGCGATGACAGCCCCCTTTGTTGCCGCATACGCCGCACAGAAATAGTTGCCATGCAGCCCCGCATCCGAGGCAACACCCACAATATTGCCGTGCGTCTCCCGCAGATGTGGCAACGCCGCCTGCGTCAGGTAAAAAATCCCCTTGACGTTCGTCGCGAGCAGATCCTCGAGCGCATCCTCCCCAAGATCATCAAGTGCCCCCTCCGCATAAATGCCGGCAGAGTGGATGAGTACATCGAGCGTACCAAACGCACAGATCGTCTCCTCCACCATACGCGCGCAGTCCGCACGCCTGCGCACATCAGCGGGCACAAAGAGAGCGCGCTGCCCCGCCGAAAGTCCGGCGAGCGCATCGTGTCCGCGTGCCTCATCACGCCCCACAAGAACGACGCGTGCCCCCCCCGCAAGAAAGAGTTTTGCACAGGCAAGCCCGATCCCCGAAGTGCCGCCCGAGATCAGCACGGTTTTCCCTGCAAAGGCATCGGCGGCGAAAATATTCTTTTCCATATCCATCGCACCAACAGATAAAAAACCGGACTCCCCATGGAAGTCCGGTCTCATATGCAAGAGAAAACTCAGTTCACAGAATCCTTCAGAGCCTTGCCAGCCTTGAACACAGGCGACTTGGAAGCCGGAATGTCGATCTCCTTGCCCGTCTGCGGGTTGCGTCCCTTGCGAGCCTTGCGCCCCTTCACCTCGAATGTACCGAAACCGATCAGCTGAATCTTGTCGCCCTCGGCGAGTGCGCTCTTAACCGTCTCAAATACGGCGTTGACCGCCTTCTCCGCGTCCTTCTTCGTCAGACCTGCCTGCTCTGCTACGTTTGCGACCAATTCCTGCTTGTTCAAAGTAGCATCCTCCTTTAGATATTATTCATTTTCCCTGCGCCCCTAGAGGGGGCGCGCTGTCATGAGAGAATTTAACAGAATTACCCAGAAAAATCAAGCCCAAAAACAAAAAAAAGCTTCTTTTCCCTAAAATTCTAGGTTTTTTTACCCATTTTCCCAAAAAACGGGGGTATATGGAATGAAAAGTGTCGTCAGATGGTCGATATCTTCCTGCCAATCCAGTTCAAAAAGAGGAATGTGTGCGACCCGTTCATCGGAAAGGCCCAGATGATGCAGATAGATCACCACCTGCGTATCAGGAAAATGCTCCATGAGTAGGATCTTGAGATCCGAGGCGAGCTCGCGCGAATAGAGCTGCGTGATGATGAGATCCTGCGCGGGCGGTGCCGCAACCGCATCCTCATCCATCGCGTCGATGATCGACAGCCCATTGACAGGGTCGATGCCAAGTGCCGCAAAAAGCGGGTCCAAAAAGCTCATCGCGGGCAAGATCTCGAGCGGCATGTCCTCCTCCATCGCGCGTTCGCGCAGCATCTGCACTGTACGCTCCGCAACGAAGGGACTGCCCGGAACGAGATAGAGCACATTGCTCTTCGCGGCACGCGCAAAGAGATCGTCCGTGATCGCCTCATAGAGCTCGTCAAAATCGTCCGCACGCTCGTAAAAATCGTCGTAGGTCTCATAGGAAATCCCCGCCGCATCCAACGCCTCCACCGTTGGATGAATGCGCGTGCGCAGGAGAATCTGCTCTGCCGCCTCAATGCGCGCCCATGTGCCGCACGTCATCAGCTCCGCACCGGCGGGACCAAGCCCCGCCACCGTCAATTGATATGCCATGTCTCACTCTCCACTTGCCATCTTCACAATCTCCAGTGTCGTATCCAAGATCTCCCTGCGCTCCTTCGGCTGAAGGCGTATGCGGTAACCGTCGCCCTCGGGCAGAGGCCCGACACGACGCCCGAATGCACGATCCAGACGCATAAGTGCCGGCAGCGGCAGTTTCTCTCCCTCCCCCAGTGTGATGTCCAGAGCATCCCCCTTCACCGCAATGCTCCGCGCGCCGAAACTGCGCGCACAGTTCTTGATGCGCGCGATGTCGAGGAGCGCGAGCACGGGCTTTGTCGGTTCGCCGAAGCGGTCGATCAACTCGTCGAGCAGTGCTTCCAAATCCTCGTTTGTGCGCACGGCGGCGATCTTTTGATAGACCTCGATCTTGTGCATCGCATCATCGATGTATCCGCCGTCGAGATATGCCTCCACAGGCAGGTCGATGACCGTCTCCACGGGCGGCGGCGCAGGTGCCTCGCCCTTTTTGCGCGCGACCGCCTCCTCGAGCAGTTTCACATACATCTCGAAGCCGACGCCTGCAATATGTCCGTGCTGCTGCGCACCGAGGAGGCTGCCCGCCCCGCGGATCTCGAGGTCGCGCATGGCGATCTTGAAGCCCGAGCCGAGACGCGCGAACTCCTTCATCGCCTGCAGCCGCTTCTCCGCCGTCTCGCTGAGCACCTTATCGCGCCGATAGGTGAAGTAGGCGAATGCCATCTTTGCCGAGCGTCCAACGCGCCCGCGCATCTGATAGAGCTGCGAGAGACCGAAGCGGTCGGCATCGTAAATGATGATGGTATTTGCATTGGCGACGTCGATGCCGTTCTCGATGATGCTCGTCGCGAGTAGGATGTCATAATGCCCCTCGTAGAAGTCCATCATGACCTGCTCAAGGATGTCCTCATTCATCTGCCCGTGTGCCGAGGCAATGCGCGCCTCGGGCACGAGACGCAGCAAATGCTCACGCATACGGTCGATGCTCTCCACGCGGTTGTAGATAAAGTAGATCTGCCCCCCGCGCGCCAGTTCGCGCTCGATCGCTCCGCGCATCATTGCATCGCTGCTCTCCACGACATAGGACTGCACGGGCAGACGGTCAGCGGGCGGCGTTTCGATGATGCTCATGTCGCGTGCTCCCGCAAGCGACATATGCAGCGTGCGCGGGATGGGTGTCGCCGAGAGGGTCAGCACATCGACCCCCGCTGCAAACTCCTTGATCTTCTCCTTCTGAGTGACGCCAAACCGCTGCTCCTCGTCCACAATCAAGAGACCGAGATTCTGAAAGCGTACGCGCTTGCGGTTCAGAATCGCATGCGTGCCGATGAGGATATCCACACGTCCGCGCGCCACCTCGTGCAGCGTCGCTGCCTGTTCACGCACGGAGCGGAAACGGCAGACCACATCCACCTTCGGCGCAAAATCCGCAAAGCGCGCGGCAAACGTCTGATAGTGCTGCTGCGCGAGAACCGTTGTCGGGACAAGCACGGCGACTTGGTAGCCGTCCATCGCCGCCTTGAATGCAGCGCGCACGGCGACCTCAGTCTTGCCGAAGCCCACATCGCCGCAGAGGAGGCGATCCATCGGCTTCGCCCGCTCCATGTCACGCTTGATCTCCGCAATGGCACGCAGCTGATCCTCCGTCTCCTCGTAGGGAAACGCCTCCTCGAACTCACGCTGCATGGCATCGTCGGGTGTAAAAGCATGCCCCTGCGCCATCTGACGCGCGGCATAGAGTTCAAGCAGATGATCGGCGATGTCCTCCACAGACTTCTGTGCCTTTGCACGGGCGCGTGCCCAGTCCGCCGTCCCCATGCGGTGCAGGCGCGGCGCAGTGCCCTCCGACCCGATGTATTTCTGCAGGAGCCCGACCTGATCCGTCGGCACAAAGAGCTTGTCGTCCCCGCCGTACAGAATCCGCAGATAGTCGCGGTGAACACCCGCGACCTCGAGCGTCTCCACGCCGAGGTATTTCCCGATGCCATGCGAGGCATGAACGACGTAGTCGCCGGGTGCGATCTCGCGAAAGTGGCGAATGCGCTCCCCCGCCGATGCCGTACGGCGAAGCTTTGCCTTGTGCCGTCCGAAGATATCCTGCTCCGTGAGCACGGCGATCCGCGCAGCACTCAGCTCAAAGCCCGCGCGCAGACTGCCCGAAGCAACGGCGACGGCACCGTCCTGGGCATCGCCCTCCCTGCGCACGAGGACGGTGGGGAGCTTCCATCCCATCAGCATATCGCGGACGAGATTTGCCCGCTCCACCCCGCCCGCGAGCACGAGCACCTGCATTCCATCCGACAGATAGCGGCGCAGCTCACTCTCAAGAAGGTGGAACTGCCGCCCGAATGCCGTCATGGGCACCATTTGAAATGCGATGAGCCCGGCGGGTGTGCACGCAGGAAAGGAGCGGCTCATCAGCGCGGCAAATACCTCGTGGCCCGCCATGCCCGCTGCAACGATCTCCTCCCACGAGAACAGACGTGCCGCCCGCTCCTCATCCTCCTGCACCGCATCCGAAAGCGCAGCAATGAGACGTGACGGCTCATCGAATACCGTCATTCCTTCTGCCCCGAGGTACGACAAAAAGCACGCCTCCCCCTCGTCGTCCGCTGCACGCAGCGGCATGACGGAAGCCGTGCCAATGTTCTTGATCGAACGCTTCGTCAGGGGATCGTACTCGCGCATGGAGTCGATCTCCGTATCAAAGAGCTCCACGCGAATCGGGGAGAGCGCATTGATCGGAAAGATGTCGACGATGCCGCCGCGTACGCTGAACTGCCCAACGTGCTCTACCTCGGGCGCGTGCTCATAGCCAAGTGCCGAAAGGCGTTCGATCAGCACATCACGCGGCAGCTGTTCCCCAAGCCGCAGGGAGAGTGCCGCGCGCGAGAACTCCGCCGTGCTCAGCCCCTTTTGCACGGCCGCCCCGATCTCCGCAAGCACAATGATCGGCTCGCGGCGCAGGAGGCGCGCGAGGATGTTCATGCGCTGCGCCGAACGTTCCAGTCCCTTTGCCGCGCCCGGTGCAGCGAAGTCCATGCGGTCCAGTTCGGGCAGCTCATAGATATCCGCCTCTGGCAGCAGTGCTGTCAGATCCTCCTGCCACGCGCGCAATGCCTCGCGCCCGCTCGTAACAATGGCGAGCGGGCGCGGAGTGCTGTCATAGGCGGCTGCAACGGCGGCATGCTTCATCGAGCCGGCAAAGCCGTATGCGAGTGTCTGCTGCGGAGCAGCGGTCAGGGTCTCCACGAGCTGCCCGACCGCACGATCCGCACGCAGGATGGAAAAGAGTGCGTTCATTTGGGAGCTGCAGCAAGTGCCGCGCGTACAAAGCCCGCGAATAGCGGATGCGGATGATTCGGGCGCGATTTCAGCTCCGGATGGAACTGCGAGGCGACAAACCACGGATGATCCGCGATCTCCACAACCTCCACGAGTCGGTTGTCCGGGCTCGTGCCCGCAATGACCATCCCCTTCTCCTCAAGCTGCGCGCGGAATGCGTTGTTGAACTCAAAGCGGTGACGGTGACGCTCGCTGATCTCCCCCTCACCGTATTCCTCGCGCGAACGCGAGCCGTTTGCAAGGACGCAGGGATAGGCGCCGAGGCGCATCGTACCGCCCTTCTCCTCGACATCCTGCTGATCCTCCATCAGCGCGATGACGGGGTGCGGTGTCTCCGGAACAAACTCCGTGCTGTGCGCATTCGTCAGACCCGCGACATGGCGTGCAAACTCGATGACGGCACACTGCATTCCGAGGCAGAGCCCGAGGAACGGAATCTGATGCTCGCGCGCGTATTGGATGGCGCGGATCTTTCCCTCAACGCCGCGGTCGCCGAAGCCCCCCGGCACGAGGATCCCCTTGCACCCGACAAAGAGCTCGTCGAGATCCACGTTCGGCTCTTCCAGTTCCTCCGCATTGATCCATGCGATTTTGACCTGTGCATCGTTCTCGATACCGCCGTGATGCAGTGCCTCCGTCACTGACATATAGGCATCGGGCAGGGCAACGTATTTGCCGACGACGGCGATCTTCACCTTCTTCGTGGGATGATTGATCTTAAAGACCATCTTCTCCCACGCCTCCATGTTGGACGGATCGAAGGTCATTGCCATCTTCTCAAGCACAATCCGATCAAGCCCCTCCTGCTGCATCATCAGGGGGACTTCGTAGATCGTCGATGCCGTGCGGTTCTCGATGACCGCATCCGCATCCACATCGCAGAACAGCGCGATCTTCTCCTTCATGTCGCGCGGAATTGGCTGCTCCGTACGGCAGACGAGAATGTCCGGCTGAATGCCGATGGCGCGCAGCTCCTTGACACTGTGCTGCGTCGGCTTCGTCTTGAGCTCGCCCGCCGCACTGATGTAGGGCAGCAGTGTGACATGGATGTAGAGCGCGTCGTTCTTTCCGACTTCCTTTTTGACCTGACGGATCGCCTCCAGAAACGGCAGGCTCTCGATGTCGCCGACCGTACCGCCGATCTCCGTGATAACGACATCCGCGTTGTCCGCCTTTGCCACATCATAGACGCGCTGCTTGATCTCGTTCGTGATGTGCGGGATCACCTGCACCGTCGAGCCGAGATAGTCGCCGTGGCGCTCCTTGTTGAGCACCGACCAGTAGACCTTGCCGCTCGTGATGTTCGACCGCTTCGTGAGGTTGATGTCGATGAAGCGTTCGTAGTGCCCTAGATCGAGATCCGTCTCCGCGCCGTCGTCGGTGACGAACACCTCGCCGTGCTGGTAGGGGCTCATCGTGCCCGGGTCGATGTTGATGTAGGGATCAAATTTCTGGATCGTGACCTTCAGCCCGCGATTTTTGAGCAGACGACCGAGCGATGCCGCCGTAATGCCCTTTCCGAGCGATGAGACCACGCCGCCCGTGACGAAAATATACT
>ERZ772955.1184-NODE-1184-length-17262-cov-8.201081_pt1 | contig 17262 bp, 9 predicted proteins | sample MGYA00511133_ERZ772955 | MGnify/ENA primary metagenome ERZ772955 (study PRJEB29015, sample SAMEA2737914) | human oral metagenome | biome: human oral; feature: human-associated habitat; material: dental | place: China | collected 2149 ... | reverse complement strand
GATCCGTTCGCTCGATCAGGACAACCAGAACACGCAGAACGGCAACAGCATGATGCGTACCGCTGAGGGCGCTGTCTCCAGCACGGTCGAGATCCTCAAGACCCTGAAGGAGAAGGCAATCAACGCGGCGAACGACACGAACACGGACGAGGATCGCCGTACGATCCAGAAAGAGATCAACCAGATGGTTGATCAGATCGACGACAACGCGCTTGCGACATACAACGGCAAGTACCTCGTCGATGGCTCGCGCAACAGCAAGGGCACTGCGACCTGCACGACCCTCTCGAACGGTGCGATGAGCACGAGCACGAAGTGGGCTTCCGCACTGACGAGCCTCCTGAGCCGCACGGACGAGAGCCTCAACATCCAGTCGACGGATAACATCACGGTTTCTTACGTCCGTCAGGGTCGTACCTATACGACGACGTTCCAGGTCAGCACGAACAACACGCTCGCGAGCATCCTGGAAAGCGCTGCATTCAACGGCACTGAGTCCTATACGGGCACGTCGCTCATGGGCATGACGCGTAACGAGGCTCTGATCGGCTACGACAAGGCGAAGAACAGCGTCTACACGGCGGACAACAAGACGGCTCTCTCGATCGAGTCGAAGGGCGACGGCACGACGTTCCAGATCTCCTCGTTCACGATGTCGATCACGGACAACACGGGCGCGATCCGCAAGACGGCGAACACGGCTCTCGATGGTTTCAACGAGCGCATCCGTGCAGAGAACAAGTCTGAGGACAATGCTCTCGTCCTCCAGACGGGTGTCAAGGCAAACCAGGCGATCAAGGTCAGCATGACCGATATGCGTTCGCTTGCTCTTGGCCTCAAGGGCACGGACGGCTCTGTCCTCAGCGTTCAGACGCAGGACAAGGCAAATGCTGCGATCAACACGATCGAGACGGCACTCCAGAAGGCTCTCGATGAGCAGGCGAACATCGGTGCAGTTCAGACGCGTCTCAGCTACACGAGCTCGAACCTCACGACGGCTTCCGAGAACGTTCAGAACTCCGAGTCCACGATTCGCGATGCGGATATGGCGAAGGAGATGACGAACTACACGAAGAACAACGTGCTGCTCCAGGCTGCGCAGTCCATGCTCGCGCAGGCGAACCAGAACAGCTCCGCTGTCCTCTCGCTCCTCCAGTAATTCGCTTCGGCTGTTACATTTGGATGATAGGAATCCCTCCCTTCGGGGAGGGGTTCTTTTTCTTTGCGTAAATGACGGGAATCGCGTATAATAATTCATTGAAGACAGATGAAAGGGTGTGCCGCATGAAGATTTCTGCCTGCTATATCGTAAAGGATGAAGTCGAGGAGCTGCGCCGTTCGATTTGCTCTCTGCGAGCGGCGGTCGATGAGATTGTACTTGTCTCGACGGCGGGGAATGTGCGGGTAGAAGAACTTGCTGCTGCTGTTGGTGCGCAGCTCTACGATTATGTATGGCAGGATGACTTTGCTGCAGCACGCAATCATGCGCTTGCTCAGGCGACGGGCGATGTCATCATCTTCTTGGATGCCGACGAGTATTTCTTTCACCCCGAGGGGCTGAGGGCGGGGATAGAGGATATTATACGCGAGCACCCCGACTTCGATATCATTATGATCCCGCTCTGCAACTTTATCACGAAGGGCTCTCTGCGTGATGCGCTCTATATGCGAAGCCCCCGCATCTTTCGCGGAGAGGGGATTCACTATGTGGGCATGATCCATGAGCAGCTCATGCGCGACGATGATATGGAACGCGTGCTTGTGTATGCGGATGAACCCCTGAGCGCGGGGCATACGGGATATCTTGCGGAGCGCGGAGAGGAAAAAATTCGGCGCAACATTGCGCTGCTCGAACGTGACGCATCTCTCCATGGACGAAGACCGCTGCACGCGTTTTATCTGGCGGACTGCTATTTTGGACTGAAGGATTATGCGCGGGTGCTTGCACTGTCACATGAGGTGCTGTGTGGGGAGACAATCTTTATCGGGGAGGAAAGCAGGGTCTATCATCAGATGATTGAGTCCATGCGAGCACTGCATTATCCGGATGAGGAGATGCTGTCACTTGCCGATGAAGCTCTCGCAAAATACCCTGTCCTGCCTGATTTCTACGGACAGCGCGGCATGATCCTCTGCGGGCTTGTTCGGTATGGAGAGGCAGCGGAAAGTCTGCAGAAGGCTCTTGCACGATATGATGCGGGGGGAGCGCGTACGGAGAACTCTTCCTTTTTCAATGATGCTGTCGCTGCGATGGTGGCAGATCGACTGGAGGGCATCTACCTGCACCTTGGTGATGCAGAGCAGGCACGTTTCTGGGCGAAACGCGCACAGAGCTATCGGGGGGAAGACGTGGAGAGAGGGCAGGAAACGAAGCTGCGGATTACGGCGTGCTATATTGTGCGGGATGATGCGGTTCATCTGAGGAAATCCATCGAAAGTCTGTGCGGTCAGGTGGATGAGATCGTTGTCGGAGATACGGGCTCACGGGATGACTCTGCCACGGTTGCAGCAGCACTTGGTGCAGCGGTCTGTTCTGTTCCGTGGACAGATGATTTTGCGGCGGCACGGAATGCCGTCCTTGCTCGTGCGACGGGGGAGTGGATTGTATTTATCGACGCGGACGAATATTTTTCAGAGGAAAACCGAGAGCGCATCCGTGCGGTGATCGAACAAGCGGATGCAGGAGGGGATGAGGTACTTCTTATTCCGTTACGTAATATTGATGAGGAGTCAGGCGAGATCCTTCTGGACAGCTACGTCCCGCGCATTTTTCGCCGCCGTACGGGGCGGTGTTATGTGGGACAGATTCATGAGGAACTGCGTGATGCGGATGGTACGATACCTCTCTCCCGCCTAGTCGCACCCACACTCCTAACGCTTGTGCATACGGGCTACTCGAAGGCGCTGACGCGGGCAAAGGGGGAGCGCAACCTACGCCTCCTGTTGGATGAGGTCCGGAATTCAGAGCATCCCGAGCGCTGTTGGCGCTATCTCGCAGAGACGTATGACAATCTCGGGGATGAGCGCATGGCGGAGCGCTACGCTCTCCTCAATATCGGATTGGGACGACAGAGTGTCGTCTATGCGAGCCTTTGCTGGCGTATTCTCCTGCGGATCTACGGAGCGCTGCCCGCACGCAGGGAGGAGCGCCTTGGCATTGCGGCACAGGCAGCACACGCATTCCCGGAACTGCCCGAGATGCACGCCGAATATGCAGAGGCACTTGCGTCACTGCATCGGTATCCGGAGGCGATTGCGGCGGCGCATACGGCCCTGCGGACAGAGCCGCCGACGGCGGGAACGGAGCGTTCCTTCTTTACAGATGAAATGCGTGCGGGACTTGAGCGGCGTGCGGCGATCTGGGAGCGCATCGCTGCGCGTGCAGAGGCAATGCGCATCTCGGCGGCTGTCTTTGTGCGTGATGATGCGCGGGATATGGAGATGTGGCTTGCAAATACTGCCGTCTATGCGGATGAGCGCATTGTCGTCGATACGGGATCGTCCGACGGGACGCGCGCGCTTGCGGAGGCGGCAGAGGCGCACGTGATCGACTTTGGATGGCGGGACGACTTTGCCGCTGCACGCAATGCTGCCATCGGTGCGGTGCACGGGGACTGGGCGGCAGTATTGGATGCGGATGAATCCTTCTTTGACCCGTCGGAGGTGCGTGCCTATCTCGCCATGGTGGATGTGACGATGCCCTCTGTGGATGCCGTTCTCCTGCCGATTGTTCATGTGGATGAGGATGCGGGCGAACGTGAGATGGGACGCGCCCCGCATGTCCGTCTTCTACGGATGGGGCGCGGGCTCTGCTATGAGGGGCGCGTGCATGAGACACTGAAAAAACAGGGGGGCGAACCTGTTCTCTACCACGAACCCACTGCCCTACCCATTCGACATGTGGGCTATTCCACGGGGCGCATCCGCGCCAAGCATGAGCGCAACCTTGCGCTGATGGAACGGCATATAGCAGAGGAGGGGCTGCAGGCAGGAGACTGCCGCTATCTTGCCGATACGTATTATGGGCTTGGAAAGTATGCGGCTGCACGCATCTATGTACGCGCAGCACTGGCGGAAAATGTGACCTCGGTCGGCGGGCAGAGCCATCTCCATCACCTCTTGCTAGATGTGATGGAAAAGGAGCGCGTTCCACTCGCAGAGCAAATCGCGGCGGCGCGTACGGCATGTAAGCTCTTCTCTGCTCTGCCGGACTTTCATGGGCGGCTCGGGCTGCTGCTGGCGGCCGATGAGGATGCTGCTGCGCTTGACGAGCTGAGGCATGCACTCAACCTGCATGGTCATCCTGTGGATGAGAGCGGCGAGGCATCAGCATTCCCCGCGTGGGCGGGGGCGGTTTCTGCCGCGTGCGCCCGTCTTCTGATGGAGGCGGGGGAGCCTTCGGCAGCGGAGGAGGAGCTCGCGCGCGCGTTTACATTTGATACGGCACGTGAGGAGGCTCTCGATGTCTATACAGAGCTGCGTCGCCGCGACGATGCGGTGCAGCTTCTTGCCGCGCTGCGGGAAATGCTCGGCATGGATGCGAATACGCTCTCCTATCTTGTGCGCTTTGCAGACAGTTACGGCTGGCTGAATCTGTCACACGCGGCACGCGTGGAGTTCTCCCGTATGACGGAGGACGCTGCAGAGGAGCCTGAAATCTATCGGAAGATGCGCATGGAAGAGCCCGTCGCCCTCGGAATGTATATCGTCGGTGTACTCTCTGCGTCCGTACGCGCGATGCCCGAGATCCTCCTGCATCTGGAACATGAGCGCAAGGCGGAGAGTCTTGTACTCTACCATCGTTTGCGCGGACTGCTTCCCGCGCCGATGCAGGCGTTCTGGCGGCATTACGACGAGCCGGATGCAGTGCCCCTGCCGGAGAGCGCGGAGGGCTATGAGCTTGTGCGTGAGGCATTCGTTCTCCATGCAAATGCGGAACAGGCGGAACGTATTCTGCACGTGGCGGGGAACTACGGCATTCCCGTTCTGCGTGCACTTGTGGAGGCCTTCACGGCGCATGAACGGTGGGAGGGCGTGCTCCTCGGGCATACTCTTCTCATCGATATGACGGGGGAAACGCCGGATGATCTCGCGGCAATGGCGCACGCCGCGCTGCAGCTCGGTATGCGGACGGAGGCGGAGGGGTATCTCGCACGGGCGTTGACACGCGACCCCGCGCACAGAACATCAACGGAACTAATGGAGTTGATACGATGAAGATCTCGGCATGTGTCATTGCCAAGAACGAGGCGGAGAATCTGCCGCGCTGGCTCGCGTCCATGCGCGTCTTTGCCGATGAGATGATCGTGGTCGATACGGGATCAACCGATGCGACGGTGGAAATAGCGCGTGCAGGTGGGGCGCGGGTCTGCCATTTCGACTGGATCAATGACTTTGCGGCGGCGAAGAATTTTGCACTCGACCAGGCACAGGGGGACTGGGTGGTCTTTACCGATGCGGACGAGTATTTTACGGAGGAGAGTGCGCCGCGCGTGCGTCCCCTGATCGAAGAGTACGATGGGCGCAGGAAATTCGATGGATTCATCGTCCATCTTGTCAATATCGACATGGATACAGGCGAGCTGCTCGGTACGTCGGCAGAGGTGCAGCGCATCTTCCGCCGTGCGCCGCACATCCGCTTTGTGGGCAGCATTCACGAGCATGTGGAGAACCTCAGCGGTGATACAGGGCGTGAAATGGCTCTGGCACCGGGGCTGACGCTCTACCATACAGGCTACTCACCGCGCATCATCAAGGGAAAGTCGCGGCGTGACCTGGAGCTCCTGCTCGCGCGTCGGGCGCGTGGGGAACACAAGAAGCTCGACGACTATCATCTGATGGACTGCTACTACTCGCTCGAGGACTATCCACAGGCGGCACACTATGCGCGGCTGGCGCGGGACAGCACTGATCGTCCCGTCGGCTCGGAGAATCGCCCGCACGCCGTACTGCTCCAATCACTCATTCTGATGGGCGCGGCGGATAACGAGATCCGCGCGGCGTACGAGACGGCACGGGCGGCGCTCCCGGAGAAGGCGGATTTTCCGCTGATCTACGGAACATATGCGTGGGATCACGGCTTTCTTGCCACAGCATGTGCAGCGTATCGCGATGGCATCTGTCTGCATGAGGAGTACTACCGCGCGGGTGATTTCTCGGGCATCCTTGCGCCGACTGCATACGCGCGGCTCGGGGAGGCGGCACGCCTCCGAGGAGATGCGGAGGAGGCCCTGCGGCTGCATGAACACGCGCTGCGGCTCAGCCCGCACTCGGCTCCTGTGCTCATACGTTTTATCCGCATGCTCCATGCGGTCGGGGCGGATGATGCTGCTGTCATTGAGACACTGAATGCCTTTTATCGGGAGGCGGCCGATCCCGCGTTCCTCGCCGCCGTGCTCGCAGGCTCTCCCTTTCGCCTTGCCGCACTCTACTACGATCGGAAGAGTGCGCTGCAATTTTCGCAGCGACGACAATTTCTGCTGGCAGGTGATGTGAGCTCTGCGGCAGCATCTCTGATCGAGGAGGTGGAGCGTACGGCGGCTGTGGCGGCGGCATGCGGTGCGGAGTTTGCACCGGAACAGCAGGGCGCACTTGCGCTCCTTCTGCCGCGCTCCTGCAGGGAACGCTCCGCTGCGCCCGAGGATGCGCGTATGCTGCGGCGGATTGGGCGACTCGCGGAGGGGCACAGATGAGTGGGCTGAATCACGAAATGCGCGTGGAAGCACTGCGCGACCGCATCTTTGCGGCACTTGCGCGGGGAGATGAAAATGCGGCCCGCAAGGGAATCAAGCAGCTGCATCGCGCAGTACCCGCCGAGGCGGCGGGGCTGCTCACGGCACTCCACATCGAGGCGGGGCGTACACGGGAGGCACTGGCGGCATGGCGGGAATGTGCGCGGCTTGTGCCCCGTGATCCCTACACGATCTTCCTGCGTGCCCGCATTCACTTCCTTGCGGGGGAGCGTACTGCCGCGCTGAACCTTCTTACGCCGCTCCTCGATGCGCAGATGCCGCCTGCGATTGCGGAAAAGGTGTATAATATCGCAGGGCAGTGTGCGCGTTTCCTCGGGCGTGCGGCAGAGGCGGTGCGCTTCTATGAGCGGGCGCGTGATGCCGCGCCGGATCGCGTTCTGCGTGCGCTCAACGCGAGCAATGTGCTCTTTAACCGTCACTATCTGTCCACAAGTCTCGCAGAGGATAAAAGCGCAGCAGAGGAGTACGGTGCGCTCTTCGCGGATGTGCATACCTTCGACCACACGGCGCACGAGATGGGAGAGCGGCGTCTGCGCATCGGATACATCTCCCCCGATGTGAGGGAGCACGTCGTCCTCTCCTTTTCGTATGCCCTGATGACCGCACTCGACTCGGCACGCTTCGAGGTCACAGTCTACGCGCTGAACGCCGAGGATGCCTATACCGAGCGCGTGAAGCACGCGACCGAACACTTCCGCAATCTCATGTGCTGCTCGGCGGAGGAGGCGGCGCACGCGATTTTTCGCGACGGCATTGATATCCTCGTCGATCTTGCGGGACATACGGCGGGCAGGACACTTCCGATCCTTGCGTACCGCCCCGCACCTGTGCAGATCTCGGGCATCGGCTACTTTGCCTCGACGGGGCTGCGGACGGTGGATTATTTTCTCGCCGACCCCGTACTTGCGGCGGGAACGGCGGAGGAGGGCTTCACGGAGGAGCTGCTCGTCCTGCCGCACTCGCATTTTTGCTGGCAGCCGCTTCATGCGGCCCCTGCGCTTGCACACGAACCTGCAGAAGGACGCGTCGTTGTCTTTGGCAGCTTTAACAATTTTACCAAGCTCAGCGATACGGTACTCTGCACATGGGCGGAGATTTTACGCCGTGTGCCGGAGAGCCGCCTCCTGCTCAAGACCGATGTGTTCTCCTGCCCCGATGCACGGGAGGAGGCACTGCGCCGGATCATGGCGGCGGGGATTCCCTCTGAGCGTGTGGAAACAGAGGGCACCTCGCAGGGCTATCTCGCCGCGTACAATCGCGTGGATATCGCGCTCGACCCGTTTCCGTACCCCGGCGGCGGTACAACCTGCGATGCACTCTATATGGGCGTGCCCGTTGTGACGCTGGCGGGCGAGAGCCTTGGCAGCCGCTTTGGCGCATCTCTTTTGGAGAACATCGGGGCGGGGGCGCTCATCGCGCATACGGAGGAGGAGTATATCGCGCTTGCCGCTGCTTTGGCGGGAGATCCCGCCACGATCGACGCACTCCATGCGGGGCTGCGGGGGATGATGGAGAACTCGCCTGTGATGGATGCTGCGGGCTACGGCAGCGATGTGGGCGCCGCATATGAGGCAGTTTGGGCTTTCTATATGACTAAAGAGACGGCAGGCGGATCACGATAATCTCAGTAGGGAATTCTGTCAAGGGAGAGACGATGAAGAAAAAGAAAACAAAACACAAGCGCACGGTGCAACAGGACGGACAACCGAAAAAAATCCAGCTCGGCTACATTGTTTCAGATTTCAGTGCGGCTTACACGCGGGACTTGCTCCCGATGTTCTTTGCTGCATATGATCGGCTGCGCTATGAACTCTATGTTTATCATACAGGCGGCGTGAGCGGTGTCGAAATCTTCTCGCAGGAGGCGGTGCTGCGCGATATCAGAGGATGTGCGGCAGAGGCGGCGGCAGAGCAGATCCGACGAGACCGCATCGATCTGCTTGTTGATCTCTCGCTCTGCGCACAGGATGAAACGGTGTGCGCCATCATGGCGCTGCGCCCTGCGGAGCACATCATCTCGCTTGCCGAGCCATGCCCAACGGCGGAGGCCAGTGGACTTCCATGCGTTGAGGGCGTGGAAATTTTCCCCTGCTGTTGGAGTCCACATCAAGGCGCGTCAACGTCCTATACCTATCGAACACCATTGCTCGATACAGGCGTGCCGACGATCGGTGTGGCGGGAATACTGCCGAACGGCGGGACCAATGCACTGTTGGAGGCTCTTTCACATCTGCTGCCACAGCTGCCCGCCGTGCGGCTGATCCTGCCGGCGACGGTGTCAGCAGGGCTTTCGTCCGAGGATGTTGAGCGCATTGCGGCACTTGGGTCGGAGGCATCTTCCCTCGATCTTGTGGATGCGCTTCCCTACGATGAAATTGATGTATTGTTGGGCATTCATGTGGATCTCGTGGATGTCTGCGGTGCGGTAGATCACGGCGTGCCGCTTCTCACTGCACTGCCCTTTGTCTCGCACTATGCGGCGCACCTGTTGGAACAGCTCGGTCTGTCTGCGGCAGGAACGGTACAGGAGACCGCCGCACAGATTTGTGCACTGTGCGCCGATCCCCCCCGTCTCGCGGAATATCATCAGCTCCTGCACTGGCGGCTCTTTGATCTCTCCGACGCAGGGAACATTATGTTCTCCGTGGAGCGTGCCTATGAGCGTGCTCTTGTGGGCGATTCATCAGAGTCCGCTCAGGCAGTTGCGGAGCAGCTCGCACAGGCTGCCGCGCGTGAGCATTGGAGCGCGGTTATCGCTGCGGCACATCGGCTGGACGGGTGGGAGAAGCTGCTGCCGGAGCAGCGCATGACGCTTGCTTGGGCATATTTCTTCTGCGACGCGCCGACCCTTGCGGGGCGTTGGGCACTGGCGGCTGAGGGGCTGCCGCGTGAGCGGGAGGGGGCACGGCTCTATCTCTCCTTCGTCAGTCCGACACCTCCCGGAACGCCGATGGAGTGCTATGCCCGCGCCCGCCATGGGCTTTCACAGATCGAGGACGGTCTGCCTGTCAATCCGGAGGTACATGCCGTACTGCTTAAGATCTGTGCGGACAATGGGACGTTTTCCTCGGAGCCGGAAGAGTCTTGGCGTTATGCACTGGCGTACGCACGAGAAGCAGGTATGCCGTTTATGCAGCGTGCCTACTATGGTGCAGCTCTTTTCAAACTCAATGCACTCGACCTGCCGGCGCGGGAGGTCTATGAAACGAGCCTCGGCTACGCGGAGCTGTTCCGCGACGTGCAGCCGTATACCCATCATGGGCGGCGGAAAAAGGACAAGATCCGCATCGGCTACATCTCCGGCGACTTCTGCGAGCATGTGATGCTGTACTTCGTTTGGCCGTTCCTCGCGGGCTTCGACAGCGATCAATTCGAGGTCTATGTCTACAACCTTGGAAAGCACGATCAATATTCGACATTTTTGCAAAGTCTTGTCACGGAGTGGCGCAATCTTTCAGATCATGCGCGTGACATGGAACGGATTGCACGCGAGATCCATGCGGACGAGGTCGATATCCTCTTCGACCTTGCGGGACATACGGCGGACTCAGGGCTGGCGGCATTCGCGTGGAAGCCCGCACCTGTGCAGATCTCGGGGCTTGGCTACATGGCAACGACGGGGCTGCCCGCTGTGGATTACTTCGTGACCGACCGTTACTGCGATCCCGAGGGCAGCGGAAGTGAATCCATCTACGTCGAAAAATTACTGCGCCTGACGAGCCAATTCTGCTATAATGGATATACGAATCTGCCCGTCTCTACCGGAACGCCTGCACGCATGAAGGGGTACATACAGTTTGCCTCGTTCAATCAGTATGCAAAGCTGCGGGACGATATGCTGCTGGCGTGGCGGGAGATCATGGAGCGCGTGCCGAACGCGCGGCTGTTGCTGAAAAACAAGGCATACGGGCGGCGCGGTGTGGTCGCAGCGCTGCAGGAACGTCTGCGGCGGCTCGGCTTTGACATGAACCGCGTCATGTTCGAGGTTGCGACGCGTGACTATATGCAGCGCTATCTCGATGTGGACATCGCGCTCGATACCTTCCCGTGGCCGGGCGGCGGGACGAGCTGCGATGCGCTCTACATGGGCGTGCCTGTCATCTCCTACTATACGGAGCGGCACAGCACGCGCTTTACTTACAGTCTGCTCGCGAACATGGGGCTTGCCGACCTTGCCTCCACAAAATTGGAGGACTATATCACGACGGCAGTAGCACTTGCGAGCGACATCGACCTGTTGGATGCCCTGCACAGGGAACTGCGCACCCGCATGAAGGCATCACCCGTCATGGATCAGGAGCGCTATATTCGTGAGATGGAGGACTGCTATCGTGCAATCTGGGCAGCATGGGAAGCGCGTGAAGGGAGCGTTTGAACATGCTTTTGATGCTGTGCGTGCGGAGCTCGTGGCAGAGCATCCGGAATGTGCGCTCAGTCAGCTTCGTGCGATGGAGCAGAAGGGGCTGTTTCCTGCCGAACGTCAATGGGAGCTGCACGAGTTCATGGGGCAGATCCTCTTCTCTCTCTCAGATCTGAAGGCGGCACTGCCGCACCTGCAGATGGCCTGGGAACTGCCGCGTTCCGATCACGCGGCGCGGCTTGCCGCGCTGAGCAACTATCTGATGGATCTACACTATGTCGACGGCATCTCCGACGAGGAGCTGCGTGCGGCGCATCTGACATACGCCGCACTGCTCGGCAGTGTGGAGCCGTTTACACACGCAAAACGATGGCGGGAGAAGCTGCGCATCGGGTATCTCACGCCGAGCCTCACGGATCACATTGTGCTGAACTTTGCAATCCAGCTCTTTGCTGCGTATGACCGTTCATGTTTCGAGGTGTACCTCTATGATCTCGGCAGACAGCAGAGCGATGTGATGGAGTGGGTGGCAGGGATGACCGATCACTACCACTGCTTCGCACAAGCTGCCGCTGAGGATGCGGCACGCCGCATTTATGCAGACGGGATCGACATCCTCTTTGATCTCGCGGGGCATACGGCGGGCGGAAAGACGCTGCAGGTAGCGGCATATAAGCCCGCACCTGTGCAGATCTCGGGCATTGGGTACTTCAATACGACAGGTCTGCCTGCGATGGACTATGTTCTCGGCGATCCCATCGTCGATCCGCCGCCGATGGATGCTCTATTTACCGAGCGTATTCTGCGTCTGCCGTACACGCATCTCTGCTTTACGCCGTCGGAGCGGTTTCGGGACTATGAGAATCTGCACCGCGTACCGCACGACCTGCCTGTGTTCGGGAGCTTTAACAACTTCTCGAAGATCACGGACGAGATGCTTCGCCTCTGGGGGGAGATTCTGGCAGCCGTGCCCCGTGCACGACTTCTGCTCAAGAATGTTCACCCGAGCAGGGAAGCAGTGTGCCGCATGCGCATGCGTGCAGAGCGTGCAGGCATTGACATGGAGCGGCTCGATCTGCGTCCCGGGACGCGGGAGTATCTCAGGGACTATCTGGAGGTGGATATCATCCTCGACACCTATCCCTATCAGGGCGGCGGGACAACTTGCGAGGCACTCTTTATGGGGCTGCCCGTGGTGACGATGGCAGGGACGCGTCATGGGGCACGCTTTGGTGCGGGGCTCCTGCATAATGTGGGCCTTGCCGAGCTGGTCACAGAGGATTCTGCAGCATATACGGCATGTGCGGTGGGGCTTGCGTCCGACAGGGAACTGCTGACGGCCCTGCATACGGCGATTCCGCACATGATGCGTGCCTCCCCGCTGATGGATGGCAGAGGTTATGTTCGCGCCGTGGAGACGGCATACAAGATGATATGGGAGCGGTACCTCAATGAAGAAGCGTAAGCAAAACCGCGCCGAGCGTGCGCGCAGGAAACGTGCGCGGCGGGAAGAAAAACGACAAGCGAAAGGGACGATGACAATGGCAGAGAAGAAGATTGCAACGGTGGAGCAGATCCGTAGGCATATGGAGAAGAAGGAGTACGCGGGGGTCGTCAATACATTTGCCGATATGCTCGCGCAGGGCAATCCGCCCGAGGAGTGCTTCGGCGATGTGGCGCGCGCCTATTTCGAGCTCGGCGACTATACGCGTGCGGCGAACTGGGTGACGACCACCCTTTCCAAGGATGCGGGGAATGTGGAGGTGCGTATCCTCCTGGCACGGATCTGTCAGCGTGAAAAGCGCGGTGATGACGCACTGAAACTCTTTGAGAATATTCTCAAGGTACATGCCAATGCTCTTTCCTATGAGCAGCGTGCGGAGATCGGACGGCTTGCGGGGCTTGATGCACGCCTTAATCCCGAGCATACGCGGACGGCGTATCCGCATCTCGCGGCACTCCTCGGTATGGGGGAGATGCCCGCACCGCAGACGTCTGCTGCGCCTGCCGTTGCTGCGCCGACGGCACCGCAGAGCACGGGAGCTGCCGCAAGCAGTGCAGCGCAGCAGGCGGAGGAGATCCTTGCACAGACGATCCGGCCGAAAGAGAAGGTGCGGGCGTTGAACGCGTTTGCGGGCGCGGCGTACGTGGCGGATGACTATGCGGGGGCAAAGGAGCTCCTGATGGCTGCGCTGCGCCTTGACCCGGGCGCGGATGTGACGCTGCGGAACATGGCACTGCTCCTGCATGATATGGGGGAGAAGGACAAGGCCCTGCAGGTCGCTGCGAAGATGCGCAAGACGGACTTCATGTTGCTGCGTGTGCTGAAATCATGAGTGAACTCACGATCATCCTCGCAGCTAGCGAGGATCGGACGGATCTGCGCGAGACGGCGGAGGCGGCGGTATCCGCGGCCTCCGCTCTGCGCGTGGAGGCCGAGCTGCTCGTTCCCGCTGTGGAAAAAGAGGGAGAGATCCTGCGGAAGGAGCTGCACGGACTTGCGTGCCGTGTGCTGTCCTGCGTCGGGGAATCGCAGGCGGAGCGGTGGAATGCAGGGGCGGAATCCGCTGCAGCGAACACCCTGCTCTTTCTGCGGGAAGGTGTTATCCTTACGGCGGACGAGCTGGCAAAGATGCTGAAGACGCTCCGACTGGATGCGGCAATCGCCGCCGTCGGCCCCTTCTCCAATCGGACGGAATTTTCGTGGCAGTACATGAATGCAGAGGAGATGGCATCGCACGGCGAGGATGCGGCTGCGTGGGTACGCAGTCATCTGACGCAGCCGACGGACAGCTTGTTCCTCGAGGACTTTGCTCTGCTCGTGCGCCGCTCCGCCTTTCGGGCGGTGCAGGGATTTGACGAGGCATTTACGGGCGGCGGTGCGGATCTCGACCTCTCCTTCCGTCTCAAATACGAGGGCTTTCATCTCCTGCGTGCTCCCGTCTATTTCGCACATCGCGGAGCGGGGAACTGCGAGCTCTACGATCTGACACGCTCCGCGGCGCGTCCGCTCCTCATGGAGCGTTGGGGCATCGATATCGGCCTGCCCGAGACGATCCTGCAGGATACACTGGGCGCGATTGCATGGGCGCACGATCTCCCGCTCATCCGCGCGACGGCACGCGCGGCACTTCTGAGGGCTCCGCTTGTCAGCATCATGATCCCAACGTACAACCGTCCGCACTATTTTCGAGAGACGCTTGAGAGTGCGCTCACGCAGACCTATCCGAACATTGAGGTAATCGTCTGCGACAACTCAACGGACGACCGTACAGAGGCGTTGATGCGCTCGTATCGGGACGATGTGCGCGTGCGCTATATCCGCAACAAAGAGGCGAAGACGAAGGCGGAGAACTTTATGCCGCTCGAACACCTCGCGCAGGGCGAGTACCTGCAGTGGTGCATGGACGATGACATCCTCCTGCCGGATAAGACGACGCGGATGGTCGATGCATTCCTCTCGGAATCGGATGTCATGCTTGTCACGTCGGTACGCGGTGTCATTGACGGAGACGGGGCGTATCTTGGACAGTGGGAGAATGCGCCGTCCGTTTTGGGTACCCATGGATGCCTTCGTGGATCGTTTGTTGGCTACATGACGCTTGCCAACTGCACCAATTTCTTGGGCGAGCCCTCCGCTGTCCTCTTTCGGCGGCGCGATCTCGTGCATCACTATTGGCGGGCGGAGTCACGCGGATACCTGACCATATCGGATTGTGCAATGTGGCTGGAGCTCCTCGAAAAGGGGAATGCCGTTGTATTCGGCAGACCGCTCAGCCTGTTTCGCGTGCACGGCGAACAGGAGGGGCAGAGCCCGGAGGCTCTTGTTCGCGCCGGGATTGAGTGGCAGCATCTGATTGAGGAATACTGGCGAAAACGTGTTTTTTTGACAGAAGAGAAAGAACATCAGGAAGCTCTGGCTGCATTGCAGGAGTTCCGTACGGGGGTTGTTGGCCTTCTCCCTCAGGTATCTCCTGAACTGCGGCGGGAATTTGAGACGGATATTCCCACACTCCATATCTTTTTGACAAACCGGTTAAATGGCTGTGCGCCGATCCGCGTCGATGCTCCGATTCAAAGACTTGTTTCGCGTGGAGATGTCTCGGTGAGCGGGTGCTCATGGGAAGAAAACGGTCCGATCGGGTTGGAGGAGATTGGGGTTCTGCATAACAGCATGATCCTCATGGAACGAGCCATCCTAGCGTGCACGGAACATACATGCCGTACGATAGCATCGCATACGGGGCGTGGCAATATCCTGCTGCAGGAAATTGACGATCACCCGATCATTTCAGAGAAAATTGTGCAGGATGACTACTTCACCTTCCGTGCCGTTTCCGCCGTGCAGACGTCAACGAAGTATCTCGCGGACTTCCTGCGGCAGTATAATCCGTATGTCTATCTCTTCGAGAATCAGCTTGCGGAGCTGCCCGCGCAGCGAAGCTATGATATGCCGAGCGACCGTGTGACAATCTTTTTCGGCGCGCTGAACCGCCGTCCGGACTGGGAACCGCTGATGCCCGCGATCAACGAGGCGATCCGCCGCTATGGCGACCGTCTGTATTTCCGTGTGGTTTCCGATCATGGATTCTACCAAGAGCTCCAAACCGAGGCAAAGGTGTTCTCGGGAGGAATGAAGGATGGCTTCATTGTTGCCCCATATGATCGATATATGGAAGAACTGCACGCCTCGGACATCGCCCTCCTGCCGCTGAACGACACAGAGTTCAACCGTGCCAAGTCCGATCTGAAGTTCATCGAGGCGGCGGGCAACGGTGCTGCGGTGCTTGCCTCCCCGACCGTCTACGCGGGCAGTGTGCGCGACGGAGAGACGGGGCTGATCTTCCGCAGCCCCAAGGAGTTTGCGCAGAAACTCAATCTCCTCATCAAACGTGCCGACCTTCGCCGCACGCTCGCAGAGAATGCGTACCGCTATGTGGCAGAACATCGCCTCCTTGCGCAGCATCTGGATGACTACATCGCCGCCTATCGCGAGATGTTTGCACGGCGTGAGGAGCTCGAGCGCGAACGCCTCCAACGCGTTGAGAAGTTTTTCCCGCAGTGCTGACAAATGTTTTCCTCTCGTTTGGGGATAGACCATTGACAGTAAATCATACGGCTCTTATAATAAGAAGAAGCATACGTGCGAGATTGGAGAATCCTGCCTGCGGCGGGATTTCTCTCTCAATGAAAGGAGAGCCGATATGACGGGCAAAGTGAAATGGTTCAGCGCGGACAAAGGATATGGCTTCATCTCCCGCGCAGACGGCGATGATGTATTCGTCCATTTTTCCTCGATCCAGGGCGAGGGATACAAGACCCTCAGCGAAGGACAGGAAGTCGAGTTCGACATTGTCGAAGGCGCACGCGGTCCCCAGGCGGACAACGTCGTCAAAAAGGAATAACTGTAAAGGTTTGAAAAGCCCGGCTTACACAGCGGGCTTTTTCATTTGCGCAAATACACATGGAAAAATCAGAATTTAGGGAAAGTACAATTCTTTTGCAGGTTTTTTTCGGTCTGTGTCGAAATACTATAGACAAAGGGGGAGCGGAAAAAGTACGCTCCCGTGAATAGAAAGGAGCTGTGTTTCATGGCTGCATTCACGATTCGGGGAAAGAATGTTGAGGTTACACCGGCGCTGCGCGACTACGTGGAGAAGCGGGTCGGCAAGATTACAAAGTACTTCGAGAATGTCGGCGAGATCTCGGTACTGCTCTCGGTGGAGGGGAAACATCACAAGGTAGAGGTTACGGCTCCCATCGTGCGCGGCGTGCTGCTGCGCGGCGAGGAGCGTTCGGAGGATATGTACAGCTCCATCGATCTCGTGATCGAGAAGCTGGAGCGGCAGATTCGCAAGCAGAAGACGAAGCTGGAGCGTCGTTTCCGTCACGGTGGGTTCAAGGCAGAGGCGGTTGAGACCTTTGTTCAGCCCGTGCCGGAGGAGGATGATGTCTTCCCCGTCGTCAAGACGAAGCGCTTTGCCTTGCAGCCGATGGATGTGCAGGAGGCGATCATGCAGATGAATCTGCTGAACCATCATTTCTTTGTATTCCGCAACGCGGAGACGGAGGAGGTCAATGTGGTTTACGGACGAAATGATGGAAAGTATGCCCTGATCGAGGTCGAAGAGGGCTGATTTAGGAGATTGG
>ERZ772955.1183-NODE-1183-length-17309-cov-31.157992_pt1 | contig 17309 bp, 16 predicted proteins | sample MGYA00511133_ERZ772955 | MGnify/ENA primary metagenome ERZ772955 (study PRJEB29015, sample SAMEA2737914) | human oral metagenome | biome: human oral; feature: human-associated habitat; material: dental | place: China | collected 2149 ... | reverse complement strand
GAGACGAATTGATCGAAAAATTCAGCCTGAAACGCGTCCAAAAATCAGGCGCGCGGTTTGACGAAAAACGCTTGTTATGGCTTAATGGCGCTCATATACGCAATATTCCTGTCGATAGGCTTTACGAGTACGTGTCGCCACAGGACGATAACCCGCAAAAAGACGGGGGACAAACTGGTTTCTGGCCGGAATCTGCCTACGCTCCAGATATGACTAGGGAATACCGCATGAAAGTGCTGGCTTTAGCGCAAGACCGCCTGAAAATGTTTGAAGATTTACGCGGATTTGGCTACTTTTTCGCGGAGCCTGAAATTAATATGGAACTTATTGACAGCAATAAGCAGCTAAAGAAGTTATCTGACAGCGAGCGGCGCGAACTTTTGGAAACCGCCCGCGCTGAGCTCGCCAAACTCGCCGACTGGACGCCAGAATCAATCCAAAATTGCCTGAACAAATTACTGGAGATAACTGGTCAAAAGCCTGGCATCCTCTTCAGCCTGATCCGCATCGCCGTCACCTGGGCGCCATTCAGCCCGCAGCTGAACGACACGCTGGCACTGATTGGCAAAGAAAAAACCTTGCAGCGGCTGGACGCATATCTTGATAATTAGCCCTGTCGAAACGATGTATGGATATCAACTGGACGCGACGGGTTTTCTAGCGGATAGAGAAACGGTAGCTCACAGTTTGCTACCACGCTATAATAACTGCTATACTTTGGATCATCAAGACTCTGCTTATTTCCAGAAATAAAATGCAACGCGGGACTTCTATCGCCAGTCCTAGCTGGCAATAACCCGGCTGTCGCTTTTTCATCAGATTCAATAGCTAAAAAACCATATCGCGCTAAAACTAAAGCCATCACTGGCTTTCTAATCACCGAAGTTTCTCCAACGCTTAAGCCAAGTTCAGGACAAAGAGAATTTACGAAATAATCAACTATCCTTTCTCCAGCTCGCGATCCTGGCGGCGCATCACGAAATAGCATACCGGCAAGTAAAGCCTTGCCGCCTGCTTGATGAAATGACAATCTGGGTATCCGGCTGCGATCAGTTATTCCCATTTCCTCGGCGCACCCAAACACAACCCGCCAGCGCTTATTTTCGGTGCGATCAGCATCCACAGCAACTTCCGCGAGCTCTGCCGACAACTTCATGCCATTTGCCAGAATCAATGGCGGTAAGTTATGCTTCATGTCTTAATATTATATTATATATTAGCTTAATTTACTAGTAAATTGTCCTGGTTATTTGCAGGCTCGCGATTGTCGCTATTCAATACGCCCAGCAGGCGATAAGTAGAATATTCCCCTCTAGTTTCTGGATCGCGTATTACGGTTCTTTCTAGGTTTTTAAGTAATCCAGCTTCTTTTAACTTTGCCGTCAAATTAGTAATCGCTTCTTTGACCACCGTTTCAACAGTCCCCCATAAACGCTCTTTCTCTGCGTCGCTAGCCTTAACAAATCGTTCCATAAATGCTTGGCACAAATCTTCAATTGACATTGGGTATGGATTTTCCTGCATTAGCAAAAGTGCATTTGATGATAATTTTGGCGACCTATCTCTAATCGAGCCCCTCCATTTAGGCCGAGGAATTGACATCATAGCTCTGCCGTCCAGATGCCTAGTTACAAATAAGCCCCAATCTGTCAGCTTCACTTCTTCTGTTTCCGACGGACGATCCATATACCTTGACAGCCCATCAAAGTCTAACCACTCTGAGTTGATTGGACACCCAACTGACTGTAAAGCCTTTTCGCCAAGTAATGCCGCTGTTGGATCAGATTTATCTGACCGCTCAATATAGCAACCTTCCCGCCTACCCGGATACCTGTGTCCTGGAATCTTTCTTAAACCCAACCGACCCGATCGGTACTGACTTCCCCCAGCTGGCTTTTCCTCAGATAGCTCTGAACTATTGGACTGCCCGCGCCTAAGACTCATAGACCAGGCTGCTAACTTTATTTTTTTCAATTCTTCAGGACTCATATCGCCGCTATCTTCAATGATAAATCTTTTTTCGCCAGCGACTCTTTTGACAGTAAACCCTCTACCTCCTATCTCACCTTCCACAAGAACAGTTGCCATAAACACCTCCTTAGTTATCTATCAATCATACTATAAAATTGACACGCCTCAAACCATAACCGGTAGCCATTTTCCATCATGCTTGTGCTATAATATTGCCATGGAAGTGAAGAAGCCCCGGTCAGAGACGCCAAAAGAAAAATCGTCGTTTAAAAAGTGGTTTAAGAAACATTTGGCGGCGATTGTACTGATCGTAGCTGCCAGTGTTATTGCTGCCGTTTTTATCATCGCCGTCAATTCTGTTAAATACGATGAAAATCTTCCCACCATATCCACCAAGCGTAAAAAGCCAGCGCCTGTAAAATATTATTCGCCGCTGACAGGATTGCCGGTTGCCGACGAGGCCGCCACCAAACTGCCTGTAACTGGTATCATGATCGAAAATAGCCCTGAGTCCAGGCCGCAGTCGGGCCTGAAGAATGCCGGCGTTGTATACGAAGCCGTCGCCGAGGGCGGTATCACCAGATTTTTGGCATTATATCAAGGCGCAAAACCAGCTCTAATCGGGCCAGTTCGCAGCTTGCGTATATATTATCTGAATTGGGCAGCAGCTTATCAAGCTTCCATCGCCCACGTCGGCGGCAGTCCTAATGCCCTCGCTCAAGCCAGAAGCGGCGGCTACCGCGACATCGACCAGTTCTTTAACGGCGGCTCGTATTGGCGCGCAAGCGACCGCCAGGCACCGCACAACGTATACACCTCCGGCGAAAAACTTGACCAGCTAAACAATGCTAAAAAATATACCCAGTCAGATTTCACCAGCTTCTCCCGCACCGACGGCAAGCCAGCCACCAAACCAAACGCCACTACCATCAATGTTAACTTCAGCAGCAGCCCGTTCAACACATCATACGCGTATGACAAGGCTTCTAACTCGTACATCAGAAGCCTGGCTGGCGGCGCCCATCACGACCGCGAAGGCGGACAAATCTCGCCAAACGTCGTCGTCGCTCTGGAAGTCGGCGTAGAGGCGCGGGCGCAGAATTCCGACGGTTATGAAGACGTAAAAACCATCGGCAGCGGCAAAGCATATATTTTCCAAAACGGCACAGTAACTACTGCGACCTGGAGTAAAGACGGCGTTACTTCGCCATTAAAACTGCAAGATTCGAAAGGAAAGAATATCGCGCTTAACCGCGGCCAAACTTGGATAGCAGCTTTCACACCCGGGCGGGGAAGTATCGCATGGCAGTAAGCCAGAGCGCAGAGCCTCTGCGCGGCTACCGGCAATATTACTATAAGAAAATTATCGGCGTGTTTGCTTTGGTGTCATTAAGTACGCTGCTGGCTTTGGGAATTATACTGGCAGCGACTGGCGCAGCACCGATACATAAGCCAAATTTTTGGCTCATTATTTTAATAATTTTTATAATAGAGGCAGCGTCATTTGCGGCAGCTGTGAAAGTTATCGCCGAGCCGCTCCGCCAAATCTTAGCCGCTTTATCCCATAAAGCTGGCGTATCATCCAGCGAAACGCCGCCCGACATTAATGATAAGATTTACGAAAAATCCGGTTTCAAAGCCGTACTACAGATCATCTACGACAAACCGACGACGGTGCCGGCAAATCATCACGTCGGATCAGAAAACTCCTTTTTAATCCAATCGCTTAATCGCACCAGTTGCGGTATCGCTATCTTTAATAGTAAAAAACAAATTATTTTTGCCAATTCTGCCGCGCCGATCGCCCGGGGAATTGACGGCAAGGATTATTTGGCGCTGGAATTTCTAAACGAACCGTCAATTTCCGAATGGCTTGACGAAATAAGCGATAAGGAGACCAAAGCCGAGCAGCGTTGGTACCGTATCGCCACCAATCCTGAAGTTGTTAAAACTACTAAAATTTACGACATCGTGGCATCGTTTGAAAAAGGCGCAGAAGGGGAGACGGTTATTTTTCTCATCGACAAATCTAGCCGGTACGTGCCGGAAGAAGAAGATTTGAATTTTATTTCCTTCGCCGCACACGAGCTGCGCGGACCGATTACAGTGATTCGCGGATATTTGGACATCATCGCCGACGAGTTTGCCGACCGGCTGCACGGCGACGAGGCTCAGCTGATGGACAGGCTAATCGTTTCAGCCAACCGACTGTCTAGCTATATTGATAATATCCTAAACGTATCGCGATTTGACCGGCATCATCTGAAAGTTCACCTTTTAGAAGACACAATTCATGGCATTTACGACTCAATCGCCGACGACATGCAGCTGCGCGCAGCGACCCAGCACCGCTTGTTAAATGTCAATATTCCAAACGACCTGCCGACCGTGGCAGCCGACCGCGGCAGCATTAGCGAAGTAATCAGCAATCTCATCGATAACGCCATAAAATACAGTTTTGAAGGCGGCGTTATTAGCGTCACCGCCGAGAGAAGGGGCGACTTTATAGAGGTTTCTGTCGCCGACAATGGTATCGGCATGCCCGCTAATGTCGTGAATAATTTATTCCACAAATTTTACCGCTCGCACCGATCGCGCGAAGCAGTTGCCGGCACCGGCATTGGATTATATATTTGCAAAGCTTTCGTCGAATCGCACGGCGGCTCCATTACCGCTCGCTCCCGCGAAAACGAGGGTTCGGTCTTCTCATTCACCTTGCCAATTTACGCCACTGTCAAAGATAAATTATTAGAAGACGGCCAGTTAAATAATCAATTGATCAGAAAAGGCGGCGGTTGGATTAAAAATCACGCCATGTACAGGGATTAGGAGGGAATATGATAAAGACAATTTTATGCGTAGAAGACGACCGGTTTATCGGTGAGATGTATGTGCGAAGCTTACAAAAAGCCGGCTATGATGTGACTTGGGTGGTTGATGGCAATGACGGCCTGGTGGCAGCGCGCAATCAGCATTTCGACCTGATTATCCTGGATTTGATGCTGCCAGAACAGCGCGGCGACCAGATTCTTGACGCGCTGCGTAATAATGACGTCGATTTGATCCCCGACAGCAAGGTGCTGATTATGACCAATTTTGAGCAAGATGAGGCTTCGCGCAGTTCAATTCTGCGCCGCGTTGATGGATACTTAATCAAGGCCGACATCACGCCGCGAAAGCTAATAGAAGTTATCGGACAGATTGACGGCGCAGCGGAGAAATAGAATAAAACGGTTTGCACCTGCAATCAACAATTGAGTTTCCAGAATAATGAGCAAAACTAAGCCCATACCGTCAAAGTTGTTTACAGCGCTGACTGCCAATCCATACATTGACAAACTGTATATTTTTGGTTCGCGGGCCGTATTCGATGACGATGAATTTTCCGACATTGATCTTATAGCCATAACCGGCTGTCCGGTAGCCGCCGAAAATTACACGCGCAAGACTCTCGATAATCAATTTGGCATCATTGCAGCATACACCATTGCTCAGAATGATCACGAAGTTGCCCGCTCATTTTTTCTAAGCAGCATTAGCTTGTTTCATAAAATTGACATTGGCTTTTCACTGCCTGATAAAACTAAATTATTTCCAAATTCAACATTAATTTTCCAAAACAACCGCACAGACCAGCCCGCCAAAGAATCCGGCAAAATATGGACAGAATCAGACGAACAGCACAATTATCTGGATGTATTGATGGGTTCGTTACGCTATATCAAGCATCGGTATCGCCAGGAATATTGGTCGGCATATAAATGCTACCGCGGGTTTATCGAGCAGCTAGCCCAGTCGCGAATAGAAAGTCGGTCATCCACGGATAGGTATAAGGAGCTAGATAAGAAACATAACGATGAAATCTTAGGGCTGTTTTTTTCTGGCAATCTTCACGCTAAAGAGCAGAAATATTATGATTTTGTGAAAAAGTTGATTGACGAAAAGCAGCTTTTACCAAAATTCAGCGATGGGGTTTTGAAAATTTGGAAAGAGTATTATTTGGATAAGTAGTCTACAGAAGAGTTATCATTTCAACTTCTTCGCCATCTCAACTTCATGCGCCGTAAGACCATATTTCTCATAGAACGCTATGGCGGGCTGGTTGCCGCTCAGTACTTTTAACCGCAAGGTATCGCAATTTTTACTCTGGAAATAGCGCTTCATTTCATCCAGCAAGGCTCGCCCGATACCGCCGCCGCGCTGTTCTGGCTCGACATAGAGCAGTCCGATCCAGCCATCTTTTCGCGGCGCGTGCACTGCATCGAAAATAGCGTCCCGACCAGGCTGATGATCGATAATCACGCCCTGAATAAAGCCGACCACCTGGCCGTTCTCCTCGGCAACATATATCGCGCCGTCCATATCCTCGCTATCGTCAATCATCCGCTGCATGTAGTCGTGCGCGTCCCGCGGACTGGCAAACGGTAGCGATTCCGCCGTGTCGTCAACTTGGGCGAAATACGCGTGCAGCTTAATAGCTAGCTCGTCAATTGCGGCGCGGTCTTTGGAGTGAAAGGGACGGATTGTCATATAGTGTACTATACTAGAGTATCAATGACAAAGCTCATACTGCTGCTAAAGCAGCTCTATCTGGTTGGTGTATAAAAATGACATAGACCTATTTGCTACCATTCATCATTGTAGGCAATATAGTCGTTATTAGATCATCCACATCCTGTTTAGTCCACTGCGCGTCTTGCGCAGAAGTTTCAGTTTCTGTCCTCTTAACTGAACCTACAGATTTAGCAGCAATCTCTTTATCCCGAGTAAAGCTCTTCAATCTACTTATAAGATTCTTATGATGCACTAGCGTCACATCTAATTCACGCGCTAATTTTTTAGCAGCAGGCGTAAAGGAATTATTCGATACGACAATAGCATAATCTGCTTTATAGAATATACGACCGCTTACAACCTCTTGCACAGCCTTTACGCCTACAGGGCGATTGAATAGTTTACATTGAACAGCAAAAGACACACCACCTTTGGTAGCCAATACATCTACGCCGTAATCACCGCTGCTACGAGTCCTCTTTGCTACAAACCCTCCATTATGCAACAACGTCTTTATGTATTCTTCATATTTATAGGGATCATTGCCAATAAAGTCTTCCTCAATAGTCTTCTCTTTTGGTACATGCTTACTTTTGCTATCATGCAAAGCAAGAAACAATGTAAACACCAAACACACAAAAGGACAAGTATATATAGGCTGGCTCAGTCTAAGCTTTCCTTGAAATCCTAAGGTCATATTAGAATCTTGCATAAAAACTTGCCTTATTTGGCGCATGTACTGTACATAATCCAAATCCTCTTTGTTGTCACCAAATAGTGCATTATGTAAACTATAGAGAAGTTTATCGTCTATAGAATCGTTAGATATATTATTTAGTAATTTATTGGCTATATCTTCATTAGTATCTTCAAATTGTATACCAAAATAGTCTTTAGATATATTTTGTAGTGCGCTTAATGTATCGTGCAAAGCAAAAGATATGTCCCAATCGCTAACCTCATCGAGCATCGCATTGTATGTCGCAATGGCAGGCTTTTCACTATTTGTTTCGCCGTCGCTTATTTTACGCCTTAATTCTGGCAGCACTACTTTTTGACTAAAATAAACAAGTTCTTTTTCTAAATTCTTGTCTATATAGAGATTGCCATAGTCGTCCTCCTTTGTGTGTTGCTCAAGCTTATCCTCCAGTACACTTAAGTGCTTCTTTATAACACCCACTATAGTCGACAGCAGCAGCACCCTATCATCCCACAATGATTCGCGTAATCGTATCAGGGTTTTGTTTTTGTCTGTCTGAGCTTTTTCTATCTGAGCTTGTATTTTCTTCTCTTTGTCGCTCTCACGAATGCCTACTATGATAAAGATAAGTAAAATAACAACTATAACGAATATTTCCATAGGCCAATTATATCATTTTAGCTAAACTTCTATTGCCCCATAAAACAAATCAACAGTACAAAAATTACCTTGACCTTATAGATTACCCAACGATAAGCTCTTGATAGCCTAGGCAATCCTCATAACCAATCTTACTCAAGATAAGATCTTACACAGCGTACAAGTATATCCAGTCACAAAAGCAGACAAGCTTCTCAAATGCACACTAAGTCTGTAATTACTATGGTGACCTTACCGGGAATCGAACCCGGATTGCCAGGATGAAAACCTGGTGTCCTAACCGTTAGACGATAAGGCCATAACAAAGCGAATTATAACACGCTTCAGCGCAGTTTGTCTATCGCCGTGTATCAACTCACGACCTCAGCACTAAAACAGCGTAAAATACGCCAAGGCGCGCCAACTGGCCAGTTACAGCCAGACACCAAACTTGCGCTTTCTTCACCGATTCGCCATAATAGAATTATGAGAAAGGGAGGGCTTGGCGAAAAACCTCGTACGATTTCCAGATTTTGGCTGCGGCGGCTATGCGAAACCGCGCTTTTTGGCTGCTGCACAATTGTTATCCTCTATATTTGGGCCCGGTTTATTCCGACTGGCTATCAGTTGCCAATTGGCTTATCTGTCACTGACCTGACAGCCGCAGTAGCTGCCATCGGCAGTTTGGTTTCGCTCATTTTATGCTTTTGGCTGCCAAAAAACAACGAAACCGCCATCGCAATTTTCATCTATCTGCTGTCTGCCGCTGTCGCTGCCATCGCTGTCTGCACAAGCGGCGGTCCATCATCGCCATTCCTGGCTGTTTGGATTGTCGCGGCAATTTTCTCCGGATTTTTCGGCGCAATTGTCATAAGTTCTATCGCAATCCTCGTTGCCATTCAGACAGTCATAGCAGCTATCCAAACTGGATTTAATGTCCAGACGATCATCGGCTATCTGTTCTTCGGCTTCGCGCCGCTGATATTCAGTTTTATTCTATGGAGCCGCCGCCAACCGGCAGCAGAAGGCAGCGACTATGCCGATTTAGCCGACCGTCTGTCAACTGCCGAAGGCAAATCTGAAGTAGTTATCAATACCATCGACGACGGCGTACTGGCAATTTCGCGCCAGGGCAATATTGAACTGATCAACCCGTCGGCGCAGCGGATTATCGGCTGGGATCAGGGCGACGCGCTGGGGTTAAATTGGAAAAGCGTCTTAAAATTAGCATCCTCTGACGGTAAAGACGTCGCAGAAATTGATAATCCAGTAGCCCAAGCCTTGATATCTAACAAGCCGACGCACAGCGATAAATTATTCCTTATCACCAGTTCTGAAAAGCGCATTCTGGTGTCAATCGTCAGTTCGCCAGTCGGTAAGGACGGCGAGGGAATTATCGTCGTTTTCCGCGATATCACCAGAGAAAAAGCCGAGGAGCGCCAGCAAGCCGAATTCATCTCCACCGCCAGCCACGAAATGCGCACACCGGTAGCGTCAATTGAGGGATATTTGGGTCTGGCATTAAACCCAGCCACCGCTCATATCGACGAAAAGGCCCGCGATTTTATTACCAAAGCCCACAAATCGGCGCGGCATTTAGGCAAATTATTCCAAGATTTGCTGGATATTAGCAAAGCCGAAGACGGCCGGTTAAAAAACGAGCCGAAGGTAATTGACGTTAACGAGTTCGTGAAAGAAATATTTGACGGACTAGCCCAGAAAGCCGCTGAAAAAAAGCTTGACTACATTTTTAATCCGGCAGCGAAGATTAATGACGACGGCAGCGAAAAATCTTTGCAGCCAATTTTTTACGCCAATGTTGATCCCGACCACTTCCGCGAAGTTGTCAGCAACTTGATCGAAAACGCCATCAAATATACGCCGTACGGCGAGGTCGTCGTTGATATAACTGGCGATGAAAAACAAATTTCCGTCAGCGTCAAAGACAGCGGAATTGGTATCCCGAAAGAAGATGTTCCGCATTTATTCCAAAAATTTTACCGCGTCAACAATTCCGACACCCAAGAAATCAATGGCACCGGCCTGGGGCTGTATCTTAGCCGGCGGCTGGCAGAAGCTATGTCCGGCAATTTACATGTCGAAAGCGAATATAAAAAGGGCAGCACGTTCTTCTTAGACATCCCCAGGATGAGTAATATCGAAGCGAAACGAAAGCTGGAAGAATCTCAAATCGACCCTGCTACTAAAGAAGTCTCCGATGAATTAGAAATGCAAATGCAATCCATGGCTATGCCGCAAGAAATAGCCGCCAGCACCGCCAGTACTGAGTCCAGCCAGGCTAATCCTGTTATTTTATCCTCAGAACCAGCCAAATCAGACCTTTCGCCGATGCAAACATTGACGCCGACGCCGACTACGCAAATGCCGACCAGGCCGCCGGATGAACTTGCATCGCAAGCGCCCGCGCCGCCTCAGCAAACATCCATAACACCCCAGGAGCCATCCGCACAATCCCAGGGAACACCAGCCCAGCCGGGCGCCAAACCGCCGACACTGGCAGAAATCGAGGACAGCTTAAACACTCAACGCAGCAATCTGTCAATACCAGACAGAAAGTAACCATAAGGACTATAGATTTTTTAGAGAAATTTAAGTATAGTATAAGTATATGACGAAAATTTTATTGGTTGAAGACGACAAAAGCCTGCGCGAAATTTACGGCGTGCGGCTTTTGGCGGAGGGCTACGATATCGTTTCGGCGGGCGACGGTGAAGAAGCTTTGGCCATGGCAATTAAAGAACGTCCGCGTCTTATCCTGAGCGATGTAATGATGCCAAAGATATCTGGCTTCGATATGCTGGATATTCTGCGATCTACTACTGAAACGAAGGACGTCAAAGTCATTATGATGACCGCCTTATCGTCCGAAGACCAGCGCAAGCGCGGCGAGCAGCTGGGCGCTGACAGGTATTTAGTTAAATCGCAAGTAGGCATTGAAGACGTTGTCAGAGCGGTTCACGAAGTTTTGCGCGACGTGCCAGGAATTGGCATCGAACCAAAACCGTCTGCTGCCACTGAGCCTGATAATTCCAGCCAAGACATGTCGTACGTAGAAAACCTTGAGGTAGATCCAAACGATACTCCATCGGTTGAACGGCCGGATGTCGAATCGCTGTCGCCGCAGCCAGCCCCAGAAGAACCGCCAGTATTGCCAACGGCTGAATCGCCTCAAACAGCTCAGACGCCGCCAGAGCCAGCTACTCCGGAAAATACAGCGCCAGTCTTACAGCCAGTTCCGCAGATTAGCCCGCAGAGTCCGATTCAGGCTGCGCCTCAGTCAAATGGCTTACCTCGGCCGGCATCAGCCGCGCCGCAGCCCGCACAGCCAAGCGGATTACCACAGCCTCTAGCGCCATTCTCGTCGCCAATGCCGCGTCCAGCTGGACTAGGCGACAGAGTTATTCAGCCGCTGCCAGCATCAGAAAAAGGCGAGTCGGTTGATGTTTCGGAATTAATTGACCAGGAATTAAACGCACCCGCTATTCCTACCGTTCCAGCAGCAGAGCCGGCAGCAGCCATGGAACCTATCGCTGCACCTATTCCGCAGCCAACCCAGCCAGCCCCGGAAGAACCGCCAGTATTGCCAACAGCCCAAGCCCCTGAAGCAGCTCAAACGCCGCCAGAGCCAGCTACTCCGGAAAATACAGCGCCAGTCTTACAGCCAGTTCCGCAGATTAGCCCGCAGAGTCCGATTCAGACTGCCATGCAGCAATCCGCCCAAACTCAAGCAGACGATCCAGCTCAGCAACAACCAGCTCCAGCACCGACTTCCATGCCGACAGCTGATCCAAACGCAGCGCAATTAACACCGCAGCCCGCGGCTCCAAGTCCGTCGGACGCAGCAGTACTAACGCCAGCGGCGCCAGATCCCGCAGCTGCCATGCAGCAATCCGCCCAAACTCAAGCAGATGATCCAGCTCAGCAACAACCAGCTCCAGCACCGACTTCTATGCCGACAGCGCCGCAACAATGACCGGATGGCAGCCCGTAAAAAACCTGATGAGACTAAACAAATTTGTAGCTTTGAGCCTCGGCGTGTCGCGCCGGAAAGCTGACGAGCTGATAGAGCAGGGGCAAATACTAGTTAACGGCGACCGCGCGGTTTTAGGCCGGCAGATAAGCCAGTCCGACACTGTCCTGCACAACTCCCGAGAGCTGCACATCCAGCCAAAAAAACTCATCCTCCTCCACAAACCCGTTGGTTATCTTTGCTCGCGCGCTTCCCAGGGCGGCATACCAACCATTTACGAATTATTACCAAAAAGCCTCCATCATCTGAAGCCCGTCGGTCGCCTCGACAAAGATAGCTCCGGACTGATTCTCCTCACTAACGACGGCGACTTCGCTCACCAAATGACACACCCGTCGTTTTATAAAATTAAGCGCTATCTGGTGACGCTCGACCAGCCGCTCCAGCCATTACACCGGCAAATGATTAATGACTTTGGAGTGCAGCTGCCTGACGGACCGAGCCGCTTGACGCTCGAGCGCCAACACGACGGCGACGACCGCCGCTGGATTGTCCAAATGAGCGAAGGCCGCAACCGCCAAATCCGCCGCACATTTGCCGCCCTCGGCTACACCGTCACCAAACTTCACCGGACAGATTTTGGTAGTTATTCGCTTGGCGGCATGAAGCGAGGGGAATTTCAGGAAAGCAATTTGACACCAAATTAACGATAGTGTACTATACCTTACATCATAAATATTAGGAGGATATTATTATGGGAACAGGCGAAAGGTTTTCAATTGGCAAAGTACACGAGTTGTTAGGAGAAAGAACAGGGAGAGTGCTTGGCGCCATAAGCGAGTCGTTACGAAAAAGAGCAGGGAAAGCTCTTGGCGTCATGGCTGCCGCTGCATGGGTTGTTTCGGGCTGTGCCGCGCCAACATCAGAAACAAAACCAGCCGACACAGAACAAGGGCAAGAAGATGCGCAGACAGATTCAGAAGGCAACCCTGACCTTGACTGGAAGCTGGTTGACGCGGGCTGCGAGCAAGGTTGCGAAGAAGGAGAGCCTCTAGGCAAAATATCAAAAGCTTGTGACGGTACCACTCTAATATACGGACACCGCCGCCCCGGCAGGGAAGGCAGTATCACCGCCATCCCCAACAGCCCCGAATGCGGCTACATTCCGCCAACAGAAAACAGCCCTGCGGCAACCACTGAAGCAACACCCACTCCAGACAACGGCAATTAAACTTGACATCACAGCTTATCCTCGCCAAATCGCCGCGCCTCTGTTATAATGGGCATAATTATGTCTAGTAAATTACCTACTGTCGCCATCATCGGCCAAGCTAACGTTGGCAAAAGTTCGCTGTTCAACCGCTTGACGCGCGCCCGCACCGCCATCGTCGCCCGCGAAGCCGGCACCACCCGCGACAGCGTCGTCGGCAAAGTCTCATACAAACGCCGCATATCGTCTCCCGAGGAAGCCGTGGCTAGCGCGACACCTCCTGCGTTGGAGGCTATGAAACGTTCGCGAGGAGCGGACGTTTCAGTCGAACGCTCGCGTAGTATCTCCAGTGGAGATGCAAGCGAAAAGAGTACTCCAGCGCAGGAGCGTGGCGCTGGCGCAACCGCCAGCCTCTCCGACAAGTCGATAGCTCTGCGGACGGCGTTGCCGGATGCATTCGACATGGAGGAGACGGCGGGCGGTCGCACCCCAGCGGACACGCACGCTGAATTCTGGCTCATCGACACCGCTGGCCTCAAGCCCGCCGAAGACGAATTCGAAGCCACCATCCAAGACCAAATCGCCGACGCCTCTGCCGCTGCCGACGTCATCATCGTCATGGTCGATTCCACCGTCTACCCATCAGACGCTGACCGCCAACTGGCCAAAAAAGCCCTCAAAAGCGGCAAGTCCGTCTTTCTCATTGCAAACAAAGCAGACCTCAAAGGCTCTCTCCCCACCGACGAATTCAAACGCCTCGGCATCAAAACCATCATCAAAACCTCCGCCGAACACAACATCGGCATCTCCGAACTGCTTGACAACATCGCCGATCTCATTCCACCAGCCACCGCCGCCACACCTGATGACATCATCCGCGTCGCCCTCATCGGCCGGCCAAACGTCGGCAAAAGCAACTTGTTTAACACCCTAGCGGGCAAGCAGCAGGCCATCGTCGCCAACGTTGCCGGCACCACCCGCGACGTCAACCGCGTCCAAGTCCGCTACCACGGCCAGACCATCGAACTGCTCGACACCGCCGGCATCCGCCGCCAGGGCAAACAAGAAACCGGCATCGAAAAATTCTCCGTCCTACGCACCATGCAGGCCATCAACGAAGCCGACGTCTGTTTTCTGCTGATGGACGTCAATGAGCTTAATGTCCAATTAGACCAACGCCTGGCGGGCATCATCGATGAAGCAGGCAAGGGGCTCGTGCTGGTGGTCAGCAAATGGGATTCCGTCGAAGGTAAAGATGCCTACACTCACGACGAAATAGCACCACAAATTAGCTATCATTTCAAATTCACGCCCTACGCACCGCTGATTTTCACTTCATCAGTCACTGGCCAAAACGTCGCCAAATTGTTCGACCTAGCCCTCGATATTTATAAGCGCCGCCGCCAAGAGTGCAAAACCCGTGTCCTCAACGACCTCTTGCAGAAAGCCGTCGCCGCTCATCCGCCAGCCGGCCTAAAGAACTCGCACCCAAAGCTCCGCTACATCGTCCAGACCGACACAGCCCCGCCATGGTTCGTCATTTACGGCAGCAACTTGAAGTTCGTCCATTGGAGCTACAAGCGTTATCTAGAGCGCCAAATTCGCGATGCTTTCGATTACACTGGTACGCCGATCAAACTATCTTTCCGCGACGAGAAGCAGCTCAAAGCCAACCGCGAACGCGTCGCCCGCGGCCTGGCGCCGGTCACCAAAGCTTACAAACAGGCCAAAAACACCGAAAAATATCTATAAAACCACATTTTTGACAAAACCCCTTGATGTTTTGTTCTATTAGTGATATATATATATTAGCTTTTGTTGACAGATGTTTGACGTTTTGTCCAAAAGTGTATTTTGACAAGCAGTTGAGAATAGAGCAAGGTGAGATTTTATGGCGTTATTTTAGCGGAAGCAAAATAGCGTCGTGAAACCTCATTTTGCTCAGGCGCCATCCGGGCGTCGAGCAGTGTTTTTTACAAGAAAACACAGGCATTCCGCCTGGATGAGGAGAGAGGTGTGCCATGGGCACCTACTACAATCCTGGGTCCGACGTCCTCGACGGACGCGTCGGTCGGCGCCTTGATACCTACATGTATCACCAGGCAAAGGAGCAGCTCCGAGAGGGAGAGCACCTCTACGTCCTGATTGAGTTCAAGACGCACAGCGCCGCGCTGTGCGTCGACGACGCCAGGGAGTTCTACGAGTTTTCGAGACTCCTTTGCCCTTACACGTTCTACGCCCTGAGCGAGGCCGCGCACTCGCGCTCGGTGTAGAAACCCGGACTGGCAAGCCGCTGAATTATTAGCGGCTCTCTCCGCCGCACATATTCTCCTGCTTGTCAGTTCGCTCCATAGATGCGTGTCTATGCTGATGAGTCGGAAACGACGAAAGCGAACTTTTATCCAAACATCACTAGTTGCGCCGCCAAGGCTTCGCGCGTGATTTCATCTGCCCGCTCGCCGATGAATACGATTTTTGCCGCCTCCTCAGGCTTGGCATTAGTTAGCTGAATCTGCTGCTCGGTCGCCTCCACATGCTGGCGCACACCGTTATCATTGATGAAACAACCCTTCATTCGACGTAGGCCATACGCCCTGAACAATTCTGGCCATATTTTCTCCAACGTCGTCGCCGTAATTTTCATACCTGAAACATCCAGCACCGCATAAGTCGGATTATCCGGCACTGCCAGCTCGCCGTCATACGTATCAAAAAACGCCAGCAGCCCCGATGGCGCGGTGATTTTGCTGAGGTCAAACCGACCGTGCGGTGCGCTCAGCACCTTGGCGTAGGGCAGGGCGCGCCGTTTCGCTTCGTACTCCACCCGCTCGCTATCGCTCAATAAATCTTCTTTGGTTATCAAAATCGCGTCCGCCGCTTGCAGTTCAACTTCGTGCGCTGGCTCGATTCCGCGTAAAATCTCGTGTGCATCGATCACGTAAAAACTCTGCATCAACTCATACTTATTGAAGATTTGTGCATTTATCAATTTCTCGACCAAGCTCATCGTTCGCGCCACGCCCGTCGCCTCGATAAACACCGGGGCAGGCGAATTCCGGCAAAAGTCCAGCAACATCCGCGTCAGCGCATGCTTCGACGAGCAGCAGACACAATCGCCAGCCAACGTCGTCACCATCTCCGCCAGACCTTCCAGTCGATAACCGTCGACATTTTCATTGGCGTATTCATTTTCAATCACCTGCGCACCCTTATAGTCACTTTGTTGCAATAAGAATTCCAACACACTGGTCTTGCCGGCGCCCAGCGAGCCATTCACCAAATAAAGCGGCACCTTGTCAACAACCGCCCGCGCTTCGTCAAACGCCGCATTAACACTAAATTCCAAATCGTCATCGCGTTTCGCCATACATCTATTATACGTCATGAGCGCCAAGGTGCTATACTAAGGCTATGAAAGTCATTCTGGCCCTTGGCAATCCTGGCGAAAAGTACGCTCACACGCGTCATAATGCTGGCTTTTTGGTAATTGACCAGTTGGCAGCAGGGCAGAGTGCACATTTTAGCAATAAGCCCAAATTCTTTGCGGATGTTGCCGAATTAAACAGTTTTACGGTCAATTCAGCTGCTAATGCAAAGCTACCTGTTACTATACCGCGAGAAAAAATTCTCCTCGTCAAACCAACGACGTATTACAACGAAGTTGGCGTTGCCGCGCGGGCACTACTGGATTTTTACAAGTTGACGCTTAATGATGTACTGATTATTCATGATGACACGGCGCTTGATTTTGGCAAAATCCGTGTCCGTAAAGGCGGCCGCGACGCTGGCAGCAACGGTTTGAAATCGCTTCATGCTCACATTGGATCCGACTTTTGGCATATTCGTATCGGTACCGACAACTTACTGCGGCGGCAAATCGGCGACGTTGATTTCGTCCTTAGTAAGTTCAACGTCGACGAGCAAAAAATCCTCCGCGATTGGACAATTCCCGAATCTATCAAGCTGATCGACACATTTCTTGATGATACTATCGAACCGCTCAGTATCAAGCTATAATCCCCAGCACGTCACTACACCATTGCGCCTGCGAAATTAAAAACACTTATTGCAACAATGTCGCAATAAGCAAGCGCTCCCTCCCGAAACAAAAAGCCCAAATATCAATTACCGTCGTTTCCGCGGCACAATTTTCGCCGCGCCGTGCTTCAACCGCTGCTCAGCGCTATGCAATTTCGCCGCGGCTGCTTCTTGCAAATTAATCGCTCGCGCCTCCAGCATGCTAC
>ERZ772955.1175-NODE-1175-length-17393-cov-6.208559_pt1 | contig 17393 bp, 16 predicted proteins | sample MGYA00511133_ERZ772955 | MGnify/ENA primary metagenome ERZ772955 (study PRJEB29015, sample SAMEA2737914) | human oral metagenome | biome: human oral; feature: human-associated habitat; material: dental | place: China | collected 2149 ... | reverse complement strand
TGCGAGCACTTTTGCCGCTGAACTTGAGCCCTGCGCCAATACACCTAGCAATAAATGCTCGGTTCCAATATAATTACTCCCGTTACCACGCGCAATCGCATCAGCATGCTGCACGCTCGCGCGCGCATTATCAGTCAAATGTGAAATAAAATCTGCAAAATCCTCTGGCATTATTCGTTGTGCTCCGTTTCTCTGGTATAACAGCCCATATATCTTAGTATACCGATAATGTTAGCACTCGTCAAGGGAGAGTGCTAATTTTCTTATAGTTTTTACCCGCCTCGCCACACAGAACCGCCGATAACGCGCCCAGCCAAACAAAAAAGCCTCTCAGGGATTGGGAGACTTTCTGCTGTAGTAGTAAATTCTATTCTTGATTTTCAATCGCCGCGAACAGCCCATCTTCAATGTTTGTGCGCGGTTTTTTCTCGGCCGGCTTGGCGGTTGCTGTTTCGATATCCAGCTCGTAGCCCGTCAAGCGGCTTGCCAGACGTACGTTTTGTCCGCCGCGGCCGATCGCGATTGATTGCTGATCCTCTGTGACATAGACTTTCGCCGATTTATGTTCTTTATCAATTTCAACTTTCACAATTTCCGCCGGACTAAGCGCGTTGCGAATATACGTATCAATGTTCTCGTCGTAAGTTACGATATCAATTTTTTCCTGATCGCCGATCTCATTCATTACCGCATTCACGCGCGTGCCATGCCCGCCAACGAACGTGCCGACCGGATCAACGCCCGGCACTAAGCTCGCGACTGCCAACTTCGTGCGGCGGCCCGCTTCGCGTGCAATGCCCTTGATTTCGACCGCGCCGGTTTCCATTTCCGGCACTTCCTGGCGGAATAGATATTCAATAAAAGCTTCGTTGCCGCGGCTAAGTACTAGCTGCGCACCACGCCCGTCGCGCTCAATATCCTTAATAAATACTCTGAGACGCTGCCCAACCGAATAATACTCTCCTTGAATCTGCTCGCTTTGCGGCAAAATACCCGTCGCCTTACCTAGCTCAACGCGTACAACGCGCGGCTCTACACGCTGCACGACGCCCGTCACAACCGTGCCGATTTTATCCTCAAATTCAGCCAGCACAACCTCGCGCTCTGCTTCGCGCAGGCGTTGAATAACGACCTGCTTAGCAGTCTGCGCCGCTACGCGCCCGAAACTCGTAACGTCATGCGTTTCTGTTACGACCTCAGCGCCAAGCTCAGCGTTTTCATCAATTTTTCGCGCATCCTCCAGGCTAATTTGATTAGCGTCGTTCTCGACATCCTCGACAACCGTTTTCACGACCGATACTTTTGCCGTACCATCGTTAATATTGAGTTCGGCGCGTACGTTTTGCTCGCGCTCGCCGTTATCGCGGCGCCACGCCGCAGCAATGGCCTGTTCAATCACGCCTAGTATAACATCCTCGGGAAGCGCTTTTTCTTCAGCGATCGTGCGCATCGCCAGCGTCATTTGTTTCACGTTCAAGTCTTGCATAATGTTCCTTTCTTACGAAAAATTCCGACCTGCCGGCCGGATTAGTACAATTTTATTGTATCAATTGCAGCGTACGCTGTCAAGAACCGTCCGCTACGTCTTTCCTCACTATTTATATTGACGCGCTCGCCACTGAAAGACGTGCTATACTGATGCCTATGCAGCTATCCGATTTCCATTATGATATTCCACACGAGCTCATTGCCGACCAGCCGCCCGCTGTACGCGGGACATCGCGACTGCTTGCACTTAACCGCCGCACTGGTGTAATCAACGACCGCCATTACCCTGATATCGTTGACTACCTAAATGCGGGCGACGTGCTCGTCATCAACGATACGAAAGTACTAAAAGCCCGCCTGCACGCCCGCAAGCCAAGCGGCGGCGAACGTGAACTAGTGCTCGTCGAGCAGCACGGCTCACGCGACGACTGGTTTCGGCATAAAGTAATTTACCGCCGCAAGTTGCATGCTGGCGATACGCTTTTTGTTGGCGATGATGAATTAGTTGTTGAGGAAATTTTGGGCGGCGGGATTGCTGTCGTTCGCAGCCAGCGCAGCCTGCTTGACATTGCTGAGGAATACGGCTCAGTGCCGCTACCGCCCTACATGAACCGCGACGCCACGCCCACCGACATTGAGCGCTACCAAACCGTTTTTGCGCGCGAAATTGGTTCAGTCGCCGCACCAACTGCCAGCCTCAACATGACCGACGAGATCCTCGCGCAGCTGCACGCCAAAGGTGTTATTATTGCGCACGCTACGCTGCATGTCGGGCTCGGCACATTTCTGCCGATTCGCGTAGATGATGTCGCCAAGCACACGATGCACCAAGAATATTTTTCAATCCCTGCCGCCACCATAGCCGCAATCCAAGCTGCAAAGGCGAGTGGTAATCGCGTCATTGCACTCGGCACGACAATGACACGCACGCTTGAATATGCCCACCGGCAGATCCTGCACGAATCGCCGCACGACATCACCGGCGAAGCAGATATATTTATCTATCCGGGCTATAAATTTCAGGTAATTGATGCGCTGATTACAAATTTTCATTTGCCAGAAAGCACCGTCCTCATGCTCGCTGCGGCATTTGCTGGCTGGAATATACTACGCCCCGCATACGAGCACGCTGTCGCCGAGCAATACCGATTTTTTAGTTATGGCGATAGTATGATAATTGCATAGGGCAGCTAAACTGTGCGTGCTACTCTGTATCATTGGCAGCTAGGTTTATGCGATGATATTCAAACTATGAAAAGTGCCCAGGGATTGTACGCCCCCTGGGCCTTGGCGTTGACCGCTTCGCGCCTGTGCTGGGCTCTCCGAGCGAGCACAAGCAGCGAGCGGTTTATATTAAGAGAGCTTTATTGCTCAAGCGTGCAAACTTGAGCAATAAAGCCGCATGCAAGGACAACGAATGCTAGCGCTCGTTGTCCTTGTGCCGGTCGTGCCGGCGCGGCAGGAGCATCAGCGCAATGAGCGCTAACACTGCCACCACGCCGGAAACAGTAGCAGTATAGATAGGAAGCATCACACCTCCTTCCTCCTTTTGCGCTTCAGAAACAAGTTTTTTTCATCGCAGCCAGGTGGCGTACCTGACTGTAGTGAAACGACGAGGGCGCGCTCCAAAGAACGCGCGGCGCGCTGCAGCGACGCTGTCATAAGTGCCATCATTGGCAACAATATGACCCGCTCGCCTGAGAGGGTCATACTGAACGTTCCAGCACCCATCCTGGACGGCATACATACCGTCCAAATGAGCAGAACGTCTCGCGTTGCTAAAGTTAATCAATGCTCCCCACTGTTCATGGAGGATTTCACCGTCTTCGCAAAGAGCAAGACGGATAACAATCTCTTTGCTACCGCCCTCAGTGGCAGCTATAGCAAATTGCGAGGGGCTCGGCCCCCCAATAATTTTTACTGAATGCAAAAAGACAGACATTCTGCCCTTTCTCTCAAAGTTCCTTGCCGCCAGGATCGGCGACAACACGCCTTACTATACCACATCCCATCTGTTGGCGCAAATGCGCTATACTATATTCATGGACACTGCGCTTACTTTTGACATTACCCGCCGCTTACCCGGTACGCTAGCGCGGGCGGGTGTCATTCATACGCCGCACGGCGAAATTCGCACGCCGGCATTTATCGTGGGCGGCACTAAAGCAACAGTAAAAGCGATCACTCCCGAGCAAATTCGCAGCTACGGCGGTCAGGCGGTGCTAGCGAACACGTACCACCTGATGTTGCGACCAGGCGCAGACATTGTGCGAGCTGGCGGCGGACTGGGTTCATTCATGAATTGGGACGGACCAACATTTACCGATAGCGGCGGGTTTCAAGTATTCAGTCTGGGAATCGCATACAAAAAAGGCATTGACGCGGTAGCACACACACAGAAAGGAAACGCCAAGCTGGCGGTGGTGTCGCGCAACCAACTGGTAAGAGTAACAGACGAGGGCGCAGAGTTTCGCTCGCATATTGACGGTGCGAAACTGCTAATGACACCAGAGTCTTCGATGGAACTGCAACATACAATCAGCGCAGACATTCACATGGCGTTCGACGAGTTGACTGCGCCTCTCGCCTCACACGAAACAATTGCGGCAGCGATGAACCGGACACACGCCTGGGCGGAGCGCTGTTTGAAACGCCACTCGGACCTCAATATGGAGCATACGGAGCGCGGCGAAAATCTACAGGCGCTCTACGGCGTCGTGCAAGGCGCGCGCGACAAAGCCTTACGGCGCGAATCAGCCGCATTTTTAGGGGCGCGCAAGTTCGACGGTTACGGCATCGGCGGCGTATTTGAGCCAGGCGAAATCTCAAGCGTCGTTCGCTGGGTGTGCGAGACGCTGCCGGCAGAAAAGCCGCGCCATCTACTCGGCATGGGGTCGCAGCCAGCGGACTTATTCCTAGGCGTAGAATATGGTATTGATACATTTGATTGCGTAGCGCCAACCCGCCAAGCGCGCAACGGTGCGCTCTACACGCTCAATGGTCGCATCAATATTAGCAACACGCGCTTCAAAGCAGATTTTTCGCCAATTGACGCCGCATGCGATTGCTATACCTGCCAGCATTACACTCGCGCTTACGTCAATCACTTATTCCGCGCCGATGAAATTCTAGGCGCGACGCTCGCAAGTATCCACAACGAACGTTTCGTCGTACGAACAGTCGACCAAATTCGCGAATCAATTATCAACGGCACATTTTTTGCATTCAAACAACAATTCCTGGCGCGCTATTACGGCGACAAATTACCGGCAGGCGTATCGTTATAGCTAATCCAGCAAGTGCTTTGCAGGCAATTCGTACACATCAGTTTGCTCGCGCTGCTTAATGGCGTGAATTAAACGCATCGTCACGGGCGAAATGATAATCTCCACTGCCATTTTGATCGCGAACACCGTCGCGATCAGCTGCACAAGCGATGCGGATGGCATCGTACCAATAAATGCAATGACACTAAACAAAACTGTGTCGACTGAGTCGCCCACCGCCGAGCTACCGATCAGTCGCAGCCACAAGCCGTTTCCCTTGGTCTGTACTTTGGCGCGCGCCATCACGTATGCGTTCAAGATTTCACCGAAAAATAGCGCAACAAGCGACGCCGCAACGATACGCCATACCACACCAAGCGTTAAATCATACGCCGCTTGGTTCGTCCAATCAGCGCTCGCCGGCAGCACCTGCACCAACCAAAAGGTCGCCGATGTCAGCAGCATCATCGCCACGCTAATGACAATTAGCCGGCGCATCCGCCGAAACCCGTACACTTCGGTGATGATATCACCCGCGATATACGCCAGCGGAAACAGCACCGTACCGGCGTCGAGGACTAACGGACCAACGGCAATGATCTTCGTACTAGCAATATTGCTCACGATAAGCGTTGTGAGAAAAAGCGCCGCGAGTACATCATAAGCGGAGAATGATTTTTTGCGTTTGCGCGTAAGAAAATTAAACATGGTAGAAATTATACTGCATAGAGCGTGCTTCAAGCAAAGTGTACCCATTCAGCGTGATACACTATTTACATGATCAAACCATGGAAATTCATCGCGCGAAAACATATTTTTCAGCATCCGCGGCTACAGCTTACCGAAGATACAGTCGCCCTGCCAAACGGCAAAGAAATATCTTATTTACGCGAAGAACCAGCGAAAATGCATAGCGTCGCCATCATCGCAATAAACGCCGACGAACACATTTTATTGCAAAAAGAATATAGCTACCCGCCGAATACAGTACTCTGGCAACTTCCCGGCGGTGCGATAGAATCAGGCGAAAATATTATTGACGCCGCCCGCCGTGAATTAGCGGAAGAATCAGGGTTCACTGCGAATAGCTGTACGGTAATCGGTAGTTACTATTTGAACAACCGCCGCTCCGACCGCAAACAGTTTGTTATAGCGTGCAGAGATCTGCGAGAGGAAACACTTCCATCAGACGATGAGGAATTTATCGAAAGCGTATGGACAGACCGCGCAGAAATCACACGCATGGTTGCGGCAGGTGAAATCGAGAATATCACATTGCTCGCAGCGCTGCAGTTATATGATTCGTTCAATAATTCCGCTTTTATAATTTATAATTTATCTATCAGTCTGAAAATCAGTAATTTACTTAATTGTATACCTAACCTCGCAGCCTTACGCCGGCATAATCTGCTCCGGGCACGACGATAATACGCGCGCCATGGCGGCTTTTTCCGGCTCGGTGACCCAGAGCGCATACTTTCGCTTGACGGCAATTTGGCGCGCAATATATTGGCAGCGAAACGGCTTGTTGCTCGGCAGCCACGTCGCAGTGTCGCCATCGCCTTTTTGCTGATTCGCCGGACCGTCCACCGCCAGCAGCTCCAGCGGATCGTTCGCCAACTGCACGCGGCGCTCAGCAGAAAGCTGCTGCGCTCCCGTTTGCCACGCATTGCTCAGCGCTACCACGTGGTCGATCTGCACCGCTGCGCTCGTCGACGCGCCGCGTGCAAACGCGATAGCCTTGCCGGTATACGGATCGTTCAACGCGCCCGCACGAACCTTGCACTTATCATCTTCTAATACAACGTTTTTCAAATCGCGCTGCAAAATCAAATTTCGGGTATCGCAATTGCCAAGCTTCGCCCATCCATCGCCGAATTGCGCCCGCTTATAGCCGGTCTTTGGCGCGCGGCCTTTCACCGGCAACATCTCCAGCGCTGCACTCGCTAGCTCGCCATTGCCACTTCGTTGCTGCGTCGGCGCGGCTGGCTGCGGTACCGTTTGCACAATCCACGCCACTAGTGCCGCTAGGAGCACTATCACTGCTATTATTCGTCGCCGCCGTTGCTGCATATGCTTAGTATAACGCACCTCTGCTATACTAAATATATGAACCGATTATTTTCTCAATTTATTCCCGAACATTATACAATTCAGTGGAATCTGTCGCGCGCACGCGACAAGCGGCGCATCACCGGTACAACGATTATCGTTGGGCAGCAAGTTGTCGACGGTACGATTCGCTTGCACGCAAAAGATCTGAGTATATCGCGCGTGCTCGTAAACCAGCAGGAAGTATCAGAGTTTTTTGCCAAAAACGACGAGCTGATTATTCCCCATCCAGGCGCAAATCAGGTGACAATTGCGATTGAGTTTTCGCTGCGCCTGACCGATGCCATGCATGGTATTTACCCTTGTTATTTCAAAGTTGATGGCAAACAGCGCGAGCTTTATGCTACGCAGTTTGAAAGCCATCACGCCCGCGAAGCTTTTCCGTGCATAGACGAGCCGGAAGCCAAAGCAACGTTTGATATTTCGCTTGTATCGGATCAACCTGTATTGCTTAGCAATATGCCAGTCGTTTCACAGCAATCAGGCGTCACAACTTTTGCAACCACGCCGCGCATGAGTACATATCTCGTCGCATTCGCTGCGGGCGATCTGCAGCGCGCTACCACGCGCACCGCAAGCGGCATTGAGGTAAACGTATACGCCACGATGGCGCAGCCCGCTGCCAGTCTCTCGTGGGCGCTTGATCACGCGGCACGGACGATTGACTTTTTTAACGAGTACTTCGGCGTACCGTACCCGCTGCCAAAATCCGACCATATTGCGCTGCCTGATTTTTCGAGCGGCGCGATGGAGAACTGGGGGCTTATCACCTACCGCGAGATCGCGTTGCTTGCCGACCCTGCCACTACCAGCATATCAAGCAAACAATACATTGCCACAGTCATCGCGCACGAACTCAGCCATCAGTGGTTTGGCAACCTCGTCACGATGAAATGGTGGAATAACTTATGGCTCAACGAAAGTTTTGCCACGCTGATGGAATACTTAGCGACCGACGCGCTCCATCCCGAATGGCGGCAGTGGGATGAATTTGCCAGCAACGAGGGCGTCGCTGCGCTGCGCCGCGATTGTATTGACGGCGTACAGCCTGTGCAAGTCGACGTATCAAGCCCAGCGGAGATCAGCGCGCTTTTCGACGGCGCAATCGTTTACGCCAAAGGTGGGCGCCTGCTGCGCATGGTGCAAACCTGGATTGGCGACGATGCGTTCCGCCGCGGCTTAACCGATTACTTCACTAAATTCCAATACGACAACACAACCGGCGACGACCTGTGGCAATGTCTCAGCACCGCCAGCGGCAAAGATGTCGGCGCGCTTATGAATACGTGGATTTCGCAGCCGGGCTACCCCGTCGTGCGGGCAACGCTTGCCGACGGCAAACTCACACTCTCGCAAGAGCAATTTTTCGTCGGACCGCACCAGCCGAACAACCGCCTATGGCCGATTCCGCTCGGCGCGAACGACTCGCGCATACCAGATATACTCGCCGACGCATCCGTCGCCGTATCATATGCCGGCAGCGACATGCTACTGCTAAACGCCGCGAATACCGGACACTTCATCACGCTGTACGACGATGAATTGCGCGGACGAATTATGCGCGAAATTTTGGCGGGCACGCTTGAATCATCGGTACGCGCGCAGTATCTAAACGAGCAACTGCTTCTGATGCGCGGCGGGCTGTTGCCAAGCAGTACGCTTGTCGATTTATTATCTGTCTACAAAAATGAATCCGACCAAAAAGTTTGGGAAATCATATCGCTCGCACTGAGCGAACTCAAAAAATTCGTTGATCATGATACAGCTGCCGAGCACATGCTGCGCACTTTTGCCGCCGACCTAGCACGGACGCAATATACACGCCTAGGCTGGAGCGCCGCGCCAGGCGAACCTGAACAGGACACCAAGCTTCGAGCGATCATCATCGGTTGCATGCTGTACGGCGAAGATGCCGGCGCAATCCGCCAGGCGCGCGAGTTGTATCGCGCCAACACGCTGGAGCAGCTTGATGCCGAATTGCGCCCGCTTATCATCAGTGCTGTTGTCCGCCACGACCAGCAACCACATAATATCGTCCGCACATTGCTTCAGATGTACGAGAACTCTGCATCTGCCGAGCTGCGCAGCGACATCGCATCGGGCGTCACCGCTACGCGCGACCTCGGTGAGTTAAAACACCTGATCCGCCTGCTCACCAACACGCGCGTTATTCGTACCCAAGATACCGTACATTGGTTTGTTGATTTATTGCGCAACCGCGAGGGGCGCGAGCTCGCCTGGAAGTGGCTGCGCGATAACTGGAGATGGATCGAAAAGACTTTTGCCAGCGACAAAAGCCACGATTACTTTCCGCGCTACGCCGCCAGCCTACTGATGACGCGTCAGCAGCTCGCTGAGTACCGCGAATTTTTCACGCCGCTGCGCAACGACCAATCGCTCGTGCGCGCCATTGACATGGGGCTATTAGACCTTGAAGGCAAGCTAGATCTCATCGACCGCGACGCTCCAGGAGTGATCGCTGCGTTATCGCGGTGATTTTGCGGAAAAACCAATGCGGCACTTATTATTATCCCGCAACTTGTCGCGCCTGCTCCATAGGCGCGCGCCTTGCCGACAAACCCAAAAAAAGATGAGAGTAAACTAATCCATCTCAACAATCTGCCGCACGCATGGCGGCTCGCCCGATGCATCCGCCGCAAGCAAGTGAACTTCGCACTTGCCAAATTGCGGATTCTGCGCCAAAAATAACTCCGCCGCAAACCGGATCTGCCGTTGCTTGCGCGGAGTAATCGCCGCCAAACCGTCGCCGTGAACAGTGTTTTTACGATACTTTACCTCGGTAAAATATAGCTTGCCGCCACGGCGCGATACAATGTCGATCTCGCACCACTTCGTACGCCAATTACGCGCCACAATCTCATGCCCGTCAGCTATCAACGCCTCAGCGACAGCCGCCTCGCCCGCGTCACCGATCAATCTAGTGGCTGTGGCTGATTTTTTATTACCTCGGACTGCAGGGTGCTTGGGGAACTTGCCGGCGCATGACGCCTCAAGATCCACCTCGCCATTTGCGTACTTTACGAGCGGCGCAAAACTCAGCCGATGCAACGGCGTCACGCCGAATTGCTCAATCGCCGCTCGATGCTTTGCAACGCCATAACCGGCATTGCTGCCAAAACCATACGCCGGATAGCGCGCGCCCTGCTCAGCCATGTAGTTGTCCCTTGCAACTTTCGCAATAATTGACGCCGCCGAGACGCTCGGCACCAGCAAATCCGCCTTTTTCATCGTTGTCACAAACCGCCCTTTGCTTGTATCACGCAAAAAGTTCACCGTTCCGTCAATGATAATTTCGTGATAACTCGCACCAGTTTTATCAACCGCTTCAACCGCCCGCCGCGCCGCCAAGCGCAGCGCCATACTCAAGCCAATATCATCAATCTCCGCCGCACTCACCCAGCCCAAACCATAGCCAGCCGCTTGTTTGCGAATCTCAATATCTAATGCTTCACGCTGTTTTTTCGTCAGCTTTTTACTATCCGTTAAACCATCAATTTGCGCGCCGCCCAGCACCACCGCGCCAACCACCAGCGGTCCCGCCCACGGTCCGCGCCCAACTTCGTCGATACCGAGGATCATACGTTTTATTGTAACAAAAATCTACAGATAGACCTGTCTATAGCCGCAAAATCCCCCGAAGCTAACGTTCGGGGGATTTTTTCGCTAAGAATCGTACGAGGAACTACGCTTCTTTGTGCCGCGCTGCAACTTCCGCCGCTTTAGCGTCAAGTTCAGCTTGCTTCGCATCTTCCGCGGCTTTCTTCTCGGCAGCCGCTTTAGCTTTCTCTTCTTTTAGGCGTTCCGCCTCGGCTTCGGCGTGCTCGTCGCGAATTGCATTAACAGCCTCGCGATCAAACTGCACAGCAGTCAAGCGAGCCGATTTACCGCTGCGCTGACGCAGGTAGCTAAGGAAGTTGCGGCGAACCTTTGCGCGGCGCACAACCTCAACTTTTTCGACCAGCGGACTATGCAGCAAAAACGATTTCTCCACGCCGATACCGCTCGCAACCTTGCGTACAGTAATACGGCTCGTGTGCTGTCCTTTGTTGTCGGTACGGATAACCACGCCTTCAAACATCTGAATGCGCTCTTTGCTGCCTTCTTTAATTTTTTGATGCACGCGCACCGTATCGCCGCTGCGCACATCGACGACTTGGGCTTTTTTCTGCTCGTCGTTCACCTTTTGAATCAGTGCAAAACTCATGTCTCTCTCGCTTATATCATTATTAGTACAATCAACTACCAATTTTAGCACGAAATGCTGAAGAGAGCAAGCGTTACGCCGCCACCTCACGCAAGTCCACGCCTGTCTGCCTGGCAATGTACTCAATTTGGCGCGTTTGGCGATCGTCGGAAGATTTAAGGGCGGCGGTTTCAGCCGTCAAATCTTCAAGCATAGCAGTATGTTGGTCGAGGATATTGTACACTTTTGAGATGTCGTCTTCTGTTGCCATGGTGTCAAGGCGCTTATCGATTTCATCAAAGCGCTTTTCCATATACCTAAACAATTTCGTAAACTGGTCGTCCTTCATGCCTCCAGTATACCAAATGAGCGTATAATAGACATATGGATTACGATCAATTAGCACTCACCCTACACGAAAAGTACAAAGGTAAAATCACCACGGCGCTGCGAGACACGCGCGAGCTCGGACGCGATGAACTCAGCGCCTACTATAGCCCGGGCGTTGCAGCAGTTAGCCGGGCTATTGCCGATAACCCGGCGAGCTTGCCGCGGTATACGTGGACGAATAACCTTGTGGCTGTTATTTCCGATGGTTCAGCAATCCTTGGACTCGGTGATCTCGGTCCAAAGGCTGCTATGCCGGTCATGGAAGGCAAGGCACTATTATTCAAGCACTTTGCTGGCGTCGACAGTGTACCGATCGTCCTTGACGTCCATACGCCGGATGAGATCGTAGCAGCCGTGAAAGCGATCGCGCCAAGCTTTGGCGCCATTAACCTTGAAGACATCGCGGCGCCGAAGTGCTTTGAGATTGAAGAGCGCTTAAAGGCTGAGTTATCTATTCCCGTCTTTCACGATGATCAGCATGGTACGGCTATCGTTGTGTTAGCAGGGCTTATCAATGCAATGAAGGTTGTTCATAAGAAGCTATCAGGCTGCAAGGTGGTCACTGTTGGAGCAGGAGCAGCCGGTACGGCTATCATAAAGCTACTACGCCTATACGGCGTCCGTGAGATTATTGCTGTCGATAGCCGCGGCATTATTAGCGATGCCCGTACCGACCTCAACAGTGAAAAGAAAGCGCTTCTCGAATTCGTAGACCGGGATAAGACCGGCACGATGGAAGATGCAATCGCTGGCGCTGATATCTTTATTGGCGTATCAAAAGGCGGGCTGCTTACGCAAGCGCATATACAGAGCATGGCAGCCAACCCTATTGTCTTTGCTCTTGCAAATCCAATTCCCGAGATTATGCCCGATCAGGCAAAGCACGCTGGCGTTGCCGTCATTGCAACAGGACGCAGCGACTTCCCAAACCAAGTCAACAACGCCCTGGCCTTCCCCGGTATTTTCCGCGGCGCGTTAGATAACGGCGTCAAAAAAATCACCGACCAGCACAAAATCGCCGCCGCCGAGGCGCTGGCCGCCCTGGTCGACAATCCAACCGCCGACCAAGTCATCCCATCGCCGTTTGATGAGCGTGTTGTATCAGCGGTCTCGGCAGTGATCAAATAATACCAAAAGTGAAAAACCCGCCCTTCCGGCGGAGATGGGAGTCTATTCGGTGGTTAAACCAAGACTCGACCATCTCCGCCAAGAAGGCGCGGGTGTGGAGACCTTGAGCGCACTCTCAAGGTCTCGGAAAATGAAATCTGATGCCCCGAGTGCGCGGGGCGATCTGGGCTACGCGGCGTAGCCTGGGGACGAGGTGGAGTATACCACCTCGTCATCGCCAGCGGACAGCGGGTAACCCGCTGCCTGACGCCAGGCCTCAAAATAGGCACCTCGGTAGTCCGGGTCGTACCCGGGCTCAAACTCCAGCCACACGCTGCCGACAAGGCTAGGCGTCGCCCGCAGCGACGACCTGGAGGTCGCCGATATGAAAACAACCTCCTCCCAGCCCGGCTGGGACAGGTCGAGGGTACTAAGCCCCCACCAGTACCAGTCGTCCTGGTACCTCATGGCGAGGGCAGGCACGAAGCCCACCGCCTCGTCGGAGGCCACCACGTGGCGACCTCCAATGGAGTTGTTGGCCACGAACACCGTGGCCGGCGTCACCAACGCAAACGCGTCGATAACCCTCTCCGCACACCGGCGGCGCGCGGGGGAGCCTGCGGAGATGGAGGAGCTGGCGTACGCCAGCTCCTCCTGAGCCTTACGGAGAGACTCCTCCGCAAGGCTGACATTCGTAAAGCGGTTAAAGGCCGCCGCAGCGGCCTCGGGGGTGACGATGGCGATGTACTCAGTGGAGGCCATTTTGACCCCTTTCTACGCCCGACTATGGGCGCGCTAGCGAGTCCAACCTTTTCAGACTCTCTACTCACACATAAACGCGCAAACAGCCAATGGCTATTCGCGAAAAATTTTTATATCTTGATAGAGAGTCTGAAATCCTACGGCGCTAGTCGGCGCTTCTCAGATTTCATTTTTAAGTATACATACCGACTCAACCTGCTAGAGGGAGTGGTATACTATTATACTATCACACATCACGCTGTTTGTCAAGAGTTTTAGAAGTGTTTTTGTTGTTTTTGTCAAATCCGGACAACCGTCACCACCCAACTTTCGCAAAAAACACCAAAAACCAGCTTAAATCACCCGAGCGACCTCTTCTAGAGTCGTTTCGCCGCGGAGTGCCGCCAGCACGCCGACTTGCTCCAATGTCAGCATGCCTTCAGCTTTGGCAGTTTGTTCAATTGATTCGGGATGGACATCTTCAACATCGCCGCGAATATATTTCTGGATTTCCTCGGTCACGATTAGCTGTTCCATAATCACGATACGCCCCTTATAGCCAAACGGCGCGTCATTACTAGGTTTCGGCCGCCATAACTTAAACGTATCTAAGTCCGGACATTCAACATCAGCCGGTATGCCTGCCAACACACGCTTCACGTAATTGCGCGTCGCCTCGTCCGGCTCGTATTCTTCTTTTGTCGCATCAACCAGCCGGCGCACTAAGCGCTGCGCGATCACTAAGCGAATCGCGCTTGAGAAAATCGGGTTCACGCCGATCATGTCAATCATGCGGCTAAATGCCGTGCTCGTTGAATTTGCGTGAAAGCTTGATAGCACCAAATGCCCTGTAATCGACGCCTGTATCGCGGTGCGCGCCGTGTCGGTGTCGCGAATCTCGCCGACCATCACGACGTCTGGGTCGAGACGAAGCACGCTGCGCAGTCCGTCCGCGAAACTCTGCCCATGCGTCGTGTCGATCGGAATCTGTGAAATACCACTCAAACTGTACTCAACCGGATCTTCAAGCGTAATCAGTTTGCGATCAGAAGTATTCAGCGCGTTCAGCACGCTATAGAGCGTAGTCGATTTACCGCTGCCCGTCGGCCCGACCATCAGCATAAGCCCGCGCGGGTGGCTCACTACTTCGTCAATTTCGCGGCGCTGGCGCGGCGGTATGCCTAGCAAGTCCAAGTTCAGCAAACTCTCGTCGAAGTTGAATAAACGCAGCACCGCGTCTTGCCCGTACACCGTCGGCACAGTCTCGACGCGGATATTAAGCAAGTGCGTACCTTGCTCGGTCGTAATCTCACGCTGCATATGCCCCGACTGCGATTGATACGCCGCCGTACTGATGCCGGCGCGGCTTGCGAGTTCGCCCATAATCACACGGTAACGATCGCGCTCCAAATGCGCCACCGGGTGCAACGCACCATCTACACGCAAACGTACGCGAATGTTATCGCGCTCATTTTCAATGTGAATGTCGCTCGCGCCCAGCCGATCCGCCTGTTGAATAATAAAATCAAACAGGTCACTGCTCGTCACTGTATTAAGCGTTTGACTAACTTGCGCGATCGTGTCGCTATCGCCCTCTTTGGCAATTTTGATATCCTGATACTCGGTGGGGCGCGGCGGGTCGTAGCGCAGCATAAGCGCGCGGTAGCCGCTCAGGCTAATTAGCGAAAATTGAATCTGATCGCCGCGCTCTTCGTACTGGCGGCGCATGACTTGCAGCACCGACTGCGGCGTCTGCGATGTCACGCCAAACTGGTACATCACTTCGTTGCCGCCGCGCACTAGCGGTACGATCCGATCCTGATGCATTTGTTGCACCGGAAGCATATCTTTTACGAGCGGGATTTCATGCTCCAGTTCACGCGTATCTAAATACGGCAACCCCAAAATCGCCGCGCGGCGTTGCGTGGCGCGTTCATCTTGTTCGCGGCGTCTACGTTGGACTTCTTCTTCGTTCACTAGTGCTAGTATAGCAAAAAGCTTACGGTTTTGGCGAGTGTTACAATAGAAAATATGAGAGAAATTATCGTGATCGCGCACAATATTCGCTCGACGCACAACGTGGGGGCGATTTTTCGCACCTGCGAGGGGCTCGGGATCCGCCGGATTATCCTGAGCGGCTACACGCCGTATCCCGACGTATCGCTCACCGCCGCTGCGCCGTTCTGCGCATATAGCGATAGCGAAATTTGCCGAACTGATCCGCGCTTGCCGCACACTCGCGAAAAAATCACAAAACAAATTCATAAAACAGCGCTTGGCGCCGAAGCAATCGTGCCGTTTGAATACCATGACGCGCCGAATTTTGACGAGCTGCAAGCAAATGGCTATCGGATCGCGGCGCTTGAGCAAGCAGAAAATTCAATCAATCTCGCAGACTACCGAGCGCCCGAAAAACTCGCGCTGCTACTCGGCGAAGAGGTCTACGGCGTACCGGCGGAGTTGCTGCGCCAAGTCGACGACATTGTCGAAATCCCAATGCGCGGACAAAAAGAATCGTTCAATGTATCGGTGGCGGCGGGAATCGCGCTGTACGAATTGACGAAATAATATCCTCAAACACTATGGCGCAGCGCTTTCCGGCGCCGGCGCAAAAAAGACCAAAGTCGAATCCTGCTATTTTATTGCCACGCATTCATCGCCGAGGATCTGCACCAAGCCGTCGTGCAATTCGCGCTGCGCATCAACGCGAAATGGCAATCGAATCGCGCGCGACTTATCGCTGCCTAGTACCATGATGATGTCGTTTTGCCCGGGGTGCTTACCGCATAATTGCTTGAGCGCTAACAGCGAATCGTGGTCGTTTGGATTTGCGATTTTGACATAAACTGTTTTGAGCGCAGGTAATGGAGTAGATGCAGCCGATTTTGGCATTTTTGCCGTCACAGCGGCAGCCGGCGCGCCCGCATTCGCCTTTTTAGGATAGCGCTTTTGTTTCACTGCCGCGCGGCCCGTCGGCGCGGTCATTTTGTGCCCATGGCTTTGGTATTCATTTAATTCCTTGTCGGTCACGACGCTAATTTCATCGGCAATCATTTTTGCCTCGTCGGTCATATTGCCGTCGCGGTCGCGCGCGCTAATCTTGCCGGATACTTTCAGCACAGCATCTTGCTGCAGTCCGTCGCCGAGCTGCTCGTACAGGCGCGGGAACACGATCACTTCGCCTTCGCCAGTTTTATCTTCCAACCCGACGAATGCCATTTTCGCGCCCGATTTCGTGACAATCGTGCGCACCGTCGACACCAGCCCGCCGATCGTCACCTGCTGCCCGTCAATATTTGGCGTACAATTATGCAGGGGAATCGTTTGCTCCTCAAAAAATGCATCGTAATTATCAAGCGGATGCGCCGAAATATACAGCCCGAGCAGCTCGCGCTCCCACATCAGCTGCTCCTTTGGCGTATGCTTCACTGGCGCGGTCTTTAGCTCAATCGACGGCATCAGCTTATCGCCGCCAAGCGCCGCGAACATATCGACCTGGCCGCTCAAAGCTTCCTTCTGCAATTTGCTCGCAAATGCCAAAATCGCGTCGAGGTTGAACAGCAAATCGCTGCGGTCGCCCAGCTCGTCAAACGCACCTGCCTTAATGAGCGATTCCCACGCTTTACGGTTCACCTTGCTCGTGCTCACGCGCTTCGCAAAATCCTCCACGCTTTTGAACGGACCGCCGGCATCGCGCGCACGAATGATTTCCTCAACCGCGCCCACGCCAACGCCTTTCACCGCTGCCATACCGAAGCGCACTTGTTTCGCTGCCGGCACGACCGCGAACTCAACATACGATTGGTTAACGTCCGGACTAAGCACTTCCATACCCATATGCTTGCACTCGGTGATTTCTATCGCTAAGCGATCAATATCATCATGGTCGCTCGTCATCAGCGCCGCCATAAATGCATCAGGATAATGCGCTTTCAAATACGCCGTCCAATATGCAATCAAGCCATAACACGCCGCATGCGACTTATTAAAACAGTAGTTTGCAAACTCTTCTAGCTGGCTCCAAAACGTCTCCGCCATTTCACGCGTGGCGCCGCCAACTTTGACCGCGCCCTCGACGAACTCCG
>ERZ772955.1171-NODE-1171-length-17419-cov-8.921044_pt1 | contig 17419 bp, 17 predicted proteins | sample MGYA00511133_ERZ772955 | MGnify/ENA primary metagenome ERZ772955 (study PRJEB29015, sample SAMEA2737914) | human oral metagenome | biome: human oral; feature: human-associated habitat; material: dental | place: China | collected 2149 ... | reverse complement strand
CGGAGATTCGCACCCGTTTTGCACCGAGCCCGACGGGCTATATGCACATCGGCAATCTGCGCACGGCGCTCTATGCCTATCTCTTTGCGCGTGCAAATGACGGGATTTTTATCCTGCGAATTGAGGATACTGACCGGAATCGTTACGTTGCGGATGCAGTGGTCTTTATCCGCCGCACCCTCGATGCGGCGAAAATCGTACCGGATGAGGGACCCGATGAGATCGGCGGCGACTATGGGCCCTACGTTCAGAGCGAGCGCATGGAGATCTACAAGGAATACGCCGAGCGGCTTGTTGCAAGCGGACACGCCTACCGCTGCTTCTGTAATCATACGGAGGAGGCGGAGCCTGCGGACGGCGAGAAGTCGTTTGGCGGCTATCCGCGTACCTGCCGCGACCTTAGTCCCGCCGAGGTGGAGGAACATCTCGCGCGCGGTGAGGAATATGTCATTCGTCAGAAGATGCCGCTCGTTGGTGAGACAACATTCTACGATGTCCTGCATGGAAATGTCACGATCCCGAACACGGAGCTCGAGGATCAGGTGCTCCTCAAGCGCGACGGAATGCCGACGTATAACTTTGCAAATGTCATCGACGACCATTTGATGAAGGTGTCGCATATCATCCGCGGCACGGAGTTCATCACCTCCACACCGAAGCACGTACTCCTGTACGAGGCGTTTGGCTGGGAAGCTCCCGTGTTCGTCCACCTCGCCCCCGTCATGGGACGCGATGACGAGACGGGCAGGACGAGCAAGCTCTCGAAACGGCACGGTGCGACGAGCTTTGACGATCTCGTAAAGATGGGGTACCCCGCCGAGGCGATTGTGAACTATGTTGCGCTGCTCGGCTGGAATCCGAAGACGACGAATCAGGAAGTCTTTTCGATGGATGAGTTGATCGAGGCGTTCTCGCTCGAAGGGCTCTCGAAGTCGCCTGCCGTCTTTGACTACGACAAGCTTGGCTGGATGAGCGGGGAGTACTTCAAGGCAATGTCGGATGCGGAGTTCGCCACTGCTGCACGCCCCTATGCAGGGGATCTGCCCGCACATCTAGAGGCCCAGTGGCCGGCGATCGCCCGCCTCCTGCGCACGCGCGTAACGAAGCTCTCCGACGTGCGCCCTGCGATTGCATTCCTCATCGAGACACCGCCGTTCGATGCGGCCCTTTATGAAAACAAGCGCAACAAGGTGACGCCGGAAGCGGCAAAGGAACTCCTGCCCGTGCTTATTGACATCCTTGCGGCACTGCCCGCAGAGCACTGGGAAAACGATCTCCTCTATGCCCTGCTTGAGGAGTGCACCGAGCGCGAGGGATGGAAGAAAGGCACGGTCATGTGGGTGCTGCGCATCGCAGCGGCAGGGCAGGCAGTCACGCCGGGCGGCGCGACGGAGCTCCTTGCCATCCTTGGCAGAGAGGCGGGGCTTAGGCGTCTTGAGGCGGCACTTGTGCATCTTTCGGCATAAGTTGGGCTGCAAAAAAATGCTTGCGTTTTCCAGGATTCCATGATATAGTATCTCCTGTTAACATAGTGGCGCCTTCGTCAAGTGGTTAAGACACCGCCCTCTCACGGCGGGTTCATGGGTTCGAATCCCATAGGCGTCACCAAATTCGGCGCCTTCGTCAAGTGGTTAAGACACCGCCCTCTCACGGCGGGTTCATGGGTTCGAATCCCATAGGCGTCACCATTGTAATAGATAGGAGCTGCTATGCAGCTCCTTTTATGTTTTGCGGTGCGGGATTTTCCGTGTCTGCGAGGGAGGCTGCGATGCTCTTTTTATCGATGCTTCTCATGGGGGGGATCATCGGATTTGTCGGAGCAGGCGGCAGCGGCGTTATCATTACACTGCTCGTCGTCGGCTTTGGCGTTCCCATTCATCAGGCACTCGCCGTCGCACTTGGTTCGATGGCGTTCACGACACTCTCGGGGGCGATCAGCCACTACCGTGAGCGTGAGGTTGTTCCGCTGACGGGCGCGGTGCTCGGTATAGGAGGTCTGTTGGGTGCACTGATCGGTGCGGTGCTGTCGAACCATATCGAGGCACCGAACCTCAGCCTGTTTACAGGTGTGATGCTGCTTTCGAGCGCACTCCTTCTATATCTGCGGATCTATCAGGCGGCGTGGCTCGGACGGCAGATCCCCGTGCGTGAGGAACTGCTGACGGGGCGGCGGCTTTATCTCTGCGGACTGCCCGTCGGCTTCCTGTGCGGTGTCCTCTCGGGTGCGTTCGGCATCGGCTCAGCGGCATACATCCAGATCGCGCTCATGGTGATCTTTGGCGTGCCTCTTTTGCAGGCGATCGGGACGACGATGATGATTATTGTCCCGATCTCCATCAGCGGCGGTATCGGCTACATCCTGTACGGACAGCTCGAGCCGTGGCTCTTCATCCAGACCCTTGTTGCACTCTCGGTCGGTTCGTTCTTCGGAGCGAAGCTGACACATCTTGCACCGCTGCCCGTGCTTCGGTTCTGGATTGTGGCGCTGCCCACAATCGGCGGGATGATTATGGTATTCTTTCGATAGATTGCCGCACTGCGGCACGGATTGGGGGGGGGATCTATGAGAAAGATTTTGGCAGTTCTGCTGCTCATGTCGGTTGCGTTTTCCATTCTTGGGTGTGATGGAGGAGCGCCCGAGGAACGCAAGGAGCAGGCGAAATACCGCCGAATTACAGCGGATGAAGCACAGGTGCTCATGCAAAAGACGCAGGACTATCTGATCCTTGATGTGCGCTCGCCGGAAGAGTTTGCCGAGGGGCATATTCCGCACGCGATCAACATCCCGATGGATCAATTCGGCGAGGAGCCGCCGCGGGAACTGCCTGACCGCAGACAGACGATTTTCGTTTACTGTGTCAAGGGAATTCGCAGTATGAATGTTGCCAATCGCCTTGCCCACATGGGGTATAAAAATATTGTCGAGATGGGCGGTATTCAGGATTGGCACGGTGCGATTGAGAAATAATTATTTGGGAAGCACTGATAAATTCAGCCCTGTCATCTTGGCGCATCTTTTCCGCCCTCTCTTCGTCGACAAATCCTCCACATAGCTTTGGCTATGCGTCCGGTTTGTCTCCTTGATAGGACAAAAAATCTACACCAATCTGATAGACTTTATTTTATCAGCGATTCCTTGATTGTGAGGTATTGTTATGAGTAAATTCGTTATGGTTCTTTGTCTGAGTGTCCTGACACTTGGAATCTGCGGATGCGGAAGTGCACAGCCGCAGACGGCCGCACCGAAGTCCTCCGCAGGGACATTTCAGCGTGTAAGTTCCGATGAGGCGGCAAAGATGATGGCGGCGGAGCAGGGATATCTGATTGTCGATGTGCGGACGGCGAAGGAATACGCTGACGGGCATATACCGAACGCGATCAATATCCCGAATGAATCCATCGGGGGAGCAGCGCCGAAGGAGCTGCCCGATAAAAATCAGAAGATCTTCGTCTACTGCCGCAGCGGCGCACGCAGCGTACAGGCGTCGGAGAAGCTCGCAGGACTTGGCTATACGAACATCGTCGAGATGGGCGGCATCAACAACTGGCACGGAGATATCGTGAAGTAATCCCGCATATCATTTTTCACATACGCAAAGAACGCCGTTCCCAACACTTGGGAGCGGCGTTCTTTTCTGTGTTAGGGGATATTGTTTCGCTTAGACCTTCGCGACCGGATCGAGTGCGCTGACCTCGCCCGTGGCGGTCATCTCGATGCTCGTACCCTCGGGCAGTCCTGTGAAGATCACGAGACAGGCATCGGACTTTGCATTCTCACGAATGTAGTCGATGTCGAACTCCATGAGCTTGTCGCCTTTCTTCACCTGCTGTCCAGATTCGACAAAGACCTTGAACCCCTGTCCGCCGAGCGCAACCGTATCCACGCCGATGTGGAGCAGATACTCCGTGCCGTCCGCGCTCTTCATGCCGATGGCGTGCTTCGTGTCAAAGACAAAGACCACCTCGCCGTCGGCGGGCGCAAATACCTCACCTTTGCTCGGGTAGATAAAGAAGCCATCACCCATCATCTTGCTCGCAAACGCCTCGTCGGGTGCCTCCGTGATCGGATGTACTGTGCCTGTGACGGGGCTGCAGAGCGTGCGCTTTTCGCTTGTGGAAGCCGCTGCCGGTGCTTCTGCGGCGGCGGCGTGCTCCTCGACGGGGGCTGCGGCAGGCGCATCGTCCTCCGGCTCGACCTCGGGTGCTGTCTCAAGATAGGTTTCGAGGTTTGACTTGATGACGGCGACCTGCGGACCGTAGATGACCTGTACGCCCGTGCCCTTCACGATCACGCCGACCGCGCCCGTCGCCTTGAGCAGTTTTTCATTTACAAGAGAGGAATCTGCGACCGAGCAGCGCAGACGCGTTGCGCAGCAGTCCACGGACGTGATGTTGCGTTTGCTGCCGAGGCCGCGTGCAATCGCCGCGCTCTTTGCGTCACCCGATGCACCGCTGTTCGAGCCGACCGCGCCCTCGCGTGCCTTGTAGTCCGCCTTTGTATAGAGCTTCGTCTCCTCGTCATCGTCCTCACGGCCCGGTGTCTTGAAGCCGAAGTGCTGAATCATCCAGCGGAAGATGAAGTAGTAGAGGAAGAAGTAGATCACACCGACAGGGATGACATACATCCAGTTCGTCTTTGCCTCACCCTGCAAAATACCGAAGATGAAGAAATCGAGGAGACCGCCGGAGAACGTAAGCCCCACGGCGATGTTCAGCATGTGTGCAATCATGTACGCCGCACCCGCAAGTGCGACCTGCACCGCGAAGAGCGCGGGTGCAACGAAGAGGAACGAGAACTCAATCGGTTCCGTGATGCCCGTGAGCATACAGGTGAGTGCCGCCGAGAGAAGCAGGCCGCCCGCGACCTTCTTCTTTTCGGGGCGTGCGCAGTGGTACATGGCGAGTGCCGCGCCCGGCAGACCGAAGATCATAAAGATGAACTCACCCGAGAAGTACCGCGTCGCGTCTGCACTGAAATGTGCGACGTTCGGTGAGGCAAGCTGTGCGAAGAAGATGTTCTGACCGCCCTGGATGAGCTGTCCGTCGATCATCATCGAGCCGCCGACTCCGGTCTGCCAGAACGGCAGGTAGAATACGTGGTGCAGACCGAAGGGGATGAGCGCACGCTTGATGATACCGAAGATCAGCGTACCGATATAGCCCGTGCCTGTGACGAGGCTGCCGAGGGCAAAGATGCCCTGCTGGGCGAGCGGCCAGAGGAAGTACATCGCGATGCCGACACCGAGGAAGACAATCGTGGAGATGATCGGGACAAAGCGCGAGCCGCCGAAGAAGGAGAGCGCGTTCGGCAGAACGATTTTGTGATACTTGTTGTGCAGCCATGCGACGCCGATGCCGACGATGATGCCGCCGAACACACCCATCTGGAACGACATGATACCGCAGGATGCGGCGATCGTTCCTTCGAGGACCGTCGGTGCGATTGAGCCGTCCGGCAGGATCTGACCGCCGAGCTTCAGCATCGCGTTGCAGGCGGTGTGCATGACGAAGAATGCGATCATCGCCGAGAGTGCCGCGACCTCCTTCTCCGCCTTTGCCATGCCGATGGCGACACCAACCGCGAAGATGATCGGCAGATTGCCGAAGATCGTGCTGCCGGCGCTCGCCATGATCGTGAGCAGCGCGTTCAGTGCCGTGCCCGTACCGAGGATGCCGCTGAGCCCGTAAGTCTCAATCGTCGTCGGATTCGTGAACGACGCGCCGATGCCGAGCAGAATGCCCGCAATCGGCAGAATCGCGACCGGCAGCATAAAGCTGCGCCCGACGCGTTGGAGCACACCAAAGATTTCATCTTTCATAACGTAACCCCTTTCCCCCTCCGCATTCATCTCCATCCGTACAGCCTCCCCTTTGGGCGATACATGGAAAAACACCGAAAAGATCGTGAAAACTATGCTGGTGTTTCGCTGATGAACTGCGGAATCTATAAAATCATACATGATAATTATACCGTAGATGGAGCGAGAGTGTAAAGGGATGATTTTGAGAAGAACGACAACAGCGAAAATATTTTGTGGGAGTGTTTCACTGTCATAGCGCATGATATGATGAAAGACTTTTTGAAGGCACATGAACGCGAGGTGATGAATATGGTCGGATTTGAGTGGAATGAGAAACTGTTTCGCGAAGCTGTATTTGAGGACGGTCTTGAGCAAGGACTTGAGCAGGGGCGTATCTCTGCTGTCCTCAATATGCTGAAGGAAAAACTGCCGCTTGAGATGATTGCACGCATCTCTGAGATGTCGGTTGAAAAAATTCGGGAAATTGGCAAAACGCACAGCTTGCTATAGTTGTCTCACGTATGCTATAATATTTCTATCATTGTTTCGTGAAATTGAGGAGTGCGTGTATGAGAGGTGCGGAGGCGGTTCTGGCGTGTCTGCGCGAGCAGGGCGTTGATACCTTGTTCGGCTACCCGGGCGGGATGATTTTGCCGCTTTATGATGCTCTCTATGCACAGAAGGAAATATGCCAGATTCTCGTGACGCATGAGCAGAATGCCGCACATGCGGCGGATGGCTATGCGCGTGCAACGGGGCGCGTCGGAGTCTGCATCGCAACGTCGGGACCGGGCGCGACGAATCTTGTGACGGGGCTTGCAACGGCGTACATGGACTCGATTCCCATGGTCGCAATCACAGGGCAGGTGGACATCGCCATGCTCGGGCGTGATGCTTTTCAGGAGACGGATATCCTCGATGTGACGATGCCTGTCACGAAGCACAACTATAAGATCAAAAATGCGGCGGATCTCGTGCCGACGATCCGCGAGGCGTTTGCGCTCGCACGCAGCGGCCGGCCGGGACCTGTGCTCCTTGATGTGCCACGCAATCTCTTCTTCGAGGAGGTCTCCTACGTCGCCGAGAAGCCGGAGGTGCGTACACCGGGCAAGCCCGACGCGGATTTTATGATCTGTGCGGCAGAGGCGGCGGCGGAGATTGTCGCCGCCGAGCACCCGCTCGTGATTGTGGGCGGCGGCGTGATCTCGGCGGGAACGTCGGCGGAGATTACGGCGTTCGTCGAGAAGTATCATTTGCCTGTGGTGCACACGCTCATGGGCATGGGTGCTGTGCCAAGCACACATCCGCAGATGCTTGGTTTTGCGGGGATGCACGGGGAGAAGGCGGCGAACTATGCCATCGGTGCGGCGGATCTCGTGATTGCGATCGGCAGCCGCTTTGCCGACCGTCAGACGGGCAATCTCAGCAAGTATACGGCGAACCGCAAGTTCATTCACATTGATATTGACCCCGCTGAGATTGATAAGAACATCGAAAACAGCCTCGGTCTCGCGGGGGATATGCGTACGATTCTGGAACTTCTTATGCGGCAGTCCCCGAAGAGTGATCTCGCGGGGTGGTGGGAGCAGATCCGCACGTGGCAGGAGGAATATGACTACGATTATCACATCGGTCGGCTGACCGTGCCATGGGCTCTGCATCAGGTAGCGCAGAGTACGACGGGCAAGGCGTACGCCTATGTGACGGATGTAGGGCAGCATCAGATGTGGGCGGCGCTCCATCTGCGCGTGGAGGAGCCGCGGACGTGGCTGACTTCGGGCGGTCTTGGAACGATGGGCTATGGCCTTCCTGCTGCGATGGGTGCACAGCTCGCTTGGGGGGATCAGCGGCGTGTGATTCACATCACGGGCGACGGCAGCATCAAGATGACAGGCAATGAGTTCTATACGATTGCACGTCTTGGTCTTCCTGTGATCTCAATCATCGCGAACAACCGCAGTCTCGGCATGATCCGCCAGCTGCAGAAGGTGCTCTATGATGAGCGATACATTGCTTGTGAGCTCGATCACGAGATGGACTATGTGAAGTATGCGGGGAGCTTTGGTATCCAGGCAGTCAGTGTGTCAACGCAGGAGGAGTTTGCGGCGGCGCTCAAGAGTGCCCTGGAGGATCGGACGCATCCGCGTGTCATCGTGATGGATGTGTGGCGCAGTTTTGTAGAGCCGATGGCGAAGGGCGGTGCGCGCATTGATGAGTTTGTCGACTTTAAGTAACCGTGCGTCTGTGCGTCGCTCCGAACGGGGCTTCTCTCTGCTTTCGACGTTGCTTGCGGTGATGATCCTCGCGGTGATCCTTGCGATTGCCGTACCGCGCTTTCAGACGGCGATCAGTACGGCGAATGCGGTGAAGGTGCAGGCGGATCTTACGGCCCTTGACACGGCGATTGTGCTTTATCAGACGGCGAAGGGGCAGAGCCCCAAAACCCTTGATGATCTGGCAGACTATGTGACGGATCTCAAAAATCTCAAGCCGCCTTCGGGCAATGTGCGCGTCGGAGATCAGGATATCTCCATGGAAGGCAAGACGTATCAGATCGAGAATAAGAACAATGTCTACCGCGCGACGTGCGGCGGGAAGACGGCGGAGGAGTTTCACGTACAACAGGCGGCAAAGTAAGGGAGGAGCATGCTATGCAGGAGAAAGCGCAGGTGCTTTTTCCCGCAGGACGGGCGCTGTGCCTGCTCTCCGTACTGTGGCTGCTCGCGGTATGCGGCATCCTTTCGGGGGATGGTCTGAGTATGCGCAGCCTGTGCGGCGGTGTATTTACTGCGATACTCCTATGGCTTTCGTATCTTGATCTGCGCGATGGCCTGCTCTACGATGTGATTACGATGCCGTTTGCAGTGGTGGGACTTGTGTTTTCCCTGATGGGCGCTTTAACGCCTGTGGCAAATGCGGTGATTGGTGGGACGCTTTGCGGCGTCTTATTTTATTGCCTGTATATCGCCGCACGCGGCGGACTTGGCGGCGGTGATGTGAAACTCGCCGCGGGGCTCGGGGTATGGCTCGGCTGGGAGGCAGCTGTGGTCGCTGTCTGGATCGCGTTTATGCTTGGCGGCATCACGGCGACAGTCCTCCTCATCACGCGGCGTAGAAGGCGGCGTGACGGGATTCCGTTTGGCCCCTTTCTCGCGGTCGGCGGCTATGTCGCGTTTGTGGCAGGTACGCAGCTCTGGCAGCTCTATTGGGGGCGTATCTGATGCGGTATCCTGGTGCGCAGGGCATGGCACTCATAAATGTGCTCATTGCGCTCTCCATCATCAGTACGGTACTTGCAGTGGCCGTTCCTGTGGCACTCTCGTTCTATGCACGCGGAGCGACGGAGTACGAGGCGATGCATCTCGTTGGGGAGCTTCGCCGCGTGCAGGCGCTCAGCCGAACGACGGCAATGCCGCTCTACGTGCTTGAGGGGCGGCCGTCATGGGAGCGCGTTCCACGTTTGCGCATTCGTGCCGACGGTTATGTGCTCCGTCGCCCCTTTGGCGATGATGTGCGCGTTCATCGTCCGCTGCCGCTCGTGCGTTTTGAGCAGGAGACGCTGAAAAATACAGTCGTAGAGTTCAACCGCAACGGCGCGATTGCGGATCATTGGAAAAGTCACAATATGACGATCCGTATCTACGTTCCGGGGTATGAGGAGGATGACGTACGCGTTGTGATCGATCGGGGGGCTCGTATTCGTCTGCAGAGGGGCGGAGGAAATGTGGCGGATGAGGAATGATGCAGCAGGATGGATGCTCATGGAGGCGGTGCTGCTCACCTTCATTGTTCTCGCCGTCGCTGCTGCTATCGGCATTTTCATGCGGACGGCACTTGTCCAGGAGCACGCTGCGGCACGCATGGAGGCAGCGTTCCTTGTGCGTGAGCAGCTTTCCGTATGGGAGGCGGCATTGGATCAGGGCCAGCCACCGCGCAGCAGTGTGACCGAAGTCCGCACGAATAACCGCACCTATCGGATCGAAACCTCAGTCACGCGTGCAGAGATTTTTTACGATGTGAACCTGCGGATTTCGTGGCAGGTGTTGGGGCGTGAGGAAGATGTGGAATATGTGCGGAGGCTGCGTCAGCATGGTCGGACGAATCCGTAGACGGTACTGCGGGGAAAGCGGGGTTGTACTGACGGAGATTGCTGTCAGTCTGCCCATTCTCGCGCTCCTTTTGACGTTCCTTGCCTTCGCCGTCATGTGGAGTTTCCGCAGTTACCGACAGGAGATTGCCGACGCGGAGCTGCAGCAGGAAATGCAGATTGCCGCCGCACGCATTGTGGAGTCGGCGCTGCTCTCCGAGCGCATTCGGGAGCGACAGCGCGGTGTGTATGAAATGCGCCAGCGGACATGGGATCGTGAGCCGCTGGATCGGTATTGGGTCAGCAACGGAAATCTTGTGTTCAACTATGCAACGTACCCCATTACGGGAGCCTTCTCGGGTGCAGGTGTTCATATCACATCGTTTTCTGTCAAGTCCGATGCGCACGCCCCGTGCCTCTATCACATCGAGATGACGGGGCGTAGTATGGCGACCGGGCGCACGTACATGCTGAAGACAAGTGTCTATCTGCGGGAGGATATGGGTGGTACATAACGATGAGCGCGGCACGGTCTCTGCCATCGGGCTCTGTGTGCTGACGGCGATTCTCCTCCTCGCGTTTGCAGCGGCGCAGTTCATGCGCGGCGGCGCGGGCATTGCCTCCGAGTACGAGCGCGAGATGCAGCTGCGTCTTGCCGCCGAGAGCGGCGTGGAGACTGTTGCTGCAGCACTTGAGGCAAATGCGGATGCCTACGGTGCGCCGCCCGCCAAGGGAGAACACAGGGAAGTGTCTGTGGGTACAGTCCCGATGGCGGAGAACATCACACTGCGTATTTTTATCGAGAACCCGCCGGATACAGCACCCGTGGGTGCGATCAATGTGGTTGCGGCAGCTGTCGATGTGGGCAAGCCGCGCATTCCCGACGGCGAGGATTGGGTGCGGGCGAAGATTGTCCGTGCGCGGATGGAGAAGAAGGGGGATCGCTATGTCTGGCGGCGTTGGTTTTAGACTGCCGTGGACAGTGCGCGCGGCGGTGGGGATTTACCCATCGGCGCAGGGGCTCGTACTCGTTCATCTGAGTGCGGCAGAGGACGCAGAGGGGCGATGGTCTGTTGCGGAATCCCGTGTGGTGAAAACGGATGACGCGGATCTCTCAGATGCGGTGGCATTCGCCGCGTATGTACGTGCAGAACTCCTGCGTGCGGGGTGGGAAAAACTGCCGCTCGGGCTTGCGCTTCCGGAGGCGGAGGCAGAGATTGCGGAGCGGGAGCTGCCTGTCCTGCTCACGGGCGAGGAGCTGCGCGAGGCACTTCTCTGGTCGCTGCACGCTGAGAGTGCGACGGATGAGGCGCAGGATATCGCTCTTTGCTGTATGGCACGCAAGGGAACCGTGCCACAGCAATACTGGACAGCTCAGGTGGATGCAGCGCACATTCGGACGTATTTTTCTGCGTTTGCCGCAGCGGGCCTGCATCTGCGCCGGCTGACTGTCTGTCCGCCGAACGGTGGTGTGCTTGCGGAGTCGATCGAGGCGGCACATGAGCCGTGTATGCCGTGGGAGAGTGCAGCGGCAGAGCCAGACGACCTCCTTCCTGCGATCTATGCGGGACTGCTCCTGCGCGCGGATACGCCTGTGCATCTGTATTGGACGGGGGAGCGACAGTTTTTTGGTCGCTTGCGTGCACAGGCTGCGCTGTGGATTGCCGTACTTGCAACGGCGATCTTCCTCGGCTGTACTGCGGCGGATGTTGCCGCCAATCTGGCGGAACGGAGGGCTCGCGATCAAGCTGCGGAGGAGCTTGCGCTCCGCGCGTCGGAACGTGCGCGTATGGCGGAGTTTTCTGCGCTGCGCGTCGACCTCGCTGAGCGTGAGCGGCTTCTGTCCGCATTTTTGAGTGAATCGCTGCCCGTTCGTGCGCTGCTCATTCACCTCGGCAGTACGGCGGTGGACGGGGTTCGGCTCACGGGGCTTCATGCAGATGCGCAGAATGTTCGCATCGAGGGCGAGGCGGCGGACTATGCCGCGCTTTCCACCCTGATCGGCGCATTGGAAGAGGATGCCTTTTTCTCCGTGGAGACAACGCTTGAACATGCGGGACAGGAACAGCCGGTGGACGGCGCGTCGGAGCAGGTCCTCTTTGTCCTGCGCAGTCGGTGGTAGGAGGCGGCGATGGAACGATTTTCCGAGCGGCAGCGTATCGAGCTTGCGCTGATCTGGGCACTTGCTCTTCTCCTCTTATATATGCTCGTGCTCGCACCGTACCTTGGTGCAGACCGTGAGGCTGTACTTGCCGAGCGTACGGCGGCAAAGCGTCTGTGTGCACGGATGGATGATTATCAGCGTCTCCTGCTGGATGATGCGCGGACACTGGAAAAACTGGGAGCACGTCAGGCCCGTGTCGCGGATGCACTGCCCGAGGAACACAGGCAGGGGGCGTTCATTCATATGGTGGAGCATTTGGCACAGGCGAACGGCGTGGCGATTGAGGGCATTTCCCCCCAGAAAGACGATGAGCGCGAAGGTCTCCTTGTGCATCCGATGGAACTTCGCTTTCGTGGGCGGTATTTCGACGTCCTTTCCTTTCTTCATGCCGTGCAGGAGATGCCGCGTGGTGTAGTGTTCGGCGATTTTTCAATGAAGAGTGAGGGCGATGAACTCGATTGCATGTTTCAGCTCAAAATTGCGGCATACACAGAACGGCCGCGGGAGAACGGAGAGAGGTCAGTGAACGATGCGCCAAGATGAGAGGGCCTATCAGTGCTTCCGTAAGTGCTTTGCAGGAAAAACCGCCGTTGTATCGAATTTATTTATGATGGGGACAAGGGAAACGCTGACAGGGATGGTGCTTCCCAAGATATGAATGTCCCGCAGGGAGGAATTAGAATGAGCCAGCTGCGGTTTGTTACGGCGGGGGAGTCACATGGCGCGGCACTGACGGCAATTCTCGACGGAATGCCGGCGGGGCTGCGTATTTCACGTGCAGAGATTGATGCACAGCTGGCGCGTCGCCAGAAGGGATATGGTCGTGGAGGTCGCATGAAGATTGAGACCGACCACGTGGAGGTGCTCTCGGGGCTGCGCTTTGGCGAGACACTGGGGTCGCCGATCACCTTACAGGTGGTGAACCGCGACTTTGCAAACTGGACGGAGCGTATGAATCCCTTTGGAGCACCGACGGGAGAGCCGGTCACTGCCGTCCGTCCGGGGCACGCGGATCTCACGGGCGTGCTGAAGTATGATCGCCATGATGCACGCGATATCCTTGAGCGTTCGAGTGCACGCGAGACCACGATGCGCGTTGCCGTCGGTGCGATCTGTCGTCAGTTGCTTGCCGCCGTTGGTGTGACCATTGTCTCCCATGTGACGGAGATCGGCGGCATACGTATTGACCGTGCGGCGGTCCGCGATGCGGATATCGGTGTGACAAACAGCGACGATCTGAACGTGTGCGACTCTGTGGCAGCAGAGCAGATGAAGGCGCGTATCGATGAAGCAAAGGCGGCGGGGGATACCCTTGGTGGCGTGTTTGAGATCGTTGTGCGCGGACTTCCGATCGGGCTCGGCTCACATACGCAGTGGGATGCGCGCCTTGACGGGAAAATTGCGGGCGCGGTGATGTCCATTCAGGCGATCAAGGGTGTGGAGATCGGTGCGGGCTTTGTATGTGCACATCTGCCGGGGAGTGCAATCCACGATGAGCTCTATATGGGGGTCGACGGCCGTCCGTATCGTGCGACCAACCGCGCGGGAGGTCTTGAGGGCGGCATGACGAACGGTGAGCCCCTTGTCGTGCGCGCGGCGATGAAGCCCATCCCGACACTGATGACACCTCTGAAGACAGTAGACCTTGCGACGGGGGCGGAAGTGTTGGCGAGCAAGGAGCGCAGCGACACCTGCGCCGTGCCTGCCGCCTCCGTGGTCGGCGAGGCGATGGTCTCGTTCGTCCTTGCCGATGCGATCTGCACGCAGCTCCATGCGGACTCCATGACCGACCTTCGCGCTTCGATCGCTGCCTATCACGCACGTCTGGAGAGCGTGTGGGGGCGCGCATGAAAAATGTTGTATTGATCGGCTTTATGGGCACGGGCAAGACGAGTGTCGGTCGATTGCTTGCCACGCGGCTGGGATGCGCCTTTCACGATCTCGACAGGAAGATCGAGGAGCACTGCGGCATGCCCATTCCTGCGATATTCAAGGAGCACGGAGAGCCGTATTTTCGCGCACGCGAAAAGGAAGCCGTACGCGCGGCAGCGGCGCGTACAAACATCGTCATTGCCACAGGCGGCGGTACGGTCAAGGATGCGGAGAATGTGGCGCTGCTGCGGAAAAACGGTGTCCTCGTGGCACTGACTGCCGATGCGGATACCATCCTGCAGCGGACGCGGGTGCGTGGAGCGCGGCCTGTTCTCGACAGTGCCGATGCGGGAGACCGCCGTGCGGCAGTCGAGCGGCTTCTTGAGGAACGCCGTCACCTTTACGAGAGCGCCGACATCACGGTGGACACGAGCGGGCGTGCACCGCTTGAGGTGGCGGAGTACATCGTACAGGCAACGCGAATTTGGAGAAAATAAGATGCGCAAGGTAATGGTCGAGCTCGGGGCACGCAGCTATCCGATTGTGATCGGCAGTGGCATTGACAATGAAATTATTTCGTTTGTCCGCACGGCAGGATACTCTGCGCATGGTATGATCGTGACGGATACGAACGTCGGCCCGCTTTGTGCGGACCGTATCGCCGCGCTCTTCGCCGACGCGGGCGTGCATACGGAGATCGTTACGATTCCTGCAGGCGAGCCATCGAAGAGCCTCGCGCAGGCAAATGATCTCTTTACGCGTGCCATCGAGCTGGGGCTTGATCGCCAGTCGCCGATCATCGCACTCGGCGGCGGCGTGGTCGGAGATCTCACAGGCTTTGTTGCGGCAACCTATATGCGCGGTGTGCCCTTTCTCCAGATGCCGACGAGCCTTCTTGCGCAGGTGGATTCGAGCGTCGGCGGCAAGGTCGCTGTCAATCATCCGCTCGGCAAGAACCTCATCGGTGCGTTCTATCAGCCCGACGCGGTCTTTATGGATCTCGATCTGCTGCGGACGCTGCCCAGACGTGAGATTTTTTCGGGGCTTGGTGAGATTATCAAGTATGGCATCATCTACGATGCGGATTTTTTCGCATGGCTTGAGGAACACTGCGCGGATGTGCTCGCCCTTGAACCCACAGGAGCGACCCATATCATTGCCCGCTCCTGTGAGATCAAGGCGGATGTCGTGCGGCAGGACGAGCGTGAGAGCGGGCTTCGCCGTATCCTGAACTTCGGGCATACCATTGCCCATGCGATCGAAAAGGAGACGGGGTATGTGCGATACCGGCATGGTGAGGCAGTTGCAATCGGCATGGCGGGTGCAGCCGCGATCAGTGTGCAGATGGGACTTCTCGCGGAGGATGACCGCGTGCGTATCAGCGAACTGATCCGTGCGATGGAGCTGCCCTTGACCGCAGGGGGAGTAACTGCGGACGCGATGTATGCGGATCTTTTCCATGATAAAAAAACCGTCGGTGGACGCATTCATTGGGTGCTCGCGGAGGGCATTGGACGTGTTTCCATTCATGATGATGTGCCAGAGACGGTCATCCGTAAAATTTTACTAGGACTATCATCCTAAAATATTTAAGTTTACTGTATTTCGCAACGAATAACAGATAAGGGAGGTGATCGGAGGATGAAGCAGCGATTATGCACGTTGTTGCAGATCGTTTTCTTTGCACTGCTGTTGTGCATAGGACATGCGGCATCGGCTGAGACCTCATCACTCGCGTGGGAGTATTGGCAGCCTTCTGGGCCTTTTGTAGATGAAAAAGCGGCGCGAACAGTTCCTGCATTCCCAAAGGAGGAGGGAACATGGCGCAGGTTCAATCCGCAGTTCGGTGTTGCGGTTCCCGAGGGGACGCGGTGTGTATGGGTACGTGTTTACATCCCGCCGGATACAGGAGTCGATGAGAGCCTCTTTTTCTCCACGACGGACCAGGCGGTTCAGATCTTTTTGGACGGTGTATCCATCTATCGCTACGGCGATATCGATCACCATAATTTCTCCTATGGCCGCAAGTGGCATCTTGTTGAGCTGCCTGCATGGGCGGTTGGGCGGCAGCTATATATGCAGGTGTATTCAGACAACATCTGGGTGCTCGGGCAGTTTGACCGTGTCCGACTGGACCGCGCCGCCTATCAGATCGAGGATGTCTTTATCTACGACTTCCCGTATGTGAGCGGTATTACGGCTCTCGCGATCTTTATCATACTGCTCGGTGTTTACTTCTTTACGGAGAAGGACCTTAGGGATGTATACTTCCGTCTGATCGTCGTTCTGCTTGCCTTTTTCGTCTGGATGTTCAGCTCCTCGAATCTCGTGCTCCTCTGGGCGGACTGGCCCATCTTTTGGTGGTATCTGGAGCTTATCTCCTCCTATCTTATTCCCATTGCGGCGAATCTTCTGATCTACGGTATCATTGATGACGATTATAAAAAGAAGGTTCTGCAGGCAACTGCAGTTTATGCCGCCATTTTTGGCGTTGCCATTGTGCTTGAAGTCCTCGGTCAGAACGGGCTCTATCTCATGCGGTTCTTCTACTATCTTGCACTTGGCATCTACGGCATCATAACGGGATACTGGTTGTGGGTCTGCCACCGGCGCGGAAACAAGCGGTGTCTGCCGATTCTTATCGCATTTGGAACGCTTTCAGCACTTGCTGTGGTCGATGGACTGTCGATCCAGTATCGTGTATTTGCGTGGCCCCTCTACTTCGTTCCATTTGGTATTTATACGGTCGGTTTCTTCATCGTCCAGCTGATTCTGGAACGAGCGGAGCATGAACGCTATCTTGCAGAGCTCTCCGAGAGCCTTGAGAACGAGGTCAGTGTCGTGACACGGAAGATAGAGGTCGATCCGCTTACGGGCGCGTTCAACCGCAACAAATTCCCCGCAGCGACGCGTGACTTCATGCGGATTTCACTCGAAATCAAGGAGCCGTTTGCGCTCATCATGTTCGATATCGATCACTTCAAACATATCAATGATACTTACGGACACGATGTCGGCGATGTGGTGCTCGTGGGCTTCGCGCAGACGATCAGTGGCTTCCTCGACCGCCGCCACATCCTCATCCGCTGGGGCGGCGAGGAGTTTATCCTGCTCTGCCTCCACTATGACGGTGCGGAGGCGACGGCGTTTGCGAATACGATTCGCGAGGCGGTCTCTGAAGCGCGCATCCACCCGTCGGACCAGGTGACGTGCAGCGGCGGCGTTGCCGTCTGGTACGGTACGTCCGAGGATACGGCAGCCCACATGGTAAAACGTGCGGATACCGCGCTCTATCAGTCGAAGGAGAACGGGCGCAACCGTATCACCTGCGAGCCCGACTGGAAGGCGCACATGCCGCCGCGTCGCCCAAAGAAAAAGGAAAAGTCGTCGGACAGCGTTCCAACCGAGGTGCGTACGCAGGAGATCCGAGATCGCTGACAAAAAATTTTTCTTGCGCGAAGCGTCATCTTATGCTATAGTCACTGGGTATGTGTG
>ERZ772955.1163-NODE-1163-length-17525-cov-49.279794_pt1 | contig 17525 bp, 9 predicted proteins | sample MGYA00511133_ERZ772955 | MGnify/ENA primary metagenome ERZ772955 (study PRJEB29015, sample SAMEA2737914) | human oral metagenome | biome: human oral; feature: human-associated habitat; material: dental | place: China | collected 2149 ... | reverse complement strand
ACCCCACGCCCTACGAACTCAAGGTTGTCAGCAACCTCACAGAAGTCGAGCCGGATTTTCTGCGTTCCGCACTCGATGACGAGGAGCGTTCCCATACGGATGTCGAGGACAACTCCGTCATGGTACTGACCAATGTCCCTGTCATGCGCGGCCAGGACAGCTATGACACGCTGCCGCTCGCCATCATTCTGACCGATGATTACTTCATCACAGTCTGCCTAGAGGATACGCCCGTCCTATCGGAATTCAACGAGAACACGGCGAAGCTCTTCCGCACGTTCAAAAAGACGCGCTTCCTCTTTCAGATCCTCTACAAGTCGGCGACCTTCTATCTGCGCTACCTCAGGCAGATCAACAAACACTCGGACGAAATCGAGCTGAACCTGCGCCGCTCGATGGAAAACAGCGACATTCTGCGCCTCCTCGAACTGCAGAAAGGCTTGACCTATTTCAGTGCAGCCCTGCGCTCCAACGGCGCCGTGCTCGACAAACTTCTGCGTCTGCGCTCCAACCAAAGTCTGACGCCCATCATCAAAATCTACGAAGAGGACGAAGACCTTTTGGAAGATGTCATCATCGAGAACAAGCAGGCACGCGAGATGGTCGAACTTTATAACAAGATTCTCGCGCGCATGTCGGATACTTTCTCTTCTATCATCTCGAACAATCAGAACCTCGTGATGAAATTTCTCGCTGCCATGACGATCATCCTCGCAATCCCGACGGTCATATCTAGCTTCTTCGGCATGAACGTCCCCGTCCCTCTGGCAGACGACTCGACGGCATTCCTCTTCATCGCCGTCCTCGCTGCCGTCATCGCCGGAGCGTCATCGTATGTCCTATGGCGCAAGAATATGTTTTGAAGCTACGAATCGGAGGCAAGTATGGCATCCCTCATTGAATCCGAGCTAAAAAGCGGCCTCATCTTCGGTGACGCAGAAAACGCCGAATACGTCTACATGCCCGCGAGCGAGATCGGCGTCAAAGATCCTGTCTGCGTCTACGAAATGGGTGATATGCGGGACGATGTAGACATCAAAGAAGCACTGCGGCTCATAAGAATCCGCAGCCTGCGCCCGAGCACACATCCAAGGCTCGGAAACAGCTCGTGCTAAGCGAATTTTATGGACAAGATGCTCGGCAAACTTCGTTCTTTGCGGCATCGCGAGCGGATTTACGGCGTGTACAATCCGCTCACGAAAGCATGGATTCCCCCAATACGAAAAATCCCGCCTGTTCAGAAGACGATCTGCAACAGGCGGGATTTTTTATGCTCAAAGCGCATGATGCGGGAATTGCGGGAATTATTGCGCCTCCATCCCCAGCCACTTCGCAACTCCCTGTGGAGACGGTTCGATATCAGTATCCAACTGCTCGACCAACGCCGGATACTCATCTGCCGAAACATCGCTAAGAAAAATCGTCTCAAGATACGCAGAAGCTCGTGAGCTTCCGACGTAGACGAGTCGTTGGCAGGTCGGCTTCACGAGCTTCGACACATGCACATCCACGAGGAGGACGGCCTTCGCCTCCAGTCCCTTGTAGCGACGCACCGTCGTGAACCAGACATTTCCCTCCGCCGGCTGATGAGCGAGAGGAATCTCAGCGAGCGATGTCACTCCTGCGAGCACGCTCTTTTCCAAAGTGCTCACCGTGAGGATCACGATGTCCTGAAGCTCCAGTTTCTCCTCGCTCTTCATACGGCGCACGAAATCGGCGGCGGCTGCTGCAAGCGCTTCTGCATCGGGAACGAATACGGCGCGAGGCTTTTTGCCATGGATGGCATTGAGATAATTCTTGTGCCTGCCCGCAAGGAAGCTCTGCACCGTGCGCCCGATTTCCGTCGTATTGCGGCAGTTGCGATAGAGAACGAGCCGGCAATCCATGTGTGCGTCGATCCACTCTGCCGCCGTCTGCACGGTTCGCTCCGCAGAACGACGTGCGATGATCGTCTGCCCGCGATCATAAAAGAGATAGAACGCCCCGTCATGAAGCTCTGCAAGCAGCGCGAGATGTTCGAGCAGCGCACTCGGAAAATCCTGCGCTTCGTCGACGACGATGTTCGGATATGTCCAGAGCGTATCATCAAATTCTGTCTGAAAGAAGTCTTCAAAATCACGCAGCACCGTCGTCAGCGGAAGGTTTCGATCCACCATCAGCTCCTCTGCCAACGTGCGCTCATTGTGAATCGTGATCTTCTCATCCCAACGGCAAGAGCGCAGTCTCTGAAAGAGGAACTCGTTGAAGCAGAGATAGAGCACCTTCTGCCCCTCACGCGCCAACATGCGCGCCTTCTCCGCCGCCAACAGGCTCTTGCCCGTGCCCGCCGCGCCGTGAATCGCCGCCGTTCGCTGATCGCTCAGATACTCCAAGAGCGCGAACTGCGCATTCGTCAGACGCGCCGTCGACTGCTCGACCGCCTGCGACACGGCAGAAACCGTCTCCACGATGCGGAAGACGGGCTGCAAAATCCGAATGACCTGCTTAAACACCGCTGGCGATTGCGCCCGCTTCGGGACTCGGAACAGCTTGCGCCAATATCTGTAAATCTTCTCCAATTTCTCTTTCGGCTCACGCAAATCGCCCGCGTCGAGGATGATGTCGCGCGGCGATTCCAACGGCAAGGGTTTGCCTTGAGGAATCTCCACGGAGGTGAACCAGACTGCCTTGCCTACGAGAGGCACATGCTGCGGCGTCCTTTGGCGCAGCTCCGCAAGGATGCGCTGACAGCTGTTCTCCGCCTGCTGAAACGGGTAGATCACCTTCCGCTCACCCGTGCGGCGGTTCGTCTGCTGCCATGAGCCATCTTCGTAGGCAATCCCCCCCGCCTTCACCTCGATGGCGAGGATACCGTGCCTCGGATGCAGCACGACGAAATCCGCCTCCCCCTGCGGCGCCGTGCGAACGCCGTCGCCCAGCCAGCAGTAAGAATGAAACACCGTATAGTCGTCCCCGAGCGTTTCCAACGCACGGTAAGCCTGCCGCTCCCCCTCGCTCCCATGAAAATCCCCCGCGAATGCAGGATAAAATCGTGCCATGGCCGCCCCTCCTCATCTTGATGATCACTCTCATAGTATGCGCTGCCTTAGGCATTGTCAAGCCCAACGTCCGTCTTTGTGCTTGCGATTCATATCACTGCGTGCGTCTCTCTCCCGCCTAGCGCACGAATCTTCTGCACGGCGCAGACAATCTCCTCAGCGACTCTTTGCGCTTCCTCCTGCGTGTTCTCCCTACCATAGGAGATGCGCAGCGCCTCCATCGCTTCCCGCTCGCCATATCCCATGGCGCGGAGCACATGTGACGGCACATCCGCGCCCGCACTGCACGCGGATGCTGCCGAAACGCAGATTCCCTTGAGGTCCAAAAGATGCACGAGCGATTCGCCACGCACGCCTGGAACACCGATGTTCAAAAGCCCCGGCAAATGCTCTTTTCCCGCGCCATGCACGCGTACCTCAGGCATTTCTCGCTGAATCATTTGCAGCGTATATGCCACAAGCCCTCGCAAACGCACAGTATCTTCCTGCATCCGTTCTACACTCTCCGTCAAAGCCTCACCTAGGGCGACAACGCCTGCCGTGTTCTCCGTTCCTGCGCGATGCCCACGCTCCTGCCCGCCGCCTGAAATCAGCGGCGGCAGTTCCGCTCCCTCCCTTTGCCAGAGGAAGCCCGTCCCTTTCATACCGCCGAACTTATGCCCCGACGCCGTAAGATACGTCACGCCCAGCGCCTTCACATCGACCGGGATATGCCCGACCGCCTGCACCGCATCCGTATGAAACGGCACGCCGCGCTTTTTGAGCAGCTCTGCGATGGCGGCGATGTCCTGCACCGTGCCGACCTCGTTGTTGGCAAGCATCACCGATACAAGGCACGTTTCCTCAGAGAGAGCCGCCGCCACGCTCTCCACCGCCACCCGCCCCTCTTGCGAAACAGGCACATAGTCGATCCTTGCGCCCAGCCTCTCCAAAGCCCTGCACGGAGCCAATACCGACGGATGCTCGATCGCGCTGACAACGATATGCGCACGCCTCCCCGCCCGCCATGCGCAATCTGCTGCACCGCGCAAGACCATGTTGTTGCCCTCCGAGCCGCCCGCAGTAAATACGATCTCAGAGGCCGCCGCCCCCACCACATCGGCGACCTGACGACGCGCCCGCTCTATGGCCTGCCGCGCCCGCTTGCCGAACGCATAGGCGCTCGACGCATTGCCGTACTCCCCCTGCAAAAAAGGCAGAGCGGCGGCAAGCGCCCGCTTCGACAAGGCCGTCGTCGCCGCATGATCCGCATAAATCATCATTTTTCCCTCCAAAAACGACAGGGATGCTTCCCAGCAGGAAACATCCCTTCTAAGAAATCACGGATACATTCAGCCGCTAGGCTTCACACATCTGCGCTGTCCTAAAAAACGTCGATATATGCAGCACCAAAACGGCGGGATTCATTATCCGCGTTTTCCAAAAAGCTGCTAGAACAACGTGCAGCCCTCATCCTTGAACTCTTCCACCTTATCCCGCAAAAACTCTTCTTCCACTTCCAGATACTCCGCCATGCAACGGAAGCAGAAATACTCCTTCGCATTCATATCCAGAAGCTTCTTCGTCAAGCCGACCTCATCCTTCGACAAGACCTCGCCGCACTCGCGGCAATACTTTCTGCGCGCCATCCTCACATCTCCCTCAGTTGGAGATCGGGCACATTCTTTCCTCTGTATTCGATGTCGAGAATGCCGAGCTGTACGAGTATCGTATCGCGCATTCGACTCGCACGACGCAGGCAGTACCGCTCGAAATCCCGCCGATCCAAATCATCCGCCGTGCGCACATGCGGGAACAAGAGCTTCAGATATGCCGTCGCTATACGCTTGATCGCCTCCGTATCGCGCGTATCGGCACCCTCCGGCACCTCTACGATCTCGTCGACGATGGCTCGATACGACAGATCGCCGCGCAGTTGATGAAGAATTGTAGAGAAGTACTCCGAGTTCATCGCCCAGCCAGCGACCTTCAGATCATCCGTCATGCGCGGAATCTTCCATCCCTTGATAAATCCATGGAAGCGCTCGATCAAGGCAGATTCATGGAACACGGGCGGCAGTTCCTCGAACATATTGCCGTAGCCATCCTGATCCATGACCTCCTTCTTGATATTGCCGCAGAGGATCACACCGGCATCGCCATCGACACGATGCGTGCCGATGTTGCACCAGCCGTTCTCGCAGAAGGACTTGAGTGCGCCGCGCATCTCATTCACATCGGGGAACGTGATCGTCTGCACCTCGTCCAGTGTCACGAAGTCGTTGCCCGCAACGAGTCCGTCCTGTCGCCTTGCCACATCGTAGAACATCTTCGCGCGGCTCATCACACCGCCGCTCGCCAGCCAACCGAAGCGGCTCACGCGCCCGAACAAGTAGGACTTTCCCGTTCCCTTGGGCGCAAGCTCGATGAGGTTCAGATTCTTCTCCGCAAACGGCAAGAGACGCGTGAGCATCGTCAGCTTCTCTTCCTCATTTTGATACCCTGCGGGATTGTAGTCAACCGCACCCAGAACGACGTCCAGCCATTCCTCCGTCGTGAAGTCCCGCCGCGCCTCCTTGTAATATTCCAAATCAATCGTATACGGACAAAAATTCTTAAACGCCAGAAGCTTGATCTTCCCCTTGTCCTGCGGCGTCTTGCCAAGGGGCGGACGATAGCCGAGTTCCACCATGCCCCACGTCTCGCGCGCGGCAATCAACTCGTCCTTGCACGACTGCCAGACGTTATCCTCGATGAGCGTTTCCTTGCTTACAAGACCGAAATCCGGCAAAGAAAACGACGCCTCTCCCGTCTTGATATCGACATCGACGGAAATCTTCGCCAAGAGCTTCACCTGCTCGCGCTCGATGACGATGCGGCTCTTGATCCCCGTCCATTCCTCCTTGCTCGGCAGGAAGCGATGCACGAAAGAGGTCAACTCCTCCGCATCGAACACGCCCGCCTCGTTCGCAAATCGCTTCAACAGCCAATCACGCAAAAATGAGGGCAAGCCGAGTGCAGAAAGGAAGCTGCTCTTCTTCAAATCCTTGTAAACGATCATCTCATCAAAAGCGTTCCTGAGTTTTTCAATCACCAATCCTGCCTCCTCATGAATCAGGGAATCAGAAATCAAAATCATCGTTCATCTGGATTCCCTTGCTCTCCACATGAAGCTCGATCTCATCCAAAAGCGCATCCCCCGCGTAAACCTCCATGCGATACGTGCCCGCATGACGCATCTCTGCAATCTGCACCATGAAATGCTGCGCATCTTGCTGCTCAGCCGCATAGAACCTCCCCTGCCAGACGACGCCCAGAGACTTGAGCGGCGCATCGGTAAAGAGGACGAAGCACACGCCCGCCTTGCGGTCAGCCGTCACCTTCTCATCCGTCAGACTCACATGAACAGCCGTCCCGCCTTGCTTTTCCAACGTGATGAGCGGCACGAGCACCTCTTCCAACGACGCTCCGCCATGCACCTCGACGCTCGCCTTGCGGCTGCCCTTGAACCTGCCGTAGTCGGCGAGCACGAGATAGCCGCCCTCCTCCGTAGCAAAAGGCAGATCGTGCGCATAGCCTGCAAACATGCGACAGCAGCGCCCCGAATGCTCACCGCCCGTATCTGTCGCATATTTCTCCTCCTGCTCGCGACGCACCGCCAGACGCGACGCGCCATGGTCGCTCGCGATGACGAAGCGGCGGCAGTTTCCCGCCGCAAGCTGCGTCGCCGCATGCTGCATCATCTCCTCGATCACGGCGATCTCCTTCGCCAGATGAATCGGATGCTTCTCCTCCGTATAATTGTAGCGGCTCTTCTCACCGTGCTTGAGATCATCCAGCCGCGCATCCTTCTCTTTCGTCCCCCGCCATTCATCGAAAAACGCACGATTCACGCAAGTGATCGTCGGCAGCATGGCACGCCCCACCTGCACGCGAATCCTCAATCCGAGCCGCTTGGCGCACGCGGTAATCAAACCCAAATACTCCACGCCGAGCGCATCGAGCCAGAAGAGATGCGCCCCCTCCTGCGGAACGGCTTCCAAAAGAGCCTCCCGCGCAGGCAGATCGTTGTAAATGCGCCGAACGGCAAGATCCTCCACCAAGCGCAGGAAATCCTCCTCGATGCAGTTGCTGAGCTTCTGCCGCTTGTAGGCGATGAAATACTTCGTCAGCTCATCCGCCCGTGCGCATCCCTTGAACACATAATCCGCCGCATACGCCGCAAGCGCTGGATAAATCTCCTGCAAGATCGCGCAGTTCTTCCAATCGTCGTACCCTCCGGCATCGTCGCGGGAAAGAGCCGCGAGGACATCCTCGCGCTCCACCTCCGTCCCGTCCGTCAAGCGATACAGGCGCTCCGCACGAATCCTGCGATTCCTCGTCACAAATCCTGCCAGCTCCGCCTCCGAGAATCCTCGCAAGAGCATCTTGCGCTCACGATAGAACGCACCGAAGCGCTCATCCTGCAAAGAGACATCCGCGATGGCAGAGACGATGGCAGAGCGCAGATCGCGTGCAGCTGTTGTCTGACCTGCCGCAAAGGTGAGGTACGAATGCTTGCGCGACAATTCCTCTCCCGCCAAACGAAGCGCGATGAAATACAGCCACCCCTCGAAATCCGCCCGACCCGCGCGAGCCAAAAACTCCTGCGCCGGATCGCCGTCCAGCCCATGACGCGCGAGCACGACAGACATATCCAAATCCGCTGCAAAAAGCTCCCGCAAGAGCATCTGCCACTCATCCGGCGTGCCGCAAGAGCGCAGCGCAGAAAATCCCGCGCAAAAAAGCGTGAGCGCACCGAAAGCATCGTCCGCCTGCCGCATCGTGAAGAGCGGCTGCAAAAAGCGTTGACGACTTTGCACGAGATACGAACCTGCACCACCCTTCTCCAAAAGCGCAAGCAAAGCGCGAACACCCTGAACGGCGTTCCCCCAGACTGGCTCCGGCGGCAGTACCGTCAAAGAAACACCCTGCCCCGCACCGTCCGCCGAAACCGCTTCCGAGCGGCAAAAAGCCATGCGCCGCTCCCCCTGCGCGATGCGTACATCCGCGCGGAGAACTTCCGCCAAAGCCGAAAATCCGCCGATGAGCACGACGAGCGCCCCCTCCGCACATGGCAGATCCTTGAGGCGCAGCAGCATGTTCTGCGCTTCTGCCGCCCCGCGCAGCGCAAGATACTCGCCCAGACCGACGAGAAGAATCTTCTCACCCGCACGCATCCTCTCTTTGAGCGTCTGCAAAACATCGTCCGGGAGCGGCAGTCGATCATCCGACGGACAAAGCGTACTCAAAGAGAGCAAGTGCAGCCCCATCGCCTGAAGCCCTCGGCGCACCTCAGAGAGATCGGTGCGCTCGGCAAAGAGGAAGAACGGCGTCCGCGCCCCGTCCTGCAAATATCGCTCGACAGCAGTCAGATTCAGCTCCATGGTGCGCCTCCCTGCTCATTCATCGCCCAGAATCTCCATGCCGACCGTCATATTGCCCTCGACGAGTCGCTTCAAATACGCTTTGAGCGTCGCATCGTCCATGCTGTCGATCTTGGAAAGCACCTTGGCAGAACCACCCGCCTCGTAACTCGCCCTCGCCATGCCCTTGAGCTTCTCCTCGACGCGCGGATTCCCCGCCCAATCGTATGGTGCGATCCCAAGCGCCGACAGCTTCTCGCGCACCATCAAGAGATCCGGCAGCAGGCTCGCATACTTCCCCACGACAATCCTGCGAAATGCCGCATCGCGACGCCCCTCATCCGAAAGAACCGCAAAAAACGACGCCCCCTGCAAGAAATCAATCGCCTTCTTGAGATCGGCATCCCTGCCGTCGCGATGCTCAAGAAGCGAAAAGACACGCGCCGCCTCGTCATACTCATCCATGCCCACACAGACAAGTACGGGCGTCTGATACCGCAGAGACCAATCGCGCGGATCGCGCGTCCCCGTCTTCTCCTTCCAGAGATCCTTCAGCTGCTCCTTCAACTGACCGCGCCGATATTCCTCCGCCCCCTGCTTGACCTTCTCATTCGCATACGACTTCGGCTTGAGGATCAGCCCCTTCTCTACCTTGCTGCGAATCTTGTTCCTGTCCGACTCCGAAAGCCCTTCCAGATACGGCGCATAGGCCTTGGCAAAGACCGCTTCTTCCTCGCAAAGAAGCTCTGTCAGATCCTCTTTGCAGTCCTCCAACAGACGAACGAACTCCTGCAGGCGGTCAGGCAGAAAATCGCTGCCCTTTGCCAACGTGAGGAAAAAATCCTTCATCTGTGCGAAAGCGTCAGACTGCTCCGTGAGACTGTCCGCCGAAACGCGCAGGAAATTCAGCCGCTCCCGCCATGCAGCGCGCGCCCTGTCCCATCCTGTCGCCGCCTCACGGAGCACCTCGTTCGTCGCCAGCGTCGCCCGATACTCCGTCCGAATCTCCAAGAGACGTCCCTCTCCCGTCTCCCGACTCCAAAGGCAGGCATAATTCTGCTCGAACTTGCGGCGCACATCCTGCATCAGCTGACCGCGGTGGGAAAGCTCCTCGGAAAGCTGCAAGATCTCCCCTTGCACGAACGTCGTGAGGAACTTCTCCATGCCCTCCTGCAGACGCTCGATTCTCAGAAGGGCTTTCAGCCCGTCGGCCAGCGCAGGATCTTCCTGCGCCATCCGGCCAAGTCCGAGCGCGATGGCGTGCGCCTCCTTGCCCTCCTTGCGCCCCAGTTCGCTGTACTGCTGCACGGCGAGAAAGTCCTTCTCATCCGCCACATCCTGCAGGCACCAGAGCGGCAATCTCCATTCCTGCATACGGTTCTTGATGGCAGTCGCAGCCTGCGCCACAGAGCCGCAGGCCGTCGGCGCAATTCCCCAAGCCTCGCACGTCAGTGCGTAGAAACTGCGCTCCTCCGCCGTCATCTGCACGATGAACGTCTCGCGCGGCTCCCTGCCGCCTTTTGCCACATAGCCCAGATAGTCGCCAAGCATCTCCGCGAGCTTTTCCGCCGTCATCTCGCCCGAACTTCCCGCCGCATCGCCGTAGCGGTAAGGCTCTCCGGCATAAGGGCGCAGTAAGAAGCCCAGCAGGAACGCTGCCAGATTGCACGGCGGAATGCCATAGTCCTCCAACAGGCAGTCGCACAGCTCAGCCGTACCGACCTGCCCTCCCGCAGAAAAGCTTTTGGCAATGCGCTCTTCCAGATCCGCCTTCATGACGGAGACGGAAAGCCCGCGCATATCCTCCCTGCGCCAATACTCCTCGACATCCCAAACATCCGACAGCACGCGCTTCTCCGCATCCTTGATCGTGCCCTTCACATCGCCCGTGAGCGCGGCAAGCGCCGATTGCTTCAAGGCGTTCGTCTTATAGTAGCCTTCCGTCGCCCCCTTCTCCAAATCGAACGCATGCGGCTGTCGGCGCAGCACGATCGTCTTCAGGACGTCGGACACATCGCTTGCTCGTGCCAGCTGGACACCCTCGGGTTGCTCCGCCGTATAGACGATGACGCGCCCGTTGTAGATGCGATTCTTCCACTCCTGCTCAAGGATCTGCTTCGCCTGCCGCATCTGCTGCTCCGCCGCCGTTCGATTGTTCCCCTGATAGTAGGTCGCCATCGCGGCAAAATCCACATATCGCTGGAACGCGTCGTCTCCCAGAGGCGTAGCCAGAGCGTCGATGAAAATGATATGACGATAGCGCTCGTCCCGCGCCGCCTCTTTGATCTTGGTGCGAAAAGCCGCCGCTTCCCTATCATCCTTGGCAAAGGCGAGCAGCGCCTGGAACTGCCACGGCTTCTTTGGCACCATATCGCGGATGGTACGCGCGAAAGAATCAACAGTCGCCGTCTGCACCGCACCCAAAGCGTCCAGGAAGCGCGGCTTCAGCCCCTCCGGCTGCAGCGTCAGCAGCTTGCCCAAGCCGCCGTCCTGCACGAGCTTGTCCGTCTTCGTCTTCCGCAGATTCTCCTTTTCCTGCTCGATCTTCCCCTGATCGCCGCTGAGCATCGCCAAATCATACGTCGGCTCGCCCTTCTGGCGCGGCGTCACGATCAGTACGCCGCGCTCCTTCAAGGAATGCACAGCCGTGCGCACACTGTTCACGAGGGAATCGTCCCCCTCGAAAACATAGGAAAGGTTGCGCTCCGTCGTCTGCAAAAGCTCGATATCGCCGCCAAGCTGCTTCTCTACAGCGAGCAAGATCAGGACCGCCTTGAGCACCGCCTGCTCCTCCGCGCGCAAGTCCTTCTGCTGCTCGTACGTATCGAGAATCATGCGGACATGCGTCGCCAAGTCCGCTTTACCGCGCACATAAAAGAAGTCCCACAGCTGATCGACCGTCAGCAGCGGATGATCGGAAAGCGGCCCCGTGTGGTCAATGAAATGCTGGAACGCCTTGACCTTCTCATCGCCGACCGACAGAATGAAGTCAAACATACTGCGCTGGTTCGACTGGAAGGAAGAGGCGATGTGCTTAAGGACGAGCGCCGTCATCGGATGGAGCGGCATGATGCTCTTGATGACGTCCTCCGAAACGATGCCTGCCGCCTTCATCACCTGCTGACGCGAATCGTGCAGACGGCTGTTCAGATCCCCCTCGCACAGCGCCCAATCCGCCTTTGCCGCAGGCTTCGGCTTGAACGAAGCACCGATCAATTCAAAGGCGATATTATCCGGCAAGGTAATGGCAACGTCGACGAAACGATCGCGAATCTTTTTCCACGTCTCATCCGCCTGCGCAAACAAATGATCCGTCTCATGCGTGACAGGAATAAAGAAAAATGACCTTGCATTGACAAGCTCCGCCAGCTTCTGAAAATCCGCCAGACTCTCCCGATTGACGCGGAAGAAGTCTGAGAACTCATCCCAGATGAATACGATCTTGATTTCATTTTTCACAAGAACATCGGTCAGCCAGGCGAGAACGCCATCGACATCAAGCCGCATGTAGGCAAATCCCTCATCGTTGCCAAACTTCGCGATGCGCTCCATGAGATCGCGTACCTCGCCGCCCTCGTGCAAACGCGCCAAAATATCCGCCGTTGTCATACCGCCGAACAGCGCCGCCCACTCCGGCTGCTGCAGCTTGCTGTCCACGAAGATCCGATTCGCTTCGTCCTTCTCCAGCCAACGGATGACACTGTCCTTCAGCGTGTTCTCGCCCTCGTAAAGACCTCGTACATGCAAAGCCACCTGCACGCTCTCCTGCACGGCAACCAGAAGATCGCGCGTCGACTGTGGCGTGCCCGCATAGCGGTACACCGTCACGACGCCTTCCTTCTTGTGCCCCAACAGCTTTCGCAGCAAATCCCCCTCCTGCTGCAAGACCTTGTACTCCTGCCAATATGCCCGCAACTCCTCCTCGGGCACGTCGAGCATCTTCTTAAGCGTATAGGCGCACTGCGACTTTCCCGTGCCGTATGCACCCGAAATCCATACGGAGCGCTTCTCCTGCCGCGCCATGACGCGCTCCATTGTCTTGAGTAATTCCAGAAACTTCCCATGCGGATACGTGCGCTTCCAAAGATCTTCCGACTTTTCAATCGCCGACTCCGTCACCTGCGGGAAATAATTCTCATCAATATCGAAATACGAACGATACGTTTCCTCCACCATATCCTCAAGCCCCCTCTGTACGGAACAATTCCAATACATCTGCCGAACTCTTGTCCTCCGCCAATGTGATCTTCTCCAAATCATGCGTAAAGGAAGCATCGATGAAGTCCGGATGCTTCGCCGAAAGCCCGCGTAGCATCGGCTCCGCCTCCTCGCGCGTCACGCCGAAAATCCGTGTCGGGCTGATGCCGTCGCGCTCGATCGAATCATTGAGCAGCGTCGAAAGCGTGAACGCCTTGTAGTCGCCGCACTTCTCGGCAAACTTGAAAAGACCGTAGAGAAACACGCGAGCATCAGAAACAACGCACTTCGTGCGGCAGAAACTGCCATCGTCCGAAACATAGCCGAAGTTTAGGACTGTGCCGAGAGGCGTTGTGACGATTCTGCGGTAAGCCGTTGTCACAGCTTCTGCTGGACGTTCTTTCAATCCCTCCATCTGTAGCATATCAATCATATTTTTCCTTGAGTAACCCTCTCCTATATCCATCTTTCGGATATACCAAGCAAATTGCGGATTCTCTGCTGCTAGATTTTCCAATATCAATCCCCACGAAATTTCGGTATTCCATCCAATATCACAGAGCAGTTCCGTAAATTTCGTAACATGCAGCTTGTCTATCAAGCCTGCATCATGCAAAAATGTCTTAAATTTCAATAACTGCGGTGCAGCTAAACTGTTTTCCTCAAAAAAAGCATCCTTTCCTTTGAAAAAGGCTTCAATCCATTCCGGCTTTGGGCTATGCATCCCCAACGAATTGATTGCCCTCTTTCTTCCTCCTCCACTCGGAATTTTCAACGAATCGAACATCAAGCATCCCCCCGGTAAATCATGGCAAGCATAACAATGCCTGCAATTCGTTATTTTAACTTCGCCTGTTGCAAAAGATATGCAACCATATCTACAGTTTCCAGCACAAACCTCGCAAGCTGAACAGTATGCAGCTTTGCGAAAAACCTGCCGAAAGATTTTTGCTTTGGACGGATCTCTTTTCAACAACTTCTCTGATACAAAAATTCGACAGCTATTTTTCCCTTCTTCGACGGAATACGGAATATCCCAATCGAGTGTTTTCATCCATTCTTTCCAATTGGATGAAGCCCCAGTAATTGTAATACATGTGATGCCATCTCTTGTTTCTTCTTCATATCGTTTCTTGATACCATCAATAAATCGTCCATCCGCCCGATGCTTCCAATCTCCACGATTCATGAACTCCCGAAAACCATCGCCAGTAAACACACCGTCCCTAGTCTGCTCAATCATAGCGAAGTATGGTGCAACTGCTTTCGGATATACCACTTGACGCACAAATTCACTAGAACTTCCCGACATAGGACAAGCTAGACATCCTGCACGAGAATTTCCCTTTTTATATGCTTCATTAAATAAAAGCTTATGCATATAAACATAAAGAAAAATCTCTGCTGATGTCCATTCCAATAGCGGAAAAAAGCCATATTGCCCCCGCGTTTTATCACCATCAATAAGGTACTTATAGCTTGACCGACGTGCACTTTCATGCGCCCGCACACCGACAAAAGCCAGTCCGCGATAATCATGCTTGCCTGTGATTTCCCTCAATTTCAGCACTTGCGGCGTACTCTTATGCACCGAGCAGCACCAACGCAATGTTCGCGACGGCGGACCAAAAAGCCGCCAAGAATCTTCGGGGCTGAAATGCGATGCGGCGCGATAGAAGGCGATGCCCTCCGCCTTGCACTCCGCTTCCACAGCATCGACAAGATCGTATGTATCGGGAAACTCCATGCCCGTATCGCCAAAAACAACGACAAAACTGCCCTTGGGCAGCGCCTTCTTCACGAGATCGAGGAGAACACAGCTGTCCTTGCCGCCCGAAAAGGCAACATGGAAGCAATCAAGCTTTGCATGATACTTCTCGTAGACGGCAACGATCTTCTTCACCGTCGTCTGCTCGACTAGATCCATCATCTCACGATTCTTCTCGACCATGCACGCAAGATCGACAGGCTGCAGCTTCGCGCCCTGCGGCAGCAACATCCGTCCCTGCTCATCCTCCATCAGCTGGATCTGCGGTGCCGTATAGACATCTCCGCCCTTGAGCTTCGCGACCAACATGCCGCGATAGTAGTAGGCATTGGCTTCCGCCCACAGATACGGCACATCATCCTGCCGCGCATACTGCCAATACGCATCGAATCCCAAAACATCAAGCTCTGCTGCATAGACGGGACGCGGCTCCTTCGACATCCGCGTCGGCGAAGAATTCAAGAGTATGCCGCCCGTCTCGGCATCGTATGTATAGGAATAAATTTCAAACCCTCGCTTTCGCCAACTTGATAATATGATCCAACTGTCTGTCGATCGGTATCTTTCCGATATAGCCGGAATCATAAAGGAACTGCCCGACCGTCTGCCGCTTCAGATCCACATTTGCATGAGCAACGGCATCTGCCAACAAATCATTGTAGTTCCTAAACGAAGATGCCCTCCGTATCACTATGCCTACATTAATATGGTTGAACTGAGGCGCTTCAAAACGAAACTTTCTGCTGAATCGCCTGCAATAGCTTTCCAACAAGAACAGATTCCATTCCACGCCACAGTCAGGAAAGTGGGCAAATGTCACAAAATCTCTCAATACGAGATAATCTCCCGTCACAATTTCGGAAATCACTTCATCCGTTCGTACTATATCAAAGTGCACATGCGAGTCTGAAACAAAATTTTCTTCATCAAGACGTATCATCACTTCTATCGCTGCTCGTAAGAATATTACCCTATTTTTTGTAAATTGATTTGCAATTTCTCGGATTTCTGACCACGTGCAGACATCACGTGAGCGACAATATTCACGCATCCGATCAATCGCCGACATTTTCTGCGCCATCTTGCCCTGCGCATGATCGTACTCTTGCTGCTTCCTTGTCAGCGTATCGCCCTTCCGGTCAAAGTCTGCTTCTAAGCAGATCGCATAGACCGCATCGTAAATCGCAGAGTTCGTCGTCGTTTCCAACTCGTAGTTTGCCGCAAGAACATCATCGACAGGCAGTTCTTTGATGCTCCAGAAATCTCTTCCTTGGGCGAGATTCTGGGCTTCCTGCCGCAGCTTCTTCTTCACCTCATCGTCGATATTCACGTGCGAAATATGCGTATATGTCCCTTCCGCCACCCAGAGGAACTCCCGTTGCTGTCCCAGGACTTGCTTGATCGCATCGAGCGGGATGTAGAGACGTTCCTCCAACTGCTCGTACGTCCAAAGCGTTTTCTCGCCCCAGATGACCAGAATCTCATGCCGCACGACATCCGGAACAGCCCCCTGAACCTTCCCAAAATACACTTTTCCATAGTGAAATCGCGGAAAGATCTCCTCAAACACCGCCTGCAGAATTTGCTCGTCAAAGATATGCGCCTTCGTGAGCTTCTCCTGATGCCGAGCAAAGAATGCCTCGTAAAAGATCGCCTCGGACTTCCCCAAGTACAGCATGACGATGAACTGCAGCCAATCCTTGACATCCTGCGCGATAAGATACGCCATCCCGCCCGCAGAAACTGTAAGAGACGCAATCGCTTTTCGCACATCCTCATCCGACGCCCGCAGCTCCTCCCCGCCATGCTCTTCCTGCCACTTGCGGCGCAATTTTTTCATCTCGATCGGCGAATCCAGACGATACCCTTTCTCATAATGCCGCCTGAGCAGCTGCAGCAAAGCATCCCGCAAAAAGTCATTCCCAGCAAAATTCCCCACGCGCTCCGCTCATCCTCCTCATCTCCACAGACAAATCCAACACTTCTATAAAAGTTTACACCTATCCCATTTTTATACAAGATATATGCAATTTTAACATAGAACGCCCCCCCGCAAGAACTTTTGTACTTTATCTCACGGAGATGGCTCAGCCATATTCGTTTTTATGTGCATCGACCTTACGTGACAGCGCAACATTTCTTACAGAACCGCCTTAATACGGCAGGAATTCTATGGTATAATACGGCAGAAGTCTTTCCAGAGCGATGCACGGAGGCATTCGATGAGCGAATACAAACCACCATTTCATATGACGGATCGAATGACCTCTCTGATTGCCGAAATCAGCGAACATGTCGGTCGTATTACTGTCCTCCAAGAAGGCACGATCAGCCCGCATCTGAGGCGTAAAAATAGAATCCGAACGATTCACTCTTCTCTTGCCATTGAAAATAACTCCCTTTCCTTGGAACAAGTGACAGCTATCCTAAACGGCAAACGTATTCTTGGCAATCCAAACGAGATCCGGGAAGTGCAAAATGCTTATGATGCATACGAGATGCTGCTGCATCTGGATCCGCTGTCCGTGCACGACCTATGGAAAGCACATGCACAAATGATGAACGGTCTGATGCCGGAAAGCGGCCGATTCCGCTCCGGAGGCGTCGGCATATTCAAAGGAAGATCGCTCATACACATGGCTCCGCCGCCAGCATTTGTAGCTGAACACATGCACAATCTCTTTGCATGGTACCGGCATTCGGAACTTCATCCATTGGTGAAAAGCGCAATCTTCCATTACGAGTTTGAATTCATCCACCCCTTTTCTGATGGAAACGGTCGTATGGGCAGGATGTGGCACACTCTCCTGCTTGCGCAATGGAAGGAACTCTTTTTCTGGCTGCCCGTTGAAGAATTGATCCAAGCCCGACAACAAGAATACTACGATGCTCTTGGTGCAGCAGACGCACAGGCAGATAGTGCAGGATTCGTGGAACTGATGCTGGAAATCATTCGGGATGCCTTGGGCAAAGTAACCGTTGTCGGACGCGACAGCGACCAAGATAGCGACCAAGATACCGACCAAGATAAAACAGCGATTCAGCGTCTTCTCTCTGTACTCGGCAATGACACGCTCTCCGCAGCGGAACTGATGAAGCGACTCCATCTTTCCCACAGACCAACCTTCCGCAAAAATT
>ERZ772955.1148-NODE-1148-length-17664-cov-17.378443_pt1 | contig 17664 bp, 18 predicted proteins | sample MGYA00511133_ERZ772955 | MGnify/ENA primary metagenome ERZ772955 (study PRJEB29015, sample SAMEA2737914) | human oral metagenome | biome: human oral; feature: human-associated habitat; material: dental | place: China | collected 2149 ... | reverse complement strand
CGGAGATTCGCACCCGTTTTGCACCGAGCCCGACGGGCTATATGCACATCGGCAACCTGCGCACGGCACTCTATGCCTATCTGTTCGCGCGTGCGAATGACGGTACATTTATCCTGCGCATTGAGGATACTGACCGAAACCGCTACGTTGCGGATGCGGTGGACTTTATCCGCCGCACGCTCGACGCGGCGAAGATTGTGCCCGACGAGGGACCCGACGAAATCGGCGGCGACTATGGCCCCTATGTTCAGAGCGAGCGCATGGCGATCTACAAGGAGTACGCCGAACAGCTCGTGGCGAGCGGTCACGCCTATCGCTGTTTCTGCCACCATACGGAGGAGGCGGAGCCTGTCGAGGGCGAAAAGACCTTCGGCGGCTATCCGCGCACCTGCCGCGACCTCTCTCCGGCAGAGGTTGAGGAGCATCTCGCACGCGGTGAGGAATACGTCATCCGTCAGAAGATGCCGCTCGTCGGTGAGACGACGTTCTACGATGTGCTCCACGGCAATGTCACGATCCCAAACACGGAGCTCGAGGATCAGGTGCTCCTCAAGCGTGACGGGATGCCGACGTATAACTTTGCAAACGTCATTGACGACCATCTGATGAAGGTGTCGCATATCATCCGCGGCACGGAGTTCATCACCTCGACGCCGAAGCACGTCCTCCTCTATGAGGCGTTCGGCTGGGAAGCACCCGTATTCGTTCACCTCGCACCCGTCATGGGGCGCGATGACGAGACGGGCAAGACGAGCAAGCTCTCGAAGAGGCACGGTGCGACGAGCTTTGACGATCTCGTAAAGATGGGGTACCCCGCCGAGGCGATCGTGAACTATGTCGCGCTCCTTGGATGGAATCCAAAGACGACGAATCAGGAAGTCTTCTCGATGGACGAGCTGATCGAGGCATTCTCGCTCGAGGGACTGTCGAAGTCGCCAGCCGTCTTTGATTACGACAAGCTCGGCTGGATGAGCGGGGAGTACTTCAAGGCAATGACGGACGCGGAGTTCGCCGCAGCTGCACGTCCCTATGCGGGGGAACTGCCCGCGCATATGGAGGCACAGTGGCCGGCGATCGCCCGTCTCCTGCGCACGCGCGTGACGAAGCTCTCCGATGTGCGCCCTGCGATTGCATTCCTCATCGAGACACCGCCGTTCGATGCAGCTCTCTATGAGAACAAGCGCAACAAAGTTACGGCGGAGGCAGCGCGGGAACTGCTCCCTGCACTGATTGAAATCCTCTCCGCTCTTCCGGCGGAGCGTTGGGAGAATGACCTCCTCTATGCCCTGCTTGAGGAGTGCATCGAGCGCGAGGGCTGGAAGAAGGGCACGGTTATGTGGGTGCTGCGCATTGCGGCGGCAGGACAGGCCGTCACGCCCGGCGGCGCGACGGAACTCCTTGCCATCCTCGGCAGAAAGGCGGGGCTTGCACGCATGGAGGCTGCGCTCGCACAGCTTTCCGCATAAATTTGCTTCTATGATACATGTTACGGAAAAATGAGGACAGCGATGCTCCTAAGCAAACCCTAGTGGAGCGAGCGGGAAAAGTGTGCGGTACGCCCCGTTGGACTTCTTTCGTTCAAGCGTAGCGCGTTTAAGAAGTCCAGCGGTATTTGAGCGTACAAGCACACGAACGCTTGCGCAACTAAGTGTTTGCGTGGAGCACGCATGTCCGTAACATTTGACATAGACTCATAAATTTGTATCCTACGAAAAAAATGCTTGCGTTTTTTCTGTTTCCATGCTATAGTATCTCCTGTTGACATAGTGGCGCCTTCGTCAAGTGGTTAAGACACCGCCCTCTCACGGCGGGTTCATGGGTTCGAATCCCATAGGCGTCACCAAATTCGGCGCCTTCGTCAAGTGGTTAAGACACCGCCCTCTCACGGCGGGTTCATGGGTTCGAATCCCATAGGCGTCACCATCGTAATGAGTAGGAGCTGCATAGCAGCTCCTTTTATGTTTTGAGACACGGCATCTGCCGTGTTTGCGTTGGAGGCTGCAATGCTCTTTTTGTCGATGCTTCTCATGGGGGGGATCATCGGATTTGTCGGAGCGGGCGGCAGCGGCGTCATCATCACCCTGCTTGTCGTAGGCTTCGGCGTTCCCATCCATCAGGCACTCGCCGTTGCACTTGGCTCGATGGCGTTCACGACGCTCTCGGGCGCAATCAGTCACTACCGCGAACGCGAGGTCGTTCCCCTGACGGGCGCAGTGCTCGGCATGGGGGGGCTCGTCGGTGCGCTCATCGGAGCCGTCCTCTCGAACCATATGGAGGCGCCGAACCTCAGTCTGTTCACGGGGGTGATGCTGCTCTCGAGCGCATTTCTCCTGTATCTGCGGATCTATCGGGCGGAATGGCTTGGGCGTCAGATTCCCGTGCGCGAGGAGTTGCTGACGGGGCGAAAACTCTATCTCTACGGACTGCCCGTCGGATTCGTCTGCGGCGTACTCTCGGGTGCGTTCGGCATCGGTTCGGCGGCATACATCCAGATCGCGCTCATGGTCGTGTTCGGCGTTCCGCTGCTGCAGGCAATTGGGACGACGATGATGATTATTGTGCCAATCTCGATCAGCGGCGGCATGGGCTATGTCCTATACGGACAGCTTGAGCCGTGGCTCTTCATCCAGACGCTTGTCGCGCTCTCTGTCGGCTCGTACTTTGGGGCAAAGCTGACGCACCTCGCGCCGCTGCCCGTGCTGCGTTTCTGGATTGTCGCACTGCCGACGATCGGCGGCACGATCATGGTATTCTTTCGATAGATTGTCGCAGTGCGGCACGGTTATTGGGGGGGAAATCTATGAGAAAGATTTTGGCGATCCTGCTGCTCCTTGCAGTCACTCTTGCCGGCGCGGGCTGCAATGGAGATGGTGCGGATGATCGAAAGGAACAGGCGAAATACCGTCGTATCACCGCCGATGAGGCACAGATGCTCATGCAAAAGGAGGAGAACTATCTGATCCTCGATGTGCGCACACCGGAGGAGTTTGCGGAGGGACATATTCCTCATGCGATCAACATCCCGATGGATGCGTTCGGCGAGGAGGCACCGCGCGAGCTGCCCGACCGGAATCAGATGATCTTCGTCTACTGTGTCAAGGGGACTCGCAGTATGAATGTCGCCAACCGGCTTGCCCACATGGGGTACAGGAACATCGTCGAGATGGGCGGCATTCAGGATTGGCACGGCGATATTGAGAAATAATTATTTGATTGAGAGGTTTTGTATGAATAAATTTGTTATGGCTCTTTGTCTGAGTGTACTGACATTGGGGATTTGCGGATGCGGCAGTGCGCAACAGGCAGACGCACCGAAGTCCGCCGTTGCGTCCGATGCAAAGGCGCAGGGGACGGCATTTCAGCGTGTAAGCTCCGATGAAGCGGCAAAGATGATGACCGCAGAGTCAGGGTATCTGATCGTCGATGTGCGGACGGCGGGGGAGTTCGCGGGCGGGCACATCCCGAACGCGATCAACATTCCGAACGAATCGATCAATACGACGCCGCCGAAGGAGCTGCCCGACAAGGCACAGAAGATCTTCGTCTATTGCCGCAGTGGTGCGCGCAGCCAACAGGCGGCGCAGAAGCTCGCCAATATGGGGTATACGAACATCGTCGAGATGGGCGGTATCAAGGATTGGCACGGCGAGGTTGTGAAGTAACCTCGTAGACCGTTTTTACATACGAAAAGAACGCCGTTCCCAACACTTGGGAGCGGCGTTCTTTGTGTGTAAGGGGAGTTTTTTCGTTTAGGGAATCGCTGATAAAATGAAGTCCGTCAGATTGGCGTAGATTTTTTCGTCCGAACAAGGAGGCAAACCGGACGCATAGCAAGGGCTATGTGGAGGATTTGCCGACACAGTACGGGCAAAAAAGATGCGTCAAGATGGCGTGGCTGAATTTATCAGTGCTTCCTTAGACCTTTGCGACCGGATCGAGTGCTTTGACCTCGCCCGTGGCGGTCATTTCGATGCTCGTGCCCTCGGGCAGTCCTGTGAAGATCACAAGGCAGGCATCGGATTTCGCATTCTCACGAATGTAGTCGATGTCGAACTCCATGAGCTTGTCGCCCTTCTTCACCTGCTGTCCCGATTCGACAAAGACCTCAAAGCCCTGTCCGCCGAGTGCGACCGTATCCACGCCGATGTGGAGCAGATACTCCATGCCGTCTGCGCTCTTCATGCCGATCGCGTGCTTCGTATCAAAGACGAAGACCACCTCGCCGTCAGCGGGTGCAAACACCTCACCTTTGGTCGGGTAGATGAAGAAGCCGTCGCCCATCATCTTGCTCGCAAATGCCTCGTCGGGTGCTTCCGTGATTGGATGCACTGTGCCTGTGACGGGGCTGCAGAGCGTGCGTTTTTCGCTTGTGGAAGCCGCTGGCGATGCTTCTGCGGCGCGATGCTCCTCGACGGGGGCTGCGGCAGGTGCATTGTCCTCAGGTTCGACCTCGGGGGCTGTCTCAAGATAAGTTTCGAGGTTCGACTTGATGACAGCGACCTGCGGGCCGTAGATGACCTGTACGCCCGTGCCCTTGACAATGACGCCGACCGCGCCCGTCGCCTTGAGCAGCTTTTCGTTTACAAGAGAGGAATCTGCGACCGAGCAGCGCAGACGCGTTGCGCAGCAGTCGACGGACGTGATGTTGCGCTTGCTGCCGAGCCCGCGTGCAATCGCCGCGCTCTTAGCGTCAAAGCCTCCATCGCCGGCGGATCCACCAGCGCCCTCGCGTGCCTTGTAGTCCGCCTTTGTATAGAGCTTCGTCTCCTCGTCGTCGTCCTCACGACCCGGCGTCTTAAAGCCAAAGTGCTGAATCATCCAGCGGAAGATGAAGTAGTAGAGGAAGAAGTAGATCACGCCGACGGGGATGACGTACATCCAGCTCGTCTTTGCCTCACCCTGCAAAATACCGAAGATGAAGAAGTCCAAGAGACCGCCCGAGAACGTGAGACCCACGGCAATACCCAGTATGTGCGCGATCATGTATGCCGCGCCCGCGAGTGCGACCTGCACCGCAAAGAGGGCGGGAGCTACGAAGAGGAACGAGAACTCGATCGGCTCCGTGATGCCCGTGAGCATGCAGGTGAGCGCCGCCGAGAGGAGGAGTCCTCCCGCGACCTTCTTCTTTTCAGGACGTGCGCAGTGGTACATGGCGAGTGCCGCACCCGGCAGACCGAAGATCATAAAGATGAACTCGCCCGAGAAATAGCGTGTCGCATCCGCGCTGAAATGTGCGACGTTCGGCGAGGCGAGCTGTGCGAAGAAGATGTTCTGACCGCCCTGGATGAGCTGACCGTCGATCATCATCGAGCCGCCGACACCCGTCTGCCAGAACGGCAGGTAGAAGACGTGGTGCAGACCGAAGGGGATGAGCGCACGCTTGACGATGCCGAAGATCAGCGTGCCGATGTAGCCCGTGCCCGTAACAAGTCCGCCGAGGGCGAAGATGCCCTGCTGGGCGAGCGGCCAGAGGAAGTACATCGCAATGCCGACAAAGAGGAAGACAATCGTCGAGATGATCGGAACAAAGCGTGAACCGCCGAAGAAGGAGAGTGCATTCGGCAGAACAATCTTGTGATACTTGTTGTGCAGCCATGCGACACCGATGCCGACGATGATGCCGCCGAACACGCCCATCTGGAACGACATGATACCGCAGGAGGCGGCAATCGTGCCTTCGAGGACCGTTGGTGCGATTGAGCCGTCCGGTAGGATCTGACCGCCGATTTTCAGCATCGCGTTGCAGGCGGTGTGCATGACGAAGAACGCGATCATCGCCGAGAGTGCCGCGACCTCCTTCTCCGCCTTTGCCATGCCGATGGCAACACCGACGGCAAAGATGATCGGCAGATTGCCGAAGATCGTGCTGCCCGCACTTGCCATGATCGTCAGCAGCGAGTGCAGTGCCGAACCCGTGCCGAGGATGCCGCCGAGCCCGTACGTCTCAATTGTCGTCGGGTTCGTGAACGAAGCCCCGATGCCGAGCAGGATGCCCGCAATCGGCAGGATTGCGACCGGCAGCATGAAGCTGCGCCCGACGCGTTGGAGCACACTAAAGATTTCATCCTTCATGTTTCTATACCCCTTTCCCTCCGCATCCATCCCCCTGTACGCGCTCTCCCCTTTGGGCACTACATGAGAAAACACCAAAAAGATTGTGAAACCTATGCTCGTGTTTCGCTGATGAACTGCGGAATCTATAAAATTATACATGGTAATTATACCGTAGATAGAGAGGCAGTGTAAAGAGACGATTTTGAGAAGAAGGATAGCAGTGAAAATATTTTGTGGGAATGTTTCTTTTGGTCTGTCTGTAAAGATGTGGTATACTGTATAGCACATGAACGCGAGGTGATGAATATGGTCGGACTTGAGTGGAATGAGAAGCTGTTTCGCGAAGCTGTATTTGAGGACGGTCTTGAGCAGGGGCTTGAGCAGGGGCTTGAGCAGGGACTTGAGCAGGGACGTATCTCTGCTGTCCTCAATATGCTGAAGGAAAAACTTCCGCTCGACATGATTGCACGTGTGTCGGAGATGTCAGTCGAAAAAATTCGGGAGATTGGCAGAATGCACAGCTTGCTATAGTTATCTTTCGTATGCTATAATATTCTTATTGTTATTTCGTATATTGGAGGTGTGTGTATGAGAGGTGCGGAGGCAGTTTTGGCGTGTCTGCGCGAACAGGGCGTGGATACTCTGTTCGGCTACCCGGGCGGGATGATCCTGCCTCTTTACGATGCCCTCTATGCACAGGATGACATACGGCAGATTCTCGTGACGCACGAGCAGAATGCCGCCCATGCGGCGGATGGATATGCGCGTGCGACGGGGCGCGTCGGTGTCTGCATCGCCACGTCCGGCCCGGGCGCGACGAATCTCGTCACGGGGCTTGCGACGGCGTACATGGACTCGATTCCGATGGTCGCGATCACGGGGCAGGTGGACATCGCCATGCTCGGGCGCGATGCTTTCCAGGAGACGGACATCCTCGATGTGACGATGCCCGTGACGAAGCACAACTACAAAGTGAAAAATGCGGCGGATCTTGTCCCGACGATACGGGAGGCATTCGCACTCGCTCGCACGGGGCGTCAGGGGCCCGTGCTCATTGACGTGCCGTGCAACCTGTTCTTCGAGGAGGTTGCCTATACGGCAGAGAAGCCCGAGGTGCGTACACCGGGCAAGCCAGATGCGGACTTCATGATCTGTGCGGCGGAGGCTGCTGCGGAGATCGCAGCTGCCGAGCGTCCGCTCGTGATCGTGGGCGGCGGTGTGATCTCGGCGGGAACGTCGGCAGAGGTCACGGCATTCATCGAAAAATATCATCTGCCCGTTGTGCATACGCTCATGGGCATGGGGGCAGTGCCGAGCACACATCCGCAGATGCTCGGCTTTGCGGGGATGCACGGGGAAAAGGCGGCAAATCACGCCATCGGTGCGGCAGATCTCGTCATCGCAATTGGCAGCCGATTTGCCGACCGTCAGACGGGAAATCTCAGCAAGTACACAGCGAACCGCAAATTCATCCACATCGACATCGATCCCGCAGAGATCGACAAGAATGTCGGCAGCAGTCTCGGGCTCGCGGGCGATATGCGGACAATTCTGAAGCTGCTCATGCTTCAGGCACCGAAGGGGGATCTCTCCGCTTGGTGGGAGCAGATCCGTGCGTGGCAGGAGGAGCACGACTACGACTATCACGTCGGACGACTGACCGTACCGTGGGCACTGAACCAGGTCATGCAGAATACGCGCGGCAAGGCATACGCCTACGCAACCGATGTGGGGCAGCATCAGATGTGGGCGGCACTCCATCTGCGGGTGGAGGAGCCGCGGACATGGCTGACCTCGGGCGGTCTCGGCACGATGGGCTACGGTCTGCCCGCTGCGATGGGCGCACAGCTCGCATGGGGAGACAGCCGCCGCGTGATCCACATCGCGGGCGACGGCGGCATCAAGATGACGGGAAACGAGTTCTATACGATTGCGCGGCTGAACCTTCCCGTGCTCTCGATCCTCGCGAACAACCGCAGCCTCGGTATGATCCGCCAGCTCCAGAAGGTGCTCTATGACGAGCGTTACATCGCCTGTGAGCTCGATCACGAGATGGACTATGTGAAATATGTGGAGAGTTTCGGCATCAAGGCAGTGCGTGTTTCGACGCAGGAGGAGTTTGCGGCGGCACTGAGGAACGCGCTCGATGATGGCGCGCACCCGCGTGTCATCGTGATGGATGTGTGGCGCAGTTTCGTAGAGCCGATGGCGAAGGGCGGTGCACGCATTGATGAGTTTGTCGACTTCAAGTAAAGAACGGACTGCGTCGTGCAGACAGCGCGGTTTCTCGCTGCTCTCGACGCTGCTCGCCGTGATGATCCTCGCGGTGATTCTGTCGATTGCCGTACCGCGCTTTCAGGCGGCGATCGGGGCGGCGAATACGGTGAAGGTGCAGGCGGATCTCACGGCGCTTGACACGGCGATTGTGCTCTACCAGACGGCAAAGGGGCAGAATCCCAAAAACCTGGATGATCTGGCGGAGTATGTGACGGATCTCAAAAATCTCAAGCCGCCCTCGGGTACTGTGCGCGTCGGCGATGAGGAAATATCCATGGAAGGCAAAACGTATCAGATCGAGAATAAGAACAATGTCTGCCGTGCGACGTGTGCCGGGAAGACGGCGGAGGATTTTCACGCGAAGAAGTAGGGGGCAGTGAGTATGCAGGAGCAGACGCACGGTCTTTTTCCGGCACGCCGTACATTGCTGCTGCTCTTGCCCCTGTGGCTGCTCCTCGTGGGCGGCATTCTTCTCACGGGCGGCATGCAGATGCGCAGCCTGTGCGGTGCGGGCTTTGCAGCGGTGCTTCTCTGGCTCTCCTATCTCGATGTGCGGGACGGTCTGCTCTACGATGTGATTACCCTCCCCTTTGCGGCGGTGGGATTCCTCTTTTCTCTGACGGGTGTTCTTATGCCTGTGGCAAATGCGGTAATTGGTGGGACGCTTTGCGGCGTCTTATTTTATTGCCTGTATATCACCGCACGCGGCGGGCTGGGCGGCGGTGATGTGAAACTCGCCGCAGGGCTCGGGCTGTGGCTCGGTTGGGAGGCTGCGATCGTCGCCGTCTGGATCGCCTTTCTGCTCGGCGGCATAGCGGCGGCGGTACTCCTCATCACGCGGCGCAAAGGGCGGCGCGACGGGATTCCGTTCGGTCCTTTCCTCGCGGTTGGCGGCTACGTCGGCTATGTTGCGGGGGCAGAGCTCTGGCGGCTCTATTGGGGGCTTGTCTGATGCGGTGCTTGGATGTACGGGGCATGGCACTCCTGAATGTGCTCATTGCGCTTGCCATCGTCAGTACGGTGCTTGCGGCGGCAGTTCCTGCGGCTCTGTCATTTTACGCGCACGCGGCGGTGGAGTATGAGGCGATGCACCTCATCGGAGAGCTCCGGCGCGTACAGGCGATCAGCCGCATGACGGCAATGCCTCTCTACGTCCTTGAGGGACGTGCGTCATGGGAGCGTGTGCCGCGCCTCCGCATCGGCTCCGACGGCTATGTGCTTCGCCGTCCGTTTGGCGATGATGTGCGCGTCCACACGCCGCTGCCGCTCGTGCGCTTTGAGCAGATGACGATGAACAATACGCTTGTGGTGTTCCATCGCAACGGAGAAATTGCGGGGAACTGGAGTCACAACATGACCATACGCGTCTATGCCGAGGGCTATGAGGCGGATGCTCTGCGCGTTGTGATTGATCGCGGTGCGCGCATCCGTCTGCAGCGGGGAGCGGAAAATGCGTACGATGCGGAGTGATGCGGCAGGCTGGGTGCTCCTTGAGACAATTCTGCTCACCTTCATTGTGCTCGCCGCCGCTGCTGCCATCGGCATTTTCACGCGGACGGCACTCGTTCAGGAGCATGCCGCTGCGCGGATGGAGGCGGCTCTCCTTGCACGCGCGCAGTTCTCGCAGTGCGAGGCGTCACTGGATCAGGGGACACCGCCGCACAGCGGCACGACGGAGATGCACGCAAATGACCGCGCCTATCGGATCGAAACCTCCGTCACGCGGACGGGGGATTTTTACGATGTGCAGCTGCGGCTTTCGTGGCAGGTGTTTGGACGCGAGGAGACGGTGGACTATGTGCGGAGGCTGCGGCAGCATGCGCGGGCAATTCCATAGCCGGCGCGGTGGCGAAGACGGCTTCGTGTTGACGGAGATCGCCGTGAGCCTGCCGATGCTTGCGCTTCTCCTGACCTTTCTCGCCTTTGCGGTCGTGTGGAGCTTCCGCTGTTATCGGCAGGAGATTGCCGATGCGGAGCTGCGGCAGGAGATGCAGATTGCCGCTGCACGCATTGTGGAGTCGGCCCTGCTCTCCGACCGCATTCGCGAGCGTCAGCGTGGCGTCTATGAGATGCGTCAGCTGCTCTCGAATCAGGAGCCGCAGGATTATTACTGGCTCAGTGACGGTCGGCTCATATTTAATGATGCGTCCTTTCCAATCACGGGAGCATTTTCGGATGCCGGTGTGCACATGACATCGTTTTCCGTCCAGTCCGACGCACACGCGCCGCGTCTCTATCACATCGAGATGACGGGACGCAGCATGGTGACGGGACGCACATGCACGCTGACGACGAGCGTCTATCTGCGGGAGGATATGGGTGGTACGTAACGATGAGCGCGGTACGGTCTCTGCTATCGGGCTCTGTGTACTGACGGCACTTCTCCTCCTCGCACTTGCGGCGGCTCAGTTCATACGTGGCGGTGCGGGTGTTGTCTCCGAGTACGAGCGTGAGATGCAGCTGCGCCTTGCCGCCGAGAGCGGGGTGGAGACGGCTGCCGCAGCTCTTGAGGCATCGGCGGATGTCTACGGTGCGCCGCCCGCCAAGGGCGAGCACAGGGAGGTGGACGTGGGCACAGTGCCGGTGGCAGCGCAGATCGAGCTGCGCGTCTTTATCGAAACGCCGCCCGATGCCGCACCTGGAGAAGCGATCCATGTGGTCGCGGCAGCTGTGGATGTGGGGGAGCCCCGCATTACGGACGGCGAGGATTGGCTGCGGGCAAAGATTGTCCGTGCGCGGATGGAAAAGAAGGGGGAGCGCTATGTCTGGCGGCGTTGGTTTTAGACTGCCGTGGACGGTGCGTGAGGCTGTTGGCATCTTCCCTTCGGCGGACCGCATGGTGCTTGTTCACCTGTGTGCAGCGGACGATGCGTTGGCGATGTGGGCGGTCGCAGAGTCGCGGACCGTGGAGGCGGAGGGCAGAGACCTCTCAGATCCGAAGGTGCTTGCCTCCTGCGTCCGTGCGGAGCTTCTGCGTTCGGGCTGGGAGAAACTGCCGCTCGGGCTTGCGCTCCCTCATGAGGACGCGGAAATCACAGAACGGGAGCTGCCTGTCCTGCTCGCGGGTGAGGAGCTGCGCGAGGCTCTTCGCTGGTCGCTGCACGCAGAGGGCGCAGCGGATGCGGCGCAGGACCTCTGTCTCTGCGGCACGCCTCTTGTGGGCACGATGCCGCAGCGGTACTGGACGGCACGGGTGGATGCGGCACGCATTCGGACGTACTTCTCCGCATTTGCTGCAGCGGGACTGTGTCTCCATCGGATGACCGTCTGCCCGCCGAACGGCGGTGCGCTTGCGGATGCGGTCGAGACGGCACGCGAGCCGCGTATGCCGTGGGAGAGCGCTGCGGAGACGGATGATCTCCTGCCTGCGATCTATGCGGGGCTGCTCCTGCGTACGGATACGCCCGTGCATCTGTATTGGACGGGCGAGAGACCGCTTCTTGGACGCATGCGTGCACATGCAGCAGCGTTGATCGCCGTACTTGCGACGGCGGTCTTTCTTGGATGCGTTGCGGCGGATGCCTCTGCCTATCTGGCGGAGCGAACGGCGCGCGATCAAGCCGTGGAGGAGCTTACACTCCGCGCCTCGGAGCGTGCGCGCATGGAGGCGTTCTCCGCACTGCGCGCTGACCTCGCTGAGCGCGAGCGGCTTCTGTCTGCATTTTTGAGCGAGTCGCTGCCCGTCCGCGCGCTGCTCGTGCATCTCGGCACTGCGGCGGTGGACGGCGTTCGTCTTACGGGGATTCATGCAGACGCGCAGAATGTTCGCATCGAGGGAGTGGCGTCGGACTATGCGGCGCTTTCGGCACTGATTGGCACACTGGAAGAGGATGCTTTTTTCTCTGCGGAGGTAACGCTTGAATATGCGGAGCAGGAGAAGACAGTGGACGGCACATTGGAGCAGATCCGCTTTGTCCTGCACAGTCGGTGGTAGGAGGCGGCGATGGAACAATTTTCCGAGCGGCAGCGCATCGAGCTTGCGCTGATCTGGGCACTTGCCCTCCTCCTCATCTATATGATTGTGCTTGCACCGTATTTTGACGCATACCGTGCGGCTGCGCTTGCCGAGCGGGCTGTGGCGGAGACCACGTGCGCACGTGTGGATGCCTATCAGCGTCTCCTGCTGGATGATACGCGGGCGTTGGAAAAACTGGGGGCGCGTCAGGCTCGTGTCGCAGATGCGCTGCCCGAGGAGCACGGGCAGGGGGCGCTTATTCGCACCGTGGAAGGTCTTGCACAGAGGAGCAGCGTGACGATCGAGGGCATTTCCCCACGCGAAAACGATATGCGCGCGGGCATTTTTGTATATCCGATGGAGTTTCGTTTTCGCGGGCGGTATTTTGATGTCCTGTCCTTTCTTCATGCCGTGCAGGAGCTGCCGCGCGGCATCGCGTTCGGTGACTTCTCCCTGACGAGCGAGGGCGATGAACTGCACTGTGTGCTTCAGCTCAAAATAGCGGCGCACACAGAGCGGACGGGTCATGACGAAGACGCTTTGGTGGACATGCGTGACACAGCATTGCCGAAGTCCGTGAAATAACGAAGAAATCGTATGTGTTTTGCAGGAAAAAATGTCGTTGTATCGAATTTGTTTTATGGTGGGGCGATCAAGGATACTTCCATAAATGTTCTGCGGGGAGGAATTAGGATGGGGCAGCTGCGTTTTCTCACGGCGGGGGAGTCACACGGCGCGGCACTGACGGCGATTCTGGACGGGATGCCGGCGGGGCTGCGTATTTCGCGTGCGGAGATTGATGCACAGCTGGCACGCCGTCAGCAGGGGTACGGACGCGGCGGACGCATGAAGATCGAGACGGATCGCGTCGTGGTTCTCTCGGGACTGCGCTTTGGCGAGACGCTGGGCGCACCGATCACCCTGCAGGTGGTGAATCGCGACTTTGTAAACTGGACGGAGCGCATGGATCCCTTTGGTGCGCGGTCGGGGGCACGGGTGACCGCCGTTCGTCCGGGGCATGCCGATCTTGCGGGCGTGCTCAAATATGACCGCCATGATGCGCGTGACATCCTTGAACGGTCGAGTGCACGCGAGACGACGATGCGCGTTGCCGTCGGTGCGGTCTGCCGTCAGCTGCTCGCCGCCATCGGCGTGACTGTTGTCTCCCATGTGACGGAGATTGGCGGCGTGTCGGTTGACCGTGCGGCAATCCGTGACGAAGATATCGGCGTGACGAACAGTGATGATTTGAACTGCTGCGATCCTGCGGCAGAACTGCAGATGAAAGACCGCATCGACGAGGCACAGGCGGCGGGCGATACGCTCGGCGGCGTGTTTGAGATCGTTGTGCGCGGACTGCCCGTCGGGCTTGGAACACATACGCAGTGGGATGCGCGTCTCGATGGAAAACTCGCAGGAGCACTGATGTCCATTCAGGCAATCAAAGGCGTGGAGATCGGTGCGGGCTTTGCGTGTGCGCATCTGCCCGGCAGCGAGATTCACGATGAACTCTATCGGGGCGCAGATGGCCGTCCCTATCGCAGGACAAACCGCGCGGGCGGGCTCGAGGGCGGCATGACGAACGGTGAGCCCCTTGTCGTGCGCGCAGCGATGAAGCCCATCCCAACGCTGATGACCCCGCTGAAGACAGTCGATCTTGCAACGGGTGCGGAGGTCTCAGCGAGCAAGGAGCGCAGCGATGCCTGTGCCGTGCCCGCCGCCTCCGTCGTCGGCGAGGCGATGGTCGCCTTCACCCTTGCAGATGCGGTCTGCACGCAGTTCCATGCGGACTCCATGACCGACCTCCATGCCTCGCTCGCCGCCTATCGTACGCGGCTGGAAAGCCGATGGCAGACGCTATGAAGAACGTCGTATTGATCGGCTTTATGGGGACGGGTAAGACGAGTGTCGGCCGTCTGCTCGCCGCGCGTCTCGGCTGTGCCTTTCACGATCTCGATAAGAAGATCGAGGCGCAATGCGGTATGACCATTCCTGCGATGTTTGAACAGCACGGCGAACCGTATTTTCGCGCACGCGAAAAGGAGGCCGTACGCGATGCGGCGGGGCGTACGAACCTCGTCATTGCGACGGGCGGCGGCACGGTCAAGGATGCGGAGAATGTTGCGCTGCTGCGCCAAAACGGCATCCTCGTGGCACTGACCGCCGATGTGGACACCATCCTGCAGCGGACGGCGGCACGCGGCAAACGCCCGGTTCTCGACCGTGCCGATGCGGGTGATCGCCGTGCTGCGGTGGCGCGTCTGCTTGAGGAGCGCAGACCGCTCTACGAGACAGCGGACATTACGGTCGATACGAGCGGACGCGCTCCGCTCGAGGTGGCAGAGTACATCGTGCAGGCGACGCGGATTTGGAGAAAATGATATGCGTAAGGTAATCGTCGAACTCGGAGCACGCAGCTATCCGATCATAATTGGCAGCGGCATCGGTGACGAAATCGTTTCATTCATTTCGCAGGCGGGGTATTCCCCACATGGCATGATTGTCACGGATGCGAATGTTGCTCCGCTCTGCGCCGACGCTGCTGCGGAGCTCGTCGCCCGCGCGGGGGTTCGCGCAGATATTGTCACGATTCCTGCGGGCGAGTCGTCGAAGAGTCTCACGCAGGCAAACGAGCTTTTTACGCGTGCAATCGAGCTGGGACTCGATCGGAAGTCTCCGATCATTGCGCTCGGCGGCGGCGTGGTCGGCGACCTTGCGGGCTTTGTCGCGGCGACCTATATGCGCGGCGTGCCCTTCATCCAGATGCCGACGAGCCTTCTCGCGCAGGTGGACTCAAGCGTCGGCGGCAAGGTCGCCGTCAATCATCCGCACGGCAAGAACCTCATCGGTGCGTTCTACCAGCCCGATGCCGTCTTTATGGATCTGGATCTGCTCCGAACGCTGCCCGTGCGGGAGATTGCGACGGGGCTCGGGGAGATCATCAAGTACGGTATCATCTACGATGCAGACTTCTTTGCGTGGCTCGAGGAGCACTGCGCGGACGTGCTTGCTCTCGAACCGGCTGCGGCGGCGCATATGATTGCCCGCTCCTGTGAGATCAAGGCGGATGTTGTGCGGCAGGATGAGCGCGAGGGCGGGCTGCGCCGCATCCTGAACTTCGGACACACGATTGCCCACGCGATTGAGAAGGAGACGGGCTATGTGCGCTATCGGCACGGTGAGGCGGTGGCGATCGGTATGGTCGGTGCGGCAGATATCAGCGCACAGATGGGGCTTCTCGCGGACAGTGAATGCATCCGCATCAATGACCTGATCCGCGCCATGGGGCTGCCTGTATCCGCCGAGAACGTGACGGCGGATGCGATGTACGCCGATCTCTTTCACGACAAGAAGACCGTCGGCGGACGCATTCATTGGGTACTCGCGGAGGAGATTGGCCGCGTCTCCGTGCACAGCGAGGTACCGGAGGAACTCGTACGAAAAATTTTATCGGGACTTTATTCCTAAATGCATTTAAGTTTACTTCATTTCACAACGAATAAAAGTAAGGAGGTGATCGGAGGATGAAGCAGCGATTGTGCACGTTTATGCAGATATTTTTATTTGTGCTGCTTCTGTGCACGGGACATACGGCATCGGCTGAGACCTCGTCGCTTGTGTGGGAGTATTGGCAGCCCTCTGTGCCTGCTGCAGATGAAAAAGCCGCTCGCACAGTTCCTGCATTCCCGAAGGAGGAGGGAACGTGGCGAAGATTCAATCCACAGTTCGGCGTGGCTGTTCCCGAGGAGACGCACTATATCTGGGTGCGTGTCTATATTCCTCCGGACACGGGGGTCGATGAGAGTCTCTTTTTCTCCACAACGGATCAGGCGGTTCAGATCTTTTTGGACGGCGTATCCATCTATCGTTATGGAGACCTCAATCATCATGATTCTTCCTATGGGCGCAAGTGGCATCTCGTTGATCTGCCCGCGTGGGCAGTCGGCCGTCAGCTCTATATGCAGGTGCATTCGGACAATATCTGGGTGCTCGGGCAGTTTGACCGTGTTCGACTGGATCGTGCCGCTCATCAGATCGAGGAGGTTTTTATCTATGACTTCCCGTATGTGAGCGGCATTACGGCACTCGTGATCTTCATCATGTTGCTCGGCGTCTACTTCTTTACGGAGAAAGAGTTGCGCGATATCTATCTGCGGCTGATCGTCGTACTCGTGGTGTTCTTTGTCTGGATGCTCAGCTCCTCGAGTCTCGTGCTTCTCTGGGCAGACTGGCCCGTTTTTTGGTGGGATCTGCAGCTCGTCTCCTCCTATCTCACCCCGCTCGCGGCCAATCTTCTGATCTACAGTGTGATTGATGATGTTTATAAAAAGGATATCCTGAAGACCAGTGCCGTGCATGCGATCATTTTCGTCGTCGCTGTCGTGCTTGAGCTCCTCGGTCAGAACGGGCTCTATCTCATGCGGTTCTTCTTCTATCTTGCGCTTGCCGTCTGCGGGCTCATGACAGGATACTGGCTGTGGGTCTGCCACAGGCGCGGGAACAAGCGATGTCGTTCTCTTTTTATCGCATTCGGGACGCTTTCTTTGCTGGGCATCGTCGATGGACTGTCATTCCAGTATCGCGTGTTTGCATGGCACACCTATTTTGTCCCCTTTGGCATCTATACGATCGGCTTCTTCATTGTCCAGCTGATCTTGGAGCGTGCGGCGCATGAACGCTACCTTGCCGAACTCTCCGCGAGCCTTGAGAACGAGGTTAGTGTCGTGACGCGGCAAATGGAGGTTGATCCGCTTACGGGCGCGTTCAATCGGAACAAGTTCTCGGCGGCGACAAGCGACTTCATGCGGATCTCGCTCGAGATCAGGGAGCCGTTTGCCCTCATCATGTTCGATATTGACTATTTTAAGAAGATCAATGACACTTACGGGCACGATGTCGGCGATGTGGTGCTTGTGGGCTTTGTGCAGACGATCAGTGGATTCCTCGACCGTCGACATGTCCTCATTCGCTGGGGCGGCGAGGAGTTCATCCTGCTCTGTCTCCACTATGACGGGGCGGAGGCGACGGCGTTTGCGAATACGATCCGCGAGGCGGTCTCCGAGGCGCGTATCCATCCGTCGGATCAGGTGACGTGCAGCGGCGGCGTGGCTGTCTGGTACGGCACATCCGAGGACACGGCAGACCACATGGTCAAGCGTGCGGATACGGCACTCTACCAGTCGAAGGAGAACGGGCGCAATCAGATCACCTGCGAGCCGGATTGGAAGGCACATATGCCGCCGCGCCGCCCGAAGAAGAAGGAAAAGCCGCCTGAGAGCAATTCCACCGAGGCTCGTATGCAGGAGATTCGAGATCACTGAGGAAAAATTTTTCTTGCGCGAAGCGTCATCTTATGCTATAGTCACTGGGTATGTGTG
>ERZ772955.1146-NODE-1146-length-17683-cov-15.941060_pt1 | contig 17683 bp, 19 predicted proteins | sample MGYA00511133_ERZ772955 | MGnify/ENA primary metagenome ERZ772955 (study PRJEB29015, sample SAMEA2737914) | human oral metagenome | biome: human oral; feature: human-associated habitat; material: dental | place: China | collected 2149 ... | reverse complement strand
TTGAGGGGGTAGTGTTCACAAGACGTATGGGTTCAAGTCCCATCAACCGCACCATTTTGAAAAAGTACCGTCGTAGGAAACTACGACGTTTTTTTGGTTGTGTAAATTCATTTTGAAAAATATGTTTGACATTTATTGTATATATTCCATATAATAGGGATGGAACGTCCCAAGCAAAAGGCGGTATCTTTCCCCCGAAGGGGGTGAGCGGATATGTCTGAAATCGGTGCGATCGCATTGCTCGTCGTCGCCACAGGATATATTTTAGCGATAAACAAAAAGAAATAACCGCCCTGACCTGAGAAACGGAGCGGTTATTCTTTATGTTTAACTAGATCTGATTCGGAAAGGTATCGCCTGGGGCGTTCTTTCTGTTTTCATTATAACAGCCGGCAGACAACTTGACAAGTGTGAATTTACAGATTACCTGCCAACAAGAGTTCTGCAGTCTCTTGCACTTTAGAGCTTCCAGTTGAAGCCGGCGTTCAAGGCGACACCGCGCAGTTTGCCCGCCCAGCCCTCGACGCTGATATTGGTGGAGGCATTCTCGCCGATGGATGCCTTCCAGCCGAGTTCTACGCTTGCGGAGAATCCCTTGAGCGACGGGGACGGCGAGGTGTAGGACAGCCCGCCCGCGCGATGGTAGGTCGCGCTCGTGTCGCCGCCGAACTCATACTGCATGGAGGTGCCGAGGATCAGAGCGCCGCCCGTCCGTGGCATTGTCCACCGCACGCCCGTCCGCAGACGATGGCTGTCCACAGCGTCGAAGGTATAGTGGTCGCCCGTGGAGAGCGTTGCATCCGCCGCATTCTGACGCGTGTAGAAGTAGCGCAGATAGATCTCGCGCTTGTTCCCGCTGCCCGCCGTGATCTCACGTCCGATGCCCAGATGCGCGCCGATGTAGTTTGCATCCGTATCGTAGGAGGTGTGGAGCTTGCTGAATCCCACCGGGAGGTCGGCGTTGTAGTCCATCTTCGTGCGTCCGAATCGGAGGCTGCCCTCGTAGAACAGCCCGTTCGCCTGTTCCCTGCGCAGGAATGCGCCCGCGCCGAGGTAGCTGACCGTGCCGTCGCCGTGCACCGCGTTGACGTAGCTGTCATAGCTGCCGCGCCCATACTCGACGAGGGGACCGAAGAGAAGGCGGTCGTTTCCACGCTGCAGCTCACGCGAGAATCCGACGGCGAGGTTCATGCCCTTCATCTCGACGTGCGAGCCCGTCTCATGGCGCAGGGACGCGCCGCCGAGCGCGGCAAAGGGGGCAAAGCCGCTCGTTGTCGCCGCCTCCGTGGATGCACTGCGCAGCCCCGCGTCCGTAAAGAGATTTGCGCCCGTACCGAGGAATGCCGCCGAACCTGCCATCGTCTCGGCGAGGGACTTCGCATTGTCCACGCCGGTGAATAGGAACGATCCGTCACGCCGCACCATGAGTTTTTGCTTCGTATTGTCCACATATATTGTACTCGTCAGTATGCCCCCCGAGATGCCCTCGTAGACCTTCATCTTGGTCGCTGCGTCCGTGGTGATGTGGGCGGCTGTCTGGAGGAGCGTCAGATCATGCGCCGTGACGCTGCCCGGCAGATGCGCCTCGACGAGAGCTCCTTCGAGTTTGGCATCCTGCGTCGCAGAGGTGAGTGAGAGCATCGGTTGATTTGCGGCAAGACCTGCAGGCACATAGAAGACGAATTTCTGGAAATGTTCCGCAGAGACTGCCGTGATGCCCTTTGTATCGCGTACGATCAGCGCATTGTTCTCTAAAGTAGGGGTGCCGCCTCCAGCGCTAATCCCACCGAACAGCTTCGGCAGCGGCCCGGGCGCACCCGTGATCTCAATCGTGTTGTTGCGAACGGTATTGGTGCCTGAGCTACCTGCCTTGCCTCCCGCGATGAGCCCCCCGGGACGATAAGTGCCGCCGCTGATATAGACCGTATTGTTCTCGGCGATCATGCTTGGATCAAGCACCCGACTCTCAGCTAGGCCGCCGTAGACGGTCTCATGCGTTCCCCCCTGCAGACGCACAACATTCCCGCGTACTGCAACCTCTGTCGTGACCCTATCACCGCTCGCACGAGCGTATCCGCCGACCACATAGTTGGTCTCGCCGCCCGTAATCGTGACGCTGCTCCCCGTGACCTGCACGTAGGCAGTCCCATAACGCTCCGACCTGACGTCAACTTTACTGCCGTAGACATACTGCATCGTTCCGCTGCGGATGACAGCACTGCCGCGCTGCAGGGTAAATGGTGACGCAGCTGACGCAGTTGGCGCAGGACCAGAGTAGTATGAGCCGCTGACACTCCCATACCTGCTGCTGCTTCTTTTGATCATGGGCGATGTGCCGCCGCCCTCCGTGCCGACCGTGATGGTCGAGTCAGAGCCGTCGATGCTGCCCGCAACGCCCTCCGGCGCCTCGATATCCTCCGTGACGGTGGAGCGGACGATGGGAGCAGCATAGGCAGCGGGAAGTGCGCCGAGCGTGACGACACCCGCCGCGAGCGCCGCGAGGATGCGCGGGACAAGTGTCCGTGGGGGGGGGACGCTTGTTTGCGTAAAAATGAATGGTTCATGAGGTTTGACTCCTTATATGCAGAAATTCCCGTTGATATTTTATTTTAACAAAGCAATTTATTTGCGACAAGAGAATTGCAGAAAGTGATGTGTTTTTGTATGAAAGTGATGGATTTTTGGGACGGACACATCTTTGCTCTTCCCATGATTGAACAAAATGTCCTTCAATGCTATAATGACAGCGTTTGATTTTGTATGAGGGGAGGGGCGGGGATGCGTTTTTTGCGATTTTTGGTGTTTTTTGCGGTGGTTCTTGCGCCGCTGCGCGTTCTTGCTGCCCCCACCGATCTACCGTCGCTCTACTTCGTGTGTGCGGCGGCATCGGAGGCGGCGTACAGTGGGGAGCTGCCAGAGCTGCTGCGTGCGCGTCTCGTCGCTGCGGGCTGGCGGATTGCATCGTATGAGACGGCGGGGGAAAAGGGGACGGTCGGACGGTTTTTCCACATGGTGCGGACGGATGAGGATGGAGCGGAGACGCATCTCATCGCTTTTCCGGGGACGGAGCGCGGGAGCGATGTGTGGACGGATCTGCGGCTCGGGCGTGCCGCGTTCGGCGGGGACAGTCCTGCGGAGTTCCTTGCCGTGCGCGATATGCGTGTGACGGAGCGCAGGGAGATGCCGCTCGTCCACCGTGGCTTCCTCGACTACACGCAGGCGGCACTCTTTACGGATGTGCTGCCGGCATATGGGAATCGGACGGCAGGGGAAATGTTGGCGGCGGAGCTGTGTGCGCATCCCTCGATGCGGATCTATCTGACGGGACACAGTCTCGGTGGGGCGGCGGCAGTCCTTGCGGCGGCGCGGCTCTCGGATCTGGGTGTTTCACCAGAGCAGCTTGTTGTGACGACGTTCGGTGCGCCTGCCGTGGGGAATGTGGCGTTTGTGCGTCGCTATGAGGGGCGATTTACGTTGCACCGTGTGGTGATGCGCGGCGATCCGATGAAGGATGTGCTTGCCGCACCGCTCGGCTTCCGGCAGTTCGGGCAGCGTGTCCCGTGGTCTCCTGCGCGGTCTGTGGCGAAGTTCCCCCATGCGCTGATCGTCTATGTGGATGCGGCGATCCGACAGCTCTATGATGCGTACGGCGGCGACAATGCCTATCTCTTTCTGATGGGGCTGCCGAACCGTGCGGCGGGGCATACGCTCTATGTCACGCCGGTTGAGACGGACTTGGACGAAACGCTCGCGGAGGATGCGCCCTATATGGCGGCGGTACTGCGCGACGCGCTCCATGTGCAGAATGCACAGGTGGTGTTCGCGGCGGGCGGGGGCGGGCTCTCGGCACAGGGGCTGCTGAGCGGGCTGAATCGTCATCTCGCAGCGGCACGTGCGGCAGGTGCGGAGCAGATGGTCGCCTATCGGATTGCGGGCGCGAAGGAGCGCACGGCACATGAGACATACCGCATCACGCTGGAGCGTGCGGTGTACGATATGGACGGGAATCTGATTGCGGCGACATCCCGCTCGGCACGTACAGGCACGCTGACGCCGATTGAGACGGTGTTGTATCTGTTCGCGCAGGACTAACATCAGCTTGGAGAACGAGGGCGTACCCAACGCGAACGCTTAGTTACGCAAGTGATCGTGCGCTTGTACGCTTAAATACCGTCGGACTTCTTAAACGCGCTTCGCTTGAACGAAAGAAATCCGACGGGGCGTACCGCGCACTTTACTCACTTGCTCCACTAGGGTTCGCTTTTGGGTACTGCCCATCGCTGCGTACATCAATAACATGGATTAGCAACAACACGGAAGGATGAAAGTATGATCGTGGAGGAGCTTTGGCGGCTGTTCGACATCATCGGGACGCTCGCCTTTGCCGTGTCGGGCGCACTGGTCGGCATTTCGCGCCGCATGGATATTTTCGGGATTTCGGTGCTGGCACTGGCGACGGCGGTCGGCGGCGGGATGGTGCGCGATGTACTGGTTGGCATCACGCCGCCGATGACACTGCGCGACACAACGAATTTTTTGCTGTCGGTGGGGGTGGCTCTCGCAACGTCGTTCCTCTACCAGTGGACTGCACTGCACCGTATGCGGCGGCAGCGTCTGCTCACGATCTTCAATGTGTCGGATACGATCGGGCTTGCCGCCTTTACGATTACGGGGGCGCTGACGGGCGTGCGCGTCGGCGGGGACGACAGCTTTGTCCTGCCGATCCTGCTCGCGACGACGACGGCGGTCGGCGGTGGTATGATCCGTGATGTACTCGCGCAGCGGATGCCTGTCGTACTCTATGCGGAGGTCTATGCAGGGGCGGCACTCATCGGTGCGTTCGTGTTCTGTGCGCTGCGTTTTACGCTCGGGGTGGAGGCGGACTCATGGCTCGCGTTCGTGCTGGTTCTCCTCGTCCGTTTTGCAGCGATTCATTGGAATTGGAGCCTCTATCACCCGCGCCCGCCAAAGCGGCATCGTGAGCATCACATGGAGGAGTAATGGGAGCGCTCCTTCCGTCATGCCGACCGTGCCCCCTGCTCCGACGGGAAGGCTAAGATTGAAAAAAATCCCCGCACGTCGGATGGTCCGATGCGCGGGGGTTTTGCTGCAAGAGAATGTCTTAGCAGTGATGATGATCGACGCCGACCATGACGGACGTCGCCTTAATGACGGCATATGCCTCCTTGCCGACCTCAAGACCGAGCTCGTTGATGGAGTTCAAGCTGATGGTCGAGGTGATGACGTCGCCGCCCTTCAGCTCGATGCCGACGATGCCGTTGACGGCACCCTTCTCGATGGAGATAATCTTGCCCTTGAGCTGATTGCGTGCACTGAGTTTCATGTGATTCCCCCCTTTTTTCATGATAACTTTTACAGTATAACACACAAGCTCCGCACTGTTCGTGATTTATGTCACAAATCATGCGGGGCTTTTTGTTTTTTGATGTTTTTCAGAGATCAGCGGAGAAAGACGACGTTCGTCGCGTCGAGGAAGCCGCTCGCGCCGTTTTCGAGAAGCAGACGGTTCGCATCGTCCGCCGAGAGCACGGGGTTCGCCCCGCTGTCCACGGCGACGGCACGCAGACGCAGCGGGTTCGCACCCGCACGCGTCGCATCTGCCGCATCGCGGACGTAGGATGCCATGCCGTTTGCGACGACCTTGTCACTGTCGAGGTTCTTGTAGCCGTAGATGGGGCGGCCGCTGTCCGTCTTGACGACGGGGCTCATGACGGGGCGCAGACCGAGCCCTGTGCAGTCGATGATGACCCCGGTGTAGCCGCCGACGGCGCGTCCTTTGGGCGCTGCTGCGGCAGAGGAGGAAGCGGGCGTGCGCTGTGCCGGTGCGGCTGCGGTCGTTGTGGTTTTGCCGCGGTCGTAGGTGCCGCTGCCGCTCGTGTCGTAGGCTGCGGGCTTGTAGGGCGCGTAGACGCTCTCGGGCGCAGTCCAACGCTCGGGGGTCTTGTTCGGGGTGAAGATCGTCCCTGCCAGGGAGTCCGCACCGTAGACGGGGATCTCGATGGTCACGGTGTAGGAGCCGTCGGACTGCGATTTTTCCTCGATGATCTGCGCGTCTTTGATGAGTGCGCTGACGTGCGTGCTGACGGTCGTGTTCGTCACCATGAGGTTCTCGACCGTCGTGTTCGCATCGACGCTCACGCCCTGGATCTGCTCGGCGAGCTGACGGTAGGCATCGGTGATCGCCGCGCGGCGTGCAAGTGCGCGCGCCTGTGCGTAGCTCACCGTGTTCGGCGGTGCGATGCCGAGCCCTTGGGCGCGGATGTTGCCGCCGTCCCACTGCGCCGCCGCCGCACTCGTGCCGGAGGTGCAGATGATGAGCGCAAGCATGAGCGCTGCAAGTGCGAAGGATTTTACAATGTGCATAAATATTCCTCCTTAATATCTGTCTATATCGAATATCTCAAATAAAGGATAGAAAGGGGTGAAAATATTATTAGTATTTCATGAGAGTGCAATGAAATAAAAATTCTTTATTGTTGCAAATAGAAATCAATTATACTATAATAAACAAAAGTGCGGGTTATCCCCCGCAGAACGGTTTGTTTTACGATGGGAGGAAATGTTATGAAGAAAAAAATGTTGGCGGCAGTGCTCGGCGCGGCGATGGGTCTCTCCATGTATGCAGCACCCGCAGACGCGCATGGTGTTTTCTTTGCAAATCGCATTGATATGCATACGCTGGTGCTCGGCGAGGGGCCGCTCGACAATGCTTACAATCCCGCCTGTGTGCAGCACATTGATGCCTATGATGTGAATTTCCAGCCGACGACGGTGGAGCGCATGGACGGCGAGAAGAATGTCAGCATCGTGCCGGGGGATGATCTCGGTGTGACGGCGACGTTCTTTGACTACGGCTATTTCGCAAAGACGACGGACGGCAAGGTGATCCCGACGCGCGATTTTGCGAGCGTCCCGAATCTCAAGGCAGTTACCTATGCGGTCAAGTACAACATCCACTACTGGAATGAGAATGTGACACCGGGCGCGATCTACAATGTGCCGATCCAGATCGTGCCTGCGGTGAATCCGTTGACGCTGCGGCGCGGTGATACGCTCCGTCTGCGCATCTACAAGGATGGCGAGCCCTATGCGAATGCGCCCGTGATCGCGGATGTGCTCGGCGATCTGACCAATGAGATGAATGCCGATGCGAACGGCTATATCTCTGTACGCGTTGCGAACAACGGGCTGAATGTCATCGGCGTCGAGGTCGGTTTCCCGACGGACGACCCGATCGTGACGAAGAAGGTGTTCAGCTCGCTCTCGTTCATCCTGCCGGCAGAGTAATACGGATCGGAACAGCGAAAGGGGGGCTGTGCGAAGCTGATCACTTCGTGCAGCGCCTCTTTTTGTATGCAGGAAAGTTTGGCAGGGGGCAGGAGGAACGCTGCTCTGCCCTGTGTTGCGCGGCGATTGCGATCGGTGTGCGGTTCGATGCGGAGATGGGTGCGTCAGGACAAAACAGATGCATTCTTGCAAATTGAGATTTGTTATACTATAATGAGAATACAAGGGACACCGTTTCCGCAGATTCATTGATTTCCCGATGGGAGGATACGTAATGAAGAAAAAAATGTTGGCGGCAATGCTCGGCGCGGCGCTGGGACTCTCCATGTACGCAGTACCTGCGGATGCGCACGGCATCTACTATGCGAACCGCCTCGATCAGAAGGCGCTGGTACTCGGCGAGGGTCCGCTCGACAACATCTACGACCCCGACTGCGTGCAGCGCATTGATGCCTATGATGTGAAGTTCAACCCCACGACGGTGAAGCGCATCGACACGGACAAGAACATGATCCTTGTGCCGGGGGATGATCTCGGCGTGACGGCGACGTTCTTTGACTACGGCTATTTCGCAAAGACGACGGACGGCAAGGTGATCCCGACGCGGGACTACTCCGACATCGAGAATCTGATGGCGGTGATCTATGCCTACAAGTACAACGTTCACTATTGGAGCATGGATGTGAAGCCGGCGGGGCTGTACAACGTCCCCATCCAGATTGTGCCGGCGGTGAACCCGCTGATGCTGCGGCGCGGCGATACCCTCCTCCTGCGCATCTACAAGGACGGCGCACCGTACGCGAATGCCCCCGTGATTGCGGATGTGCTCGGCAACCTCTCCTCCGTGATGCAGGCGGACGAGAACGGCTACGTCTCCGTGCGCGTGTCGAACGACGGTCTGAACGTGATCGGTGTGGAGGTCGCGCTGCCGACGGCCGATGTGAACGTGACGAAGAAGGTGTTCAGCTCCCTCTCGTTCATCCTCCCGGCGGAGTAAGCCGTATCTTTGCAAACGAGAAAAGCGCAGCTGCGTGCGGCTGCGCTTTTTGTGTGCGCGTGAAACCGTTCCCCTTGTATCGATCGAAAAAAAACGATAAAATAGAAAAAGGCGATCTGCGTGCAAGGGAGGGAATCTACGATGAAGCGGCAGAACTACAACCCAATGAACGACTATCTGTTCAAATTTGTCTTTGGCAGGGAGGAGCGCAAGCGCATTACACTCAGTTTCCTCAATGCCGTGCTCGGACGCGAGGGCGAGGATGAACTCACGGACATCGCGTTCGCTGATCGGGAATTTGATCCGAGGTTTAGCGAGGAAAAGCTCTCGCGGCTCGATATTTACGGTGTTGTGAGCGACGGCAGCAAGATCAACATCGAGGTTCAGCTGGTGAACTATCAGAATATGGAAAAGCGGACGCTGTACTACTGGTCGCAGATGTATCAGAGCCTGCGTAAGGGGGAGGACTATGAAAATCTGACCCGTTCGATCACGATCAATCTGTTGAATTTCCGTCTGCTGCCACAGGAGAACGCCCATAATATGTACGGACTGTACGACATCGCAAGTGGGCATCGGCTGACGGAGGACTTGGAAATCCACTTTCTTGAGATCCCGAAATTTCATGTGAAATCGGTCAAGGAAATGAAACGGCTTGAGAAATGGCTCGCGTATTTCTCAAACAAACTGGATGAACGGGAAACGGAGGAACTGGCCATGAGCGAGGCGGCAATTAGTGAGGCGATTCGGGCAGAGCAGGTCTTTATGCAGAGCGATGTGGAGCGTTGGCAGTACGAGCAGCGCGAGAAGGCGCTGCGGGACTACATCAGCGGGATGAGAGCCGCGCGTCGGATTGGGCTTGCCGAGGGGCGTGCCGAGGGGCGTGATTTGGGGCTTGCCGAGGGTCGTGCGGAAGGAACGCAGCAAGCGATGCTGCAAAGCCTTCGGCATCTGATGGAGGAGCTTTCCCTCCCCCCGGAACGGGCGATGGATGTACTTCACATCGCACCTGCGGAACGAGCAAACTATTTACAGTTGCTCAAACAGTAGGATATGCGCAGAAGGAACAGCGCAGCTGCGTACGGCTGCGCTTTTTGTGTGCCGTTTTCTTGCAGTCATAGTTTTTCCTTATAAATTAAAACAATAGATAAAACGGGACAAAAGTCTGGACGGGGGGGGTGACACGTGCTATAATTTCAATACATATTAAACTGTGGATAGGTTTGCCCACGGTCATTTGATATGTGCCACAATAACGCGCCGCAGATTGTGCGGCGAAGCGGAGCGAGGTGCGTGTTGTCTGTGTGTGTGGATGCAGCACGGCGGGGCGTACTTCCGAAAGGATGGTAGAGGCATGAAGAAAAAGAAGGCAAGGATGCTCGCGGCGGCAATGCTCGCGGGGGGCGCACTGCTGAACTACGGGACGGCATCGGCGGCTGCGGACAGCGACCGCGACAGTGCGGCACGCGCCATTGAGCGTTCGGAGATGGATGTGCGCAGCGCGGCGGAGAAGAACGCAACGGCGATGGACACGCGGAACATGAACGTGCGCGTGAGCGGGATCATCGTCACGGGCGGGAACGAGAACACCGTGCGTGCACTGCTGCCCGAGCTCTCGCGCGACACCGTGAACATCCGCAAACTCTCGCAGCAGATCCAGAGCGTCAACGACACGGGGGCACTCGTCCTCGGCACGCGCTTCAGCCCTGTGGGGGACGGCAGCTACCGCGTTACGGTCAGTGTCGCGGAGAAAAAGAGCGACCACGTCCGCCTCGCCGTGAGCAACACGGGAACGGAGTACACGGGCGACTGGCGCACCTCGCTCACCTATATCAACACGAATATCTCGGGCAGTGCCGATATGTTCGGCGCGGCATTCGTCACATCGCCCGGGCATTTTGGCGATGTGAAGGTCGGCGCACTCTCCTATCGGAAGCTCATGCCGGAGTGGAATGGTGCCGTATCCGTCAGCGTCAGCCACGGGCGCACGAACATTGACAACTACGACGGCGGCACAGGGGGACTCCTCGATTTGACCGTTGGCGGCAGGAGCACGAATGCCGACCTGCACTATCAGCGGTTCTTCTCCTATACCGCGCGGAACAAGGACATCCTCGATTTCGGCTTCGGGTATCGCCGCACGGAGAGTGAGGTGGGCGGCAGGATCGGCTCGATCATCCAACCGAAGCGTACGCAGGACTATGACGTCATGCTCGCCTCCCTGACCTACCTGCACACGGAGAAAAAGCCCAACAGCGTCCTCTCGTACAACGTCGGACTTGCGACCAACGTCAGCGGCGATGCCGATACGTACCGCACCTACAGTGCGGACAGGAACTTTACCCTGCTGCGTGCCGGGATGAACTATCAGACCCGTTCGCAGAGCGACTGGATCGGTGCCCTGCGCCTGAACGCACAGTATACAAACAAGCACATCGTCCCTGTCGAGCAGCTTGGTGCGGGCGGTGCGATGAGCGTGCGGGGGTTCGACGAGCGTGCGATTGCAGCAGACAAGGGGCTCGTCGGGAGCATCGAGATCTACACCCCCGAGATCGCAAAGCATACGCGTCTCCTCGCATTCACGGACTATGCGCATCTGGCGAACAACAACAGCAACCGTGTGATCTACGACAGCGACAGCATCGCGAGCGCAGGGCTTGGCGTGCGCTATGCGGACGGACGCTTCTCGCTTGCCCTCGACTACGCACGGGTTCTGCGCGATGCGGACAAGACCGATCTCGATCGATCGAAGGCAAACCGCCGCCACTGGAATCTGACGGCGAGCATGAGCTTCTAAGAGGCAGAAAGGAAGGAACGGAATGAATTTCAAAAAGAAAATGCGCCGCGGCAGTCTTACGGCACTCATTACGCTGGCACTCACGAGCTCCGCACTCGCCATGCCGACGGGCGGTGTGGTGATGGAGGGCGGCAGCGACATCACCATCACCGACAACAACTGGACAAATCCCGACTCGGAGGCGACCATCACGGCGGCGAACGACGGTCTGGTCGGATGGAATACCTTTAACATCGGCGAGACGGAGAAACTGTACTTTAACATCGCGGATGGCAAGACCCTCGTCAATCAGGTGACGGGTGTCGGCCAGCTGTCGAGCATCCTCGGCACGATGGAGCAGACGGGCGGCAAGGGCAATCTCGTCCTCATCAACCCGAGCGGCATCTATGTCGGTCCGAACGCCGTGCTGAACATCCCCGACCTGACCCTCTCCGCACTCAGCGCGGAGAAGGCGACGGATACGGAGCGCATTCTGAAGGCGGATGGCGAAGGCCTCCTCAACGTCACGGGCGGACACTTTATCGGCAATGAGGTGAACCTCATCGGCAGGAAGGTGAACGTCGCGGACGGCGTGGTCTTCGACCTCGGCACGGCGGGCGATACATCGACGAAGACCATGCTGCAGGTGCTCGCAGCAGACCGTGCGGAGTGGACGTTTGACGGCGACCGGATGCTGACGGAGAACATCACGCACAATGCGGGCAACGATGTCGTCTTTAACGGCACGGTCAACATGAAGGGCGGCGACAAGAACCTCGTCGAGATCGGCGGCGCGACGGCAACGGCGACGAATGCGAAGTTCCACGATGTGCGCACGAGCGGCGAACGTCTGGAGACCACGATCTATGCCGCCTCGAAGGTTCAGTCGGATGAGCGCAGCGCAGACCGCAGCAAACACCGCTTTACGTCCGAGACGACGAAGGATAACAAGGTGACGGTGGAAAATATCACGGCGGACGGGGAGTCGCTCAGCCTCGGCGGCGGTGCGGTCACGCTCAAGAACAGCAAAATCTCTGTGGACGATCTCGCGATCGACGGCATCGCAAGTATCAGCACGGTCGGCGACGGCAAGCGAACCGAGACACTGACCGCACCCGACCGCACGGTGACGATCTCGAACAGTCAGCTGAAGGCGGATGAGGTCGGCATCTACGGCGGCAAGGTGACGGTGGACAGTAATGTGACATTTGGCAAGCTGTCCGAGGCAGGGAAATTCGAGGTTGTTGCAGGCAATGTTTACCATGAGCAGGATCGTTATACGACCGCAACGGGCAATGACCTCGCGTTCCATGGCAAGGTGGACGACTTCGCCAAAAAGGCGGATACGGACGTGATTCTCCTCGGCAATACGGTCAATCTGGACGATGCACAGATTGGGCAGACCGGTCGTGTGGGGAATGTCAACATCGGTGCAGTCAACGAGTTGGATGCGAAGTCTCACGTCACAGCAAACGCGACGAAGGCGAATACACTCAGTGCGAGCGGGGCAAATATTCAGTCCGATGCGTCCGTTCAGATGCTTGGCGGCACGGTGACACTCACGAATACAGCATTGGATGTCGCGCATAAAATTCATGTTTCGACGGGCAGCTACCGTGAGCAGGGCGGTGAGGCACGCACGATCACAACTGCCGCCGACCAGCAGGTGACCTTTGCCGGCACGGGCACATACAAGGCGAAGTCGGTTGACGTGCGCGGCGGCAAGGTGACGGTGGAGAGCGGCATCACCTTTGCGGCGAAAGATCCGGCGAATGAGAAAGGGCTCGACATCGTTGCGGGCAGCGAGCAGGTGAGCAGCGACGGGAAAACGCGTACCTACACCCATAACAAGGGCAACGATCTCGCGTTCCACGGCAAGAGTGAGAACCTCGGCAATACCGAGAACGATCCCGTGGCACTCCTCGGCTCGACTGTGAACCTTGACGGCGCACGTATCGAGGGGGCGCGCTATGTGAATGCGGCAGCGGCACAGCGCATCGTGAGTACGGACAGCGACGTGACGGTTACGGCGAGCGCGGGCAATGCACTCAGCGCGGATGGCGCACAGATCACTGGCAGCAAGGATGTCTCTCTCGTCGGCGGCAACATCGCGCTCAAGGGCGGAGAGGTTGAAGCAGATAATGCGGTCAACATCGTCGCGGTACGGGACTATGCCACCAACGGGAACAGCGCGGCAGCGGGCAAAGATCACGTCATCTATCTGGATGGTGCGAAGGTCAAGGGCAAGGATGTCACTACGATGAGCGGCAAGGTTCAGATGGTCGGCGGTGCGGAGATCGAGGGGACGCGTGATGCGTCTCTCTACATCGGCAACACCTTCACTAAGACGACAGATGACAAGGTCACTACATACGCCACGAAGGAGAATACGATCGATATGCGCGCCTCCAAGGTGACAGCACCGGAGGTGGGACTTTCAGCCGGCGGCGCAGGGATTTTTGACCACAGCACTGTTGCAGGTACGACAAAGCTCAAGGATACCGAGCTGCATGTGCCGAGCGGTTCTGAATTCGTGGGCAAGATTGATGGAACCTCTCGTGTGACCAGTGGTGGCTTGGACGAGGTAGGCTTTGAGCGAATCACAGATCCGGCAGATGTCCCGCCCACCCCCGAGAAGCCCGTACCGCCCTCCGTTCCCGACACAATCGCACCTGCGGAGACGAACCTCTCCGAACAGGACAAGGAGAACATCGCGACGGGCAAGGCAAAGGCACAGGAGGCTCTTGCGGCACCGACGCAGGAGCAGCGTGCCGAGGCACTCGTAAAGACCGTCGCACAGCTCAACGAGAAGGTCGGCACGTCGCGTCGGCAGACGGCGGGCGTCGTCGTGGGGCTCGTGGAGCAGATCGCCGCCTCGGCCGCGCTCTCCAACGCGGAGAAGGCAGTCCTCACGGAGGCCGTGGTAAGTTCCTACGCACCTGTGCAGGAGGCAAAGGCAGAGCAGGAACACCTCACGACGGACACCGTCGATGAGGCGGCAGCGTCCGCTGCATCTCCGTCCGTCGCTCCCGTCTACCCCGACGAGACCGAGGCGGAGGACGTTGTAACGTTCGCGTGATATTGCTTCTCCGGCAGGAAAAAGAGCAGTCGCTTTGGCGGCTGCTCTTTTTTCTTGCTTTTTGTACGAGTTTTGGTACAATAGAACTGAGAGGATGTGATCGTATGGTGGCGGTGAATTTTTCGACGCTGCGGAGCAATTTGAAGTCCTATTGTGATGCGGCAACGCGCGATGCGGAGACAATCATCGTGACACGGCGCAATGAGGAGAATGTTGTGCTGATGAGCTTTGAAAACTATAACAATCTGGTGGAGAATGTCTTTCTGATGAGTGATCGGCACAACTATGCCCACATCGTCGAGGGGATTGCGCAGCTGCGTGCAGGATGTGTGACAGAGAAGTCATCGGAAGAATTGGAGCGGCTTCTCGATGAATAAGGTGTTCTCGGAGAATGCATGGCGGGACTTCATGGCGTGGGTGCAGGAGGATCGCAAGACGGCGCGTAAGATCAACGAACTGCTGAAGGATATTGAGCGGAACGGACACGAGGGCATCGGCAAGCCCGAACCCCTGCGGCATGATCTATCGGGCTATTGGAGCCGCCGCATCACGCAGGTGGATCGCCTCATCTACACGTTTGACGAGAAGAATATCTATATCGCTGCCTGCAAGGGGCATTATGAATAAGAGCGGAGTGCTTGCCATACAGCAAAAGCTCCGCTCTTTCATACGATATGATATTTCTTCCACGGGATCTGGTTGATCCGCAAGCTGCTTAAAAAATCCACGATGTCCTTGCGTCCGTAGTACTGCGGCCTGCCGTCATGGGTGAGGCTCATGAGGATGATCGGCATCCCGGGGAAGAAGCGCATCAGGGCGCGGCGGGTCTGCGTCGATTTTACGGTGTAGCGCGTGACTTCGGGCGCAACGTGGATGACGGCGAAGGTCACGCCCTGTTCGATGATGACAGCTCCCTCGATGGTCATGTGCGCCCTCCTTTCGGCTGTATTTGCTGTGTTGGTCATGGCTCGTCTGCGATTCGACAGGCGCGCCCTCTATATTTCGCCCATTGTAGCAAAGCCACCCACACATTACAATATTAAATTGAAAAGAACTATTAAAAGGATGTTGCGAAAAAGAGGGGAAGCCCGTATAATAGACAATAAGGGCTATGTATTACATCGTTGTGTGAATATAGCCGCACCTTATGATATTGACGGAGAAATTTGTGAAATTTTCTACAAATGGATACAATTGTGGAAGGAGAAACGTTTTTTCTGTCGAATGTCATTGAGGTACTGATATTCAACGAAGGCGGTACGCAGTATGCGGCTCTGCAATCCAAGCGGAATGTGGGGGCGGTTTTCTTGCGTTTTTTAAGAAATCTGCTGCATTGCGGTACGGTCGGAGGAGGAATATGAGGCAGGTTTTATCGGCGTATCGGAGGCAGATCGTCCTCTCGTTTGCGGCGGCGGCACTCATAGGCTGCGGCACGCTTCTCCTTATGGGGGAACTGCGGCTCGTTGGTGCGATGCTCGCGGGTACGGGGGCGGCGGCGCTCTACTTTGCACAGATGGCGCAGCGCGTGATGCGTGCGGCGCGTCTGGGTGCGGCGGGGACGTCGCAGGTGCAGGTGGGGCTCTTGCTGATGCTCGTGCTGATCGGCGCAGTCCTCTGGGCGGCGACGACGGCGGGCGTTCACTATTTCTTCGCGGCGGTGGGAGGGTTTCTCCTCATGCACGCGATTATGATGGTGCAGCTGATCGTGCGGACGATACGCGCCGATAGACGAGGTTCTTAGAACCTCGGTAGGTAACTGGGGGAGATCCCCCCGAGGGAGGTAGAGGTTATGCACGAAATCGGTGTTCGCGAGGCAGTGCAGATCGCCGGATTTACCTTCAATTCGCAGACGCTGGTGATGACGTGGATCTCGATGGTCGTCGTCCTCTTCATCGGTTGGCTCGCGACGCGCAATCTCAGGGTTGTGCCGACGTCGAACTGGCAGATGATGATGGAGACGGTGATCGAGGCGCTTCATGACCAGGTCGAGGAGAACATGGGGCCGCGCGGGCGTGGATTCCTGTCCACGTTCATCGTGTCGCTGTTCCTGTTCCTGCTCGTGTCGAATTGGATCGGTCTGATTCCGACGATGGCATCGCCGACAAACGATCTGAACACCACACTGGGACTGGCTCTGCTGGTCATCGTCATGATGCACGTCCTGGGACTTGCGGTGAAGGGGATGCACTATGTGGCGCATTTCTTCCAGCCGGTCGCACCGTTCATCATCATCAACATTGTCGAGGAGGTTGCGAAACCGATCACGCTGTCGTTTCGTCTATTCGGCAACATCTTGGCGGGTGAGATTCTCATTCACATCCTGCTGCAGCTTCTCGGGAATGGCTCCACCATCCCTTCGGTGATCTGGCTGGCGTTCAGTGTGTTCGTCGGCATTGTGCAGGCGCTCGTCTTTACGATGCTCTCCACGGCATACATCGGCGCTGCCATTAAGACCGATGACGGTCACTGATCTTTAGGCTTTCTCGTGCAACATGCACATCATCTAAGATTTTGTTCAACTGTTTAAGGAGGATCTTTTCATGGAAAACGCAATCATGGTCGCAGGCGCTCTTATCGGTGCGGGTCTCTGCTTTGGTCTTGCCGCGATCGGCGCGGGCATCGGTGACGGTCTTGTCACGGGTCGTTTCATCGAGGGTCTGGCACGTCAGCCGGAGGCGGGCGGCGTTCTCTTTACGCGTACACTGATCTCGGTCGGTCTGATCGAGGCACTTGCCATCATCGGCGTCGTTTTCGGCATCATCATGCTCTATGCAAATCCGCTGATTCACTAAGAAGTATGAATTGCACGGATTTTGCAAAGGGGGCATAGGAATTGAGCGAAATTACGCAAGGGCTGATTGATCTCAACGGGACGCTGCCTGTCCAAATCATCAACTTCCTGATTCTCGTTGCACTCCTGCGTGCGGTGGCGTACAAGCCGATTGTCCGCATGATGGATGAGCGCAGGGCAAAGATCGCCGAGAGCATCGAAAAGGCGGACGCGGATGCGGCCGCTGCCGAGGCGACTCTCAATGAGTACAAGGCTCAGCTTGCCGCCGCGCGTACGAAGGCACAGGAGATCGTCGATCAGGCGGAGAAGCGTGCCGGTGAGGAGCGCGAGGCGAGCATCCAGGCGACGAAGCGCGAGATCGAACAGATGAAGAAGGCGGCCGAGGTTCAGATGGAGCGCGAGCGCGCCCATGCGGTCGAGCAGCTGAAGGCGGAGGTTGTCGCGCTGTCGCTCGCAGCGGCAGGCAAGATCATCCAGAAGAATCTGGAGGCGAAGGACAACGATGCCATCATCGGCGAGTTTATCGCAAAACTCGACGCAAACAAGATTGGTGATGCGCCATGCTGAACATGGAACTTGCACGCAAGTACGCACGCGCAATCTTCGAGCTTGCCTGTGAGGATCATGCGCTCAAAGAGTACGGTGCGGATCTCGCAAAGGTGCAGCAGCTCTATCATGACTGCCCGGAGCTGAAGGCGTATCTCTGCAACCCGAACATCCAGCCGGAGGACA
>ERZ772955.1145-NODE-1145-length-17700-cov-2.924398_pt1 | contig 17700 bp, 31 predicted proteins | sample MGYA00511133_ERZ772955 | MGnify/ENA primary metagenome ERZ772955 (study PRJEB29015, sample SAMEA2737914) | human oral metagenome | biome: human oral; feature: human-associated habitat; material: dental | place: China | collected 2149 ... | reverse complement strand
GATGAAAAAGTCTTTGAATGGTTAGCAATAAAAGATAAAAAAATAATTGCTATTGATAATGGTAAAAAATATAATTCTCTTATAAATAAAACCACAATTATTTTAGATGCAAAAGGAAAAAGTGTTTTACCAGGATTTATAGACAGTCATTTTCACCTTGTACAAACTGCAATGAATGAAGAAGGAATAAATCTTCATAATGTTAGTTCGTTTGAAGAAATAGGAAAAAAAATAAAAAAAGCTAACTCAAAATCAAAAGAAAGTATTTTTGGAGTTAGATTAGAAAAAGAAAGTCTGCAAGAAAAAAAATTTCCAGATAGAAAAGTTTTAGATAAATTTTCAGATGATATTCCAATTTGGATAAATAATTTAGATTATCAAGTTAGTATTTTAAATACTTACGGGCTTTTATATTACAAAATTCCATTTCGTATAGATGGAATAGAATTGGATGAAAAAGGAGCTCCAACAGGTATATTTAGAGGAAAAGCAAATGCAACATTAAGAACTAATATATTAAATAGTTATCCAAACAAAAATAGAGAAGAAAATATTAGAAAACTCATACCAAAACTACTTGAAGTAGGGATAACAACTGTGAATGCTATGGAAGGTGGCTATATGTATAGTGATAAAGATGCAAACTTTATATATGAACATATAGCTGACTTTCCAATAGATATTGTTTTATTTTATCAATGCCTTGATTTAGATAAAGTAAGAGAAAAAAAATTAAAAAGAATTGGGGGATGTCTTTATATAGATGGTACAATGGGAGCAAGAACAGCTGCATTAACTTTTGAATATAATGATAAAAAGGGAGAAATGGGGCGCTTAATCTTCTCACAAAAAGAACTTAATGAGTTTGTAGAAGAATGCTATATAAATAAATTACAACTTTCTTTATATACTATTGGAGATAGAGCCATAGAAACTGCTTTAAATGCACATGAATATGCATTAGAAAAAACAGGAATTAAAGGTTTAAGACATAGGATGGAACATGTTGAACTTGCTAGTCTTTCACAAATAAAAAGGGCCAAAAATCTAGGAATAATATTTTCTATGAACCCAACTTATGAAAGATACTGGGGAGGTTCTAATAAAATGTACTCACAAAGATTAGGAAAAAAATATGTAGAAACAAATAAATTTCGTGAAATTATAGATGGTGGTTTAACTTTATGTGGAGGTTCTGATAGTGATGTCTGTGACTATAATCCCTTTGTAGGAATTCATTCAGCTGTCAATCATCCTGTTAAAAAACATAGAATAAGTTTGTATGAAGCGATAGAAATGTATACTATAAATGGAGCTTATGCTATTTTTGAAGAAAATAACAAAGGAAGTTTAGAAATTGGAAAATTAGCTGATATTATAATTTTGGATACAGATATTTTTGAGATGGACACAGAAAACATTGATAAAGTAAAAGTTTTATGTACAATAAAATCTGGAAAAATTCTTTATAATACAATCTAATAGGAGTTCGTATGTTAGATATAAAATTTCTTGGAAAAGTAACAATAGAATATGATGGATTAGATATAACAGATAAATTTTCTGCTAAAACAAAAGCACTTTTAAGTTTATTAATACTGAATAAAGATAAACCATTAAATAGAGAAAAAATTATTTTATATCTTTGGCCAGATAGTACAGAAGATTCTGGAAAATTTAATCTTCGTTTCAATTTATGGCAATTGAGGAATATAATAGGTTCAGATGAAAGAGGAAATAAATTTTTACATACTGGAAGAAGTCATTGTAGTATAAATGCAAACTACAGATATAACTGTGATATTATAGATATAAAAACATTTAATTTAAAAGAAAATGTGACTATTAAAAAATTAGAAGAATTAAAAGGAGAATAAAAATGATACATTGGAAAACATTTATAAAACATTGGAAAGATGAAAGGCTGAAAGATTTAACAATTATGGAAGCTGGAAAATTAATATTAGAATGGGAGGCTAAGGATGAAAAAGAAAAATTTTAAAAAAGTAACATTTTTTAACTATTTAAAATTTAAAGTTAAATGGTTTTTAAAAGCAGTGTGGTACTGCATAAATAAGCCTTTGGATATCCTTTTGAAAAGGTTGTGATACATATGGAAAAGAATAACTACACTGTTGGAGAAGCAGCAAAGCTAAAAAGCCGTACTCCGCAATTTATAAGAGAACAAATAAAAGCAGGTAAGATTCCAGGTTGTACTGCAACAAAGATAGGACCCAAAAATTGGAGCTACGACATACCAAAATTGGCATTTGATAACCATTTAAGAGGTACGAATGCCATAGATATAGAAGCTATAAAACAAGCAGTAAAAATAGCTTTTAAAGAAGTTATAGAAGAAATAGCAAAAGAAGAAGTGGAAAGGAGGTTAGCACAATGAATAATGCAACAAGAGGGTTAGTAGCTTTAGCAATGTTACTAACAGCTAAAAAAATAAAAGATAAAAAAGAAGAAAATAAAAAAACATCTGAGCACGGCGACCAAACCAAATCAGATGTTAATGAAAAATAGGGTAGGTAAACCCTTACTTACCCTTGATTTTACTACAAATAATAAAAAATATCAAGGAGGAATTTTATGCATAAAAATTTATTGATAGAAACAATAAATATTATAGAAAAGAATAATAAATCTTGGGAAGATGTTACAAATGTGTTTATTTCTGGGAAATATAATATAGGTAAAGATAAATTTTATAAATTAGCCGCTGCAGCTAATTATGTACTTGGGAATGACCTTATAAACGCAGGATTAATAATAAAAGGAACTGATTTTGTTGTTGAGGTTAGAGAGGAAAACGGATATTTGTCGCATCTAAATTTTATAAATTTGGAAGTTCCAAAAAGAGTTGTAGAAGATCCTAAACTTTTTACTTTATTAAATTTTGAATATGTGTGGGATTAAGGAGTTGATGTAAATGTTAAAAGCAAAATTTATAGATAAGATTTTGGAAGTTATGGCAGATGAAGCAGACAGAATTTGGATAGATAACAAAGAAGTAACAGTATATTTTAGGGATAGCAAAGATGTAGATGGTAATGCCGAAATACTTAAACATATTTATAAACTACAACTTAATAAGGCTGTTGGAGAGTACAGAGTTTTAATAGCTTATGAATTTAAAAATATTGAAATACATAAAGGGACTAAGTTTGTATGTTTAAGAAACTTTAAGAGTTGTGATAATAAAATTTGGACTTCTATTCTGGAAGAAATAGAAGAAGATAAGGTGAGTAGATAATGATAAATAGATGGGAAGTTTTAGAATGTTTGAGAGAATACCCTAACAAATCCAGAAAACAAATAGCTGAATATCTAAATGAAGACTATGAAGCTGTTAAAAAATGTATTTTAAGATTTAGAAAGAATGCTTGGATTAAAGAAACAGATAAAGGTTGGGTAGTTATTAAAACACCAACTATAAATAAATCTGATGACAAAATAGAAATAGTAGAAGAAATGATGGAAACTCTTTTAGAAGATTTTAAAAGTAGCACAAAAGTAAGTGAAAGAATAAAATTGGCAGAACTATTGATACAACTATTAAGTAAATTTTAGGAGACAGGAATGTTTAAGATAGATGATAAATATTATGAATTGGTATTGGAGGATGAAGATATAGCGGTTTTACAGAATGTAAGTACAGGAGAACCTTTAACAATGCCTATAAGAGAACTTTGGAATTATGCAATATAAGGAGATTTATAAATGTTAGAAAAACAAGTAGAGAATCAGATAAAAAAATGGTTAGAACAAAACAATCATTGGTATTTTAAAGTACATGGTGGAGCTTTTCAAAAAACAGGAGTACCTGACATTATAGCTTGCATAAATGGTAAATTTGTAGCTATAGAAGTTAAAAGAAGTAATGGAGGGATTGTTTCAGAATTACAAAAAGCTCAAATAAAAAAAATAAAAGCTTGTGGTGGTGTAGTTGGTGTAGCTCATAGTGTTGATGAATTCTTACAAATACTAAAGGAGGCTAAATTGCTATGATGCTATACCAATATCAAAAAGACTTACTGGATAAAAGTTTAAAAAACTATATCTATCCATTAGGAACAGGAACTGGAAAGACAATATTATCAATCCATCATTACTGGAAGCATGCACAAGGTAAAAGATTAATTATAATAGCACCAGCTCAGAAGGTTAAAGAAGGTGGATGGGATAGAGAAATTAATAACTTTAATAAATACTATGGGACGAATATAGATTATGAAGTTATTAGTTATGGAAGATTAAAACATGTGGAGGGAGACAAAAATACATACTTAATTTTTGACGAATGCCACTACATTAAAAATTATAAAAAATCTCAAAGAAGCAAACTAGCTTTAAAGTTATGCAAATCCTCTTATGGATTTTGTCTACTCAGTGCGACACCAGCAAGCAATGGATATCAAGATCTAGGTAATTACATGGCTATATTTGGATTATATACTAGTGGTTACAGTTATGAAAAAGCTAATGCTATAAAGAAACTGAACTACATGGGATTTTCTGAAATAGTTGGTTGGAAGAACACGGAATACATTGATAAATGCTGGAAAGCTATTAGTAGTATAGCACTTAATAAAAATGATTGTTTGGATTTACCAGATTTAGTATTTGAAGAAAAGTATTTTGCAGCCGGTGATGAGTACATAACAATAAAAAAAGATAGAGTTTTAGGAGATGAATTATTTGATAGTTCTCCAAAATTTATAGCTGGTCTTAGACAATATGCTGCCTTTAATGAAAAACTAGAATATTTAAAAGAGTTCAGAGAATCAACAGATTCAAACATCTTAATATTCTATAACTTTAAAAAAGAAGCTGAAGCTATAAAACAATTAATAAAAGTAGATTATGAAGTAAGTGGAGCACTAACAAACATACCTGATTTTGAAAATTTTAAAAATTTGAAAAATAAAACTACTCTTGTACAGATTCAAGCAGGAGGAGCAGGTATAGAACTTCAATATAATTCAGAAGTAATATTTTTTAGCCCTACTTGGAGTTATCAAGACTATGAACAAGCTATCGGTAGAGCTTACAGGATAGGTCAAAAAAACAAAGTAACAGTTTATAAGTACATTGGACTAGGGACAATAGAAGAAAAGGTTTATACAAGGTTAGATAACAAAAAAGACTTTGTGGATAAATTATTAAGTTTAGAAGATTTAGGAGGATACAAATGGAACAAGAAAAAATAGTATCACACACTCCAGGAGAGAGTGTAACACAAAATAGAAATAAATACCTTGGTGGAAGTGATTTACCAGCACTATTTAATGTAAGTCCTTTCAAAGATTGCTTTACTCTTGCAAGAGAAAAAGCTGGAGTAATTCCTGCAGCATTTAAAGGAAATGAATACACTAGATATGGTCAATTATTAGAACCACAAATAAGAGATTATATCAATAGTATCTATGAGCTTAAATTTAAAGAAAACACAAATATCAATGAAGATTTAAGACTTAGATCTAACTGTGATGGATTGGATAAAGATGCAGGATTACTATTAGAGATTAAAACCAATGCTGGAGACAAGACAACATATGAAGATGTATATGATTATGTATTACAAATGCAAATGTATATGTTTCAATTTGATGTTGAAAAAGGTTACTTAGTTCAATATAAAAGACCAGATAATTTTTGGACTGGATTAGATTATGAAACTCAACACACTGATGATTTTTTCAATCAAGAGTTTGAAGCAGAAAGAATTTCTGTGATGGAGATAAAAAGAGATAATAGCTTAATATCTAAAATTTTAGAAAAAGCCAATAAGTTTTGGGAACAAGTGGAAAGATTGAAAGAAAATCCAAATATGACAGAACAAGAGTTTTATTTTGGAAATAATTTAGTGGAGTATAACAACACTATCAATAAATTATCAGTATTAGAAAAAGAAATAGCTAGATTAAAAGAAATGGAAAAGGAAGCTAAAAAGCAAAAAGAAATATTGTATGAATTAATGGATAAAGTAGGAGTTAAAACAATAGTTACAGATAATTTATTAATTACAAAAGTAAATTCTACCACAAGTGAAAAAATTGATTCTAAGAAATTAAAAGAAGAATTACCAGAAATAGCCAAAAAATATACAAAAATTAGTGATGTGAAAGGTTATGTAAAAATTACAGTTAGAGCGGATAAAACTGTAATAGCAGAAGTAAAAGAAGAAGTAATAAATAAAAATATAGATAATAAAAAATCAGCACTAGCTGCACTAGGATTATAAGGAGGATAAAATGATTAAATTACCAGTAAACGAACCAAAAATAGCAGACATTACACCAAAAAGCTTTTTGATATGGGGTGAGTCAATGTCAGGAAAGACTTACTTAGCAAGAGAATTTGAAAGCCCATTAATAATTAATACTGATGGAAATGCTACAAAAGTAAATACTCCATCCGTTGCAATTAAAACCTTTGCGGAATTTGCAGAAGTTATTGAGGCTTTAAAAACTGAAAAACACACATATAAAACTGTGATTATAGATTTGATAGATGATATTGAAACTATGTTAACAATTCATATATGTGAAGCAGCTAAAGTTGAATCACTGGCGGATATCCCATTTGGAAAAGGTTATGCTAAATTCAATGCTGTATGGAAGAAATTAATGATTGAATTAACTCAAATGAATATGAATGTAATATTTATATCACATTCAATAGAAAAATCTGAAAATAATGGGCAAACAATGTATCAAGCACCTAGCTTAGGACAAAAACCATTGAATGCTTGTATGGGTAGATGTGATTTTTCAATCCAAACTAAAAAGATTGGAAGTAACTATATTAGAATATGCACAAATAAAAGAGAAGCATATAAAGAGGAAGATATAAAAGATAAAAAAATTCTGGATATTTTAAAAACAGTAAAAGGGGTTTTTGAAATAAAACCAGCAATTAAACAAGTAGCAACAAAAAATACTGAAAATACAGTTAAAGCAACTGATAACACAAATAATATAAATAAAGATGGAGGTAACAAATAATGAGTATAGCAGATATCATGGCAGAATTAGAAGCACAAGATTGGAAAGCAGGAGATAAGGAAACAGACTTTTCTGTTCCAGATGGAGTTTATGAAGGAGTTATAGAAGGACTTGAATACAAGGAAAATGAAAAAGGTACACAATGGTTTTCATTTACAGTAAATTTAATAAATGAAAATAAGAAGTATTTTGCAAATGTATACTTTAGCGGAAAAATGGCAGCTATGAACCTAAAAAAATTTATAAATATTATATTAAATCTAACAGGAGAAGCATTAACATCTATGGACTTTGCAAACGAAGTAGCATTAGCACAAAGATTAAATGATGAACTAATTGGAAAAGATGTAGTTATAGAATTAACAACTAAAAAAGAATTCCAAAACTTCAAGTTTATTTTCCAAGAATAATAGGAAAAAATAAAAAGGGAGAGTTTAACTCTCCCTAACTATTCTATGAAAGGAGGACAAATAAATGAGAAGTGATATAGTTGGATTTTATGACTTTGAAGTTTTCATGTGTGATTGGTTAGTCGTCATAATCACTACTCAAGACGAAGAAATTATAATACACAATGATCCTGAACTATTAAAAAAGACAATGAGAAATATAAATTGCTTGATAGGATTCAATAATAATAATTATGATGATTTGATACTTGCAGGGATAATATCAAGAAATATGAATCCTGGTGAAGTATATAAACTATCACAATCTATAATAAATGGTGAAAATACTAGCTTTTATAAAAAAATAGCTAATCAGTTACCAACATTAGATACCAAACAAGAGCTTCCACCAGGAGTTAGTTTAAAAGAAATTGAAAGCAATATGGGTATGAATATAATTGAAACTCCTGTATCTTTTAATTTAGATAGACCTCTAACATCTGATGAATTTATGGAAGTAATAAAGTATTGTAAACATGATGTGGAAACTACAAAAAAAGTATTTGAATATAGAAAAGACTACTTTGAATCTAAGATTGATATTTGCAAAGAATTTAATTTATCTAAGTTGGATTCTAAAAAAACAAGAGCCAACCTTGCAGCCAAAGTTTTACAATGTAATAAATCTAAATTACCAACACAAGCAAGGTTGAATAAAGACAGGTTATTGTTTACCATCACAGATAAACTAAGAAAGGAAAATATACCTCAACCAATTTTAGATTTTTACACAGATATTCAAAATAGATTTTTAGCTGGAGAAAACTTTAAAGAATTAGAAAAAGAAAGCTTAGTATTCAACCTGTGTGGTGTGGACCATACATATGCTTTTGGTGGATTACATGCAGCAAGACCTAATTTTCACTATGAAGGTAACATGCTAATGGTCGATGTTGGAAGTTATTACCCTAGTATGATTATTAATTTTAACTTTATGTCTAGAGCTTCTGAGCATCCAGAATTATACAAAAAATTATATGATACAAGAATGGAATATAAAAGAAATAAAGATCCAAAACAAGGAATATATAAAATACTTCTTAATGGAACATTTGGAGCTTTAAAATCTGAATTCAATGATTTGTATGATCCTGTTCAATCAAATAACATTTGTATAAATGGGCAGTTATTATTAACAGATTTAATAGTATCTCTTAAAAATTACACAAGAGTAATACAAAGCAATACCGATGGAATATTGGTTGCTTATGAAGAAGATAATTTACCCAAAATTATAGAGTTATGTAAAGAATGGGAAGAAAATTATGGTTTAACTTTGGATTATGATTATGCTGTAAAAATAGCTCAAAGGGATGTTAATAATTACATCTTAAAAGTAAAAACCAAAGATGGTTACAAATTGAAAGGAAAAGGAATATTTCAAAATCATAATGGTGGAAACTTTGAAAAAAATAATCTCACAATCATAGACATGGCTTTAAAAGCTTTCTATATGGATGATATTTCTGTTGATAAATTTATTTTATCTTTAATAAAAGAAAATAACTTAATGCCTTTTCAACAAGTAGCCAAAATGGGTGGAACATTTCATCATGTAGAAACAATTGTAAATGGTGAAACTATTGAGTTACAAAAGGTAAATAGAATATTTGCAACTTGGAAAAAAGAATATGGACCAATACATAAAATAAAAATAGAAGATGGATCTAAAAAGTATACTAAAATTCCAAATTCTGCTGATAGGGTCTATATTCATAATGAAGAAATTGAGAAACTAGATAAAAGTATTTTAGATTTAGACTACTATAGAAAATTGGTGGAAAAGAACAAATTTACAGATAGAAAGGTGGTATCATGGGAACTATTCGAGCAAAATACATAGAACTAGAACCAGGAACAAGCAAACCCAAAGTATCATTTGATGAATTTGTTTATGATATCTCTAAAATATCAGATGCTGCCTTTTTAGTTCCAGAAGATGTTGTAGTTGTTGATTTTGACCATGTAGGTGAAGTATGGAAAGAATTATTAAATCAATATCCAACAAGAGCTATAAAGACAACAAGAGGAGCCCATTTATATTATAAAATTCCTCCAAACTTGAAATTACATAACAATATAAATATTATGACTTATTGTGGTTTAAATGTTGATTATAAGACAGGATATGGAAAGAAAAAGGCATCAGCTAAGGTAAAGGTCAATGGAGTTCTTAGAACAGTTTTAAACGATATACCAATTGATAATTTAGCTATATTACCTATGGCTCTATACCCTATGGCAGGAGTGAAATATAATTTATACCATCTTGACGATGGTGATGGAAGAAATCAAGCAATATATAAACATATAAAAATATTACAAGACTATGGAGTACCTGAAAAAAATATAATTGAGTTAGCTGATTTTATAAATAATAAAGTTTTTAAAACTCCATTAACAGATACAGAGTTAAAACCAACTGTAATATCTGCTTTCAAAAAATCAGATGATGAAGAAATAGATCTTTATTATGAAGATAAAAATGGTAATAAGAAATTAGATATATTTGCTGTAGCAGAGTATGTTAAAAAATTATTTCAATTAAAAATTTATAATGGTAGATTCTATTTTCTTAAAGAAGATAAAAATGGCAAGAAAAATTATGTTGGAAATGAAAGTACAAACAATATTTTAAGAGAGGTGTTGGAACAAATGAAATTAAAATTAAAAAAGTCTCAGGATAATGAATTACTGCATCAATTAACTAAACTTGCGGACATTGAGCCAAATAGTAATAATTATCCAATAAAATTAAATAATGGATTTATATTAGATGGAGCTGATATCTTACATATGGATACAGTATTTACACCATTTAATTTAGATGTAAGTTATGATCCTGATGCAGAATGCAAAGATGTGGATGATTATATTGAGTGGTTTTGTAACCATGATAAAAGCTTAATTATGCTATTTGAAGAAATGTTAGGACATATTCTAATGACTTCTAGCTTTCCACATCATGTATTTTTCTTTGTTGCAAATAGTGGAAAAAATGGTAAAAGTACAACATTAAATATGATATCTAACTTTGTTGGAGATTTACATAGCTCAGTAGCTTTAGAAGAATTTGATAAATCAGAAAACTTATTTGCAATAAATGGGAAACTTGTAAACTGTGGAGATGATATTGATGCTTCACTTATAGAAAAATCTAGAGCAGTTAAAACTCTTGCAGCTGGAAATGAAATACTTTGTAGAGCATTGTATGAAAACCCAATAAAAATGAAATCTGTTGCGACTTTAATTTTTACTTGTAATGAAATGCCAAACTTCAAAGATAAATCTGGTGGAATAGCAAGAAGAGTTATATGTTTTCCATGCAATGCAGTAGTAGAAAAAATTGATATGAAAATAGACCAAAAATTATCAACAGCAGAAGCTAAGTCAAGGCTTCTAAATATAGCAATAAATGGAATGAAAAGAATAATTAATAATGGTGGAGAACTTACAAAGAGTGAACTTGTTAAGCAACTTACAGATAAATATTTAACAGAATCAGATAATGTTAAATTATTTCTTGAGGAATATGGAGAAGATTTTATAGTAAATGATGTTTTAAATGATACTTTTGCCAAAATTTATGTTTGTTACACTAATTTTTGTGATGAAAGTGGATATGGTGCATTAAGTAAAAAGAGATTCTCTCACAAACTAGAAACTCTTGGTTTTGAAACTTATAAAACAAATGGCAAGTTAAAAATTAGAAAAAAATAATTACTTAGTATAAAAAAATATTTTTTATACTTAGCAGTGTTCGATTGTTGATGACAGTGCTACATTAAGTGTTCGATTCAGTGCTACATTTATATCATTTAAGTGTTGAAAAATAAGAGAAAGTGCTCCAAGTGTTCGATTATTTTTATACTTTTTTATAAAAATAATATAAATATATATATATATATAAGAAATAAAAAAAAGAGTTTAAAGCAAAAAATCTAGCACTTTGAACACTTTTTCTTTAATACCAATACAAAACAAAGAAAATAGAGCACTTTTTGGAGCACTGATCTAGCACTGTTAAAAAATGATGGAGCACTATGTTTGATAATCAAAGTAACGATATGGAGGAGAACTAAATATGGAAAATAAAAATATAGATAATGTAAATAACCCAAACCATTATAAACTTGGTTGTGGTATTGAGAGCATAGAAATAATTAAAAGAGTATTAGGAACACAAGGCTTTGTAGCTTTCTGCCTTGGGAATATTCTTAAATATTTAATTAGAGCAGAAAAGAAAAATAAATTAGAAGACTATAAGAAAGCTGCTAAGTATTTGGAGTGGGTTATAGAAAGAGATAATCCCGATAAATATGGAATTATTGAGCTAGATATTAATGAATTAGAAAAAGATTTAGGTGTTGAATGGAATAAAATTATTTATGAAATTGCAAAAGATTTGAATGTAGAAAATGCTTTTGAATTAGATAGCATTTTTAGAAATATTTTCAGTGAAAATTATGAAATGGCTAGGGATATCCTGGAAGATTTTATAAAAGAATATAAGGAGTAAATTATGCAAAAGATAAGAATTACTCACAAAGATGGAGATATGCAAGGCATTACATTAATGTACTTAATAAATAAGTACTTGAAAATTAATAGAGAACTTTGGGATAAAGAGGGTATGGTTCTAAACAGATATTACAAAGCTATTCTAACTAGAACTATAAAGGCTTCTGACAAAATAGTTATTAAGTTTCAAAAACATATAAACTACAATGTAGAAAAAGAAGTTTTAAAAGTCTTAGATGAAGTATTTGTTGAATGTGAACGCAAAGAACAAGGAGATAATTTAGAACTTCTTAGAACAATGTTTCTTGTGATAATGATGTTTGGAACTATTAACTTTCATAAGAGAAATATGATTGGAGTAGTTTTAAAGTCTATGATAACAGATGTAGTTAATGCTTTTAAAGATTTTAAAACTATGTGGCTAAAAGAAATTGATGATAGTGTAATAAGACTGGAGGAGCAGTTATGACAGATAGAGAAAAATTAGATAACACTATTAAGAAATGTTTTGAATTACTGGAAGAATTAAAAGAAACTTCTAAGAAAAGAGTATTTTCAAAAGTAGATATAAATAAAAGTGCTGTTAAAAGAATTAGAATTATGATTAATCAATATTTGAAGGGCGTTGAAAGAAATGAATATTAAAACTAAATTTGATGGATATATTGTTAAAGTGGGAGATAGAGAAATAAAAGTTGGGGATAGAGTTTTAATGGATAACAATAAACAGACTCTAGGACATGGGAAAATATATGAAGTAGTTGGGATAAAAGAAGCTATTGAAAATGAACATGCTGCATATTATAAATTAAAAAGAGAAGATGAAACAATGTTAGAAGTTGAAGCTCGTTGGTTTGATAGCACTTGCAATAAGACATATTTGATTGAGGAATAATGGAGGAAGTAATGGAAAAAGAAAAAGTATTGGAGATAGAAATAACTAAGATAAACGAAATGTACAGTTGTTGGTATGTAAAAAAAGTCAATAGGATAAAATTAAAAGCTATGCCATTAACAGAAATAGCACATAAAGACAAAAAGAAATATTGTTTTGGTTATGGATATAGAAATGAATTTAAAAAAGAATATATTGGTTATAATCACCATAGTTGTGTTAGTGATTATCAAATAGATTTAGAAATTGATAACTTAGAAAGTTATGATAAACCATATTTAATAGAAAATAAATTAGTTCCAGATTTACAGTTTTTAATAGATGTTGTAAATGAAAAATATGGAATACCTAAGAGATGGAGAGCAGACTATAATAAAATGTTTTATTTTATAGAAAGTTATGGAGAAGCTAATTGTATAAATGATATAAGAGCAGAGTCAGATACCAGCAAATATAAACTTGGAAACTATTTTAAAACAAAAGAAGAAGCACAAAAAATAATAGACAGCAAAGAATGGAAAGAGTTCTGGGCTAAGGTAAGAGCAGGAGAGATTGGAGGAGAAGAATGATTGAAATAGTTACTGACAAAGATGAGAAAAGTAAAAGTCTTAGATATAGATATTTACATGGTTATTGCCTAAGCTGTAATACTAAAAGTTCTAATCTTATTTCTATCAGACAAGATGGTGGAAATAGTGGAACTATAATAAATTTATGTGATAAATGTTTGCAAGAACTAAAAAAGAAAATAGAAGATTTGGAGGATGAAAATGTGGAGATGTAAATTTTGTGGAGGTACAAAATTTGAAATAGAAAGAAAAATCATTGATAGAAATTTTGACAGTAAAAAAAAATACATTAAATATTAATGACATTAAGAGAAGTGCAATGTGCTGTAATTGCTATAATTGTGGTAAAAATATAGAAGATATAGCAACTTGGGAGGAAGTGAGATAATGGAATTTAAAGAAATTGTTTTATTAATACTAATTGCACCGTTATTGATAGCATTTTTATGTACATTTATTATTACTTTTTTACAGTTTATACAACTTATCAAAGATGTTATGTATGATATAAAAATTGTTATAAGAAATATAATGAAAAAATAAGGAAGTGAGAGAAATAGATGGTAATTAAAAAAATAGAAACAAGAGATTATTTAAGAACTTTTATAACTAAAGTTAATAAAGAAGCTGGAGTTATTTATAATGCTAGTAAATTAAACAGCATAAAAGAATGTGAAGATTATTTATTAAATCTAGTTAAGAATCTAAGACATAATAAGCAAGATAACAAGGCTTTTATTAAAGAGATAGACAGTTTAAAAGAAGAAATTGAAATTTTAAATACTGGAAATAAAAGGCTTGAATCTGAAAGAGTATTTTATATAACACAAGCTAAAGAAGCAGGAGAAAAAAGAGAAAAAGCAGAGAAAGAAAAAGAATATTATAGAAATAATGCTTTATACTGGAATGAAAGCTTTTATGACACAGATAATAAATTGAGTAGAGCAGAAAATTTAAACTTTTTCTTTGGTTTATTAGTATTTGTAGAGGCTATCTCAATAGCAATACTTTTATGGAAGTGATGAGTAAAATGATTAAATATAACATAGAAATAAAATATCTGTTAAATGGTATAGAAGAAACTAGAAATATGTATTATAAAGCTGTTAATGTTTTAAATGATGAGCAACAAGAGGAAGTTATTCAAGATTTTATAAACAATCTAAAAAATTTCTATGGAATTGATACCATATTAGAAACACATATCTGGGAGCATGGCAAAGATAAAGAAAAGATTAATTTAAATAAACTCAAAAACTACAAAGCATTAGCTTATGCAAGTCCAATAGCTCAACTTAATAAAGTAAAAGAAGAATACCAGGAACTATTAAATGAAGTTGAGATAAAAAATGATGATTTTAGATATGTAAAAAACAGGGATAATTTTGTTGCTGAAGCATTAGACTTATTAACTGCAACTGTGAATTTACTTTTATTAGCTAAAGTATCAGATACTGATTTTAATAAACATATGGAAAAATTAAATGCTTATAGAAATGGAAAATATAAGAAATAGAGAAGGAGTTGAATTAATATGAGTATGACAGTAGATGTAAAAAATTATAATAAAAAAGACATAGATGACTTTATAAAAAAATATCCAAATTCAAAAGATTGCTTTGAGAAATGTGGAGCATTTTTAGGAGATTATTATTTTATAATTGATAATGAATTTGGAGGCGATGAAAACCCTTATACACAACTACTTGATTTATTAAAAATAGCTGAAGCAAAAGAAAAAAATATTGATTTAGATGATGATTTTTATGATTATGATTCTGAAATGGTTGAAGCTTTTGAAGATATTGAGGGTTACTATAAAATACCTAGTTGGGTTAATGAAGTGTAAGGAGTGGAATTAGTTATGATAGATGAAACAGAATTATTTTATAAGATTGAGAGTAAACAATTTGAATTAGATTATAATAATTCTTTTGATAAAGATATAAGAGAATACTCTAAAACAAAAGGACAAGTAGAAGCATTAGAATGGGTAAAAAGATTAATAGCAAAAGAAAGCAATGATGATTTTATACTAGACCACACTATTGAGCTTGGGAAAGAGTGGGATTAATGAAAACACAAGAAGAAATTTTATCAAAAATTGAAGAATTAGAAAATGATATAGCTGAATTTAAAGATGTAATAAATAATAGCACTGAATGGGATATAAAAAGTGATTATAATCGTCTTATTTTTGAAGTAGAAAAGAAAATAAGTTTATTAAAATGGGTACTGGAGGAGTAAACTAATGATTGAGTATTTACAAGAATTAAGAGTAAAAGATGGAAACCAAGTAAGAATTATAAACAGTCATATTTTTAAAGAAAAATGTATGACTGAAGATGAGATAGAGGCAAAGAAAATTGAATTTTCTAAGTATATGCAAGAGATATATTCTTCAGAAGGTATAAAACTAGAAATCTTAGAAAATATAATAACAGAGGTGAATTAAAATGGCAACACAGGAGCAAAAGATAATTTTTAGAAAGATGGAAGAAATATTAAGAAACTATCCAAAGTATCAAAAAAGGATAGAAGTAGAAATAGAAAATTTAAAAAATCCACAAATAAAAAAATGCTGCGGGGTTGGTGGACAAAGTGGAAACAGCTATGATTATAAAAGTGAAGTAGAACAGATAGAAGAGTTAAAACAAAGAATTTCTAATAACATAAGTCGTTATAAAGAAATAATATTTAGAATAGACGAGTGTTTGAACATGGTTAAAGACCATAAAGATTATAATTTTATCCAATTAAAATACTTTGATAGAATGACTTATGAGGAGATAGCTGAGAAACTTGGAGTTTCTTTAATGAGTACATATAGAATGAGAAATAATATCTTAAGTACTCTAGAGATACACTTTAAAATACAGAGATTAATAGAGTTTTAATGTTACTTTGTTAAAACCTTGTTAAAAAGCTGTTAAAAACGCGTTATTGTTATGTTAGTTTTAATGTGGTAGTATGTTAGCATGTAGCAAAGTATAGAAGTTCAGAAGAACTTCCTCCTTATTGAAATAAATTACCACAGTAGTTTGAGACTCTACTCTAAAAAAGTCTTACTATAATAACGTCAATACTCTCACAGCACTTAGACGTGCAGGATACGTTCCTATGTGGGAGTTTTTTATTTATAAAACTGGAGGTGAAGTAGCATTGAAATTAAATGCAAGACAAAAAGCTTTTTGTGAATATTATGTAGCTAGTGGAAATGCTACTGATGCTGCAATAAAAGCTGGATATAAAGAAAAGAATGCTAGAAAAATTGGTAGTGAAAACTTGACAAAAACGGACATAAAAGTCTATATTAAAGAATTAATGGATAAAGCTGAATCTGAAAGAATTGCAAGTGCAGAAGAAGTTTTACAGAATTTAACAGCAATGATGAGAGGAGAAATACAAGAAGAAGTTATAGTAGTTGAGGGAGAAGGAGATGGAGTTTCTTCAGCAAGAATAATGAAAAAGCAGGTATCTGCTAAGGAAAGAATAAAAGCTGCCGAACTCTTAGGGAAAAGACATGCTTTATTTACAGATAAAACTAAGATTGAAGGGACTTTGCCAGTTATGATTGTTGGAGAAGATGATTTAGATGAGTAAATTTATAAAAATAAGTTTACCTCAAATCGTTGGAAAGGGCTATAAATCGTTTTGGAACTTCAAGGGTAGGTATAAGGTAGTTAAAGGCTCAAGAGCGTCAAAAAAGAGTAAGACAACAGCTCTATGGATAATTTATAACATGATGAAATATAAGAATGCTAATACTCTTGTTGTAAGAAAAGTTTTTAGAACTTTAAAAGATAGTTGCTATTCAGATTTAAGATGGGCTATTAATAGATTTCAAGTTCAAGATTATTGGGAATTAAAAGAAAGTCCACTTGAAATGACATATAAACCAACGGGACAAAAGATTTTATTCAGAGGTTTTGATGATCCATTAAAGATTACATCTATTTCAGTACCTGTTGGGCAATTATGCTGGTGTTGGGTTGAAGAAGCCTACGAGCTAACAGATGAAACAGCTTTTAATATACTAGATGAAAGTATTAGAGGTATTGTGGAAGAACCTTTATTCAAACAAATAATTATCAGTTTCAATCCTTGGAATGAAAGGCACTGGTTAAAAGCTAGATTCTTTGATAGAGAAGATGAGAACATATTAGCTTTAACTACTAATTACTTATGTAATGAGTGGCTTGATGAGGCTGATAAGAAATTATTTGAGGATATGAAAAAAAATAACCCTCGTA
>ERZ772955.1144-NODE-1144-length-17720-cov-3.193603_pt1 | contig 17720 bp, 13 predicted proteins | sample MGYA00511133_ERZ772955 | MGnify/ENA primary metagenome ERZ772955 (study PRJEB29015, sample SAMEA2737914) | human oral metagenome | biome: human oral; feature: human-associated habitat; material: dental | place: China | collected 2149 ... | reverse complement strand
TAATTTGATGCCCGCTTGTTGGATTCCTTGTGCGAAATCAGCGATGCTGATGGCGTAACCTGGTCCGCCAAACCAGCGTGTTTTTGCTCGCGCCACATTGTCCTTCGGAGGCAGCCAGCCATTTCCGTGGCAACCTACGAGCATGGCATATTTTGGAGTATTAGAGATGCTTCTCACGTCGTTGATGACGCGCGTAATCCATTGTGCGTCCATGAGCCGTGGGTAGTCGTAGCGTTTGATGGTGTCGTGCACACATTCAGTGCCTTCCATGCGCACGCGGTAGAGGTGGACCCGAGCTGGCGAGTGGTCGGCAATCACCACATAGAGGTTGTTGGTGCCCAATCCGCCTGCCTGCTTGATGCTCTGCTCCACGTCGAGAATGTTTTGCTCGAAAAACGAGTAGAGGTCGTTGATGCCACTGCCCGAATAGGGCAAATACATGATGATGGTGCGCTCTTGCGGCGTAGCTGTGCGCGTTCTTGCGAGATCGTCGGGGATGTCGTCGTGACAGGCCGAAAGCCAGCTCGTTGCCATGAGCATGAGCAGGGCGACAAACCATTTCGTGGGATGAAGTTGTGGGGATGTCATGTCGTTGCTTTAATTTGTCGTTATCTTGTGTGCTGCACGCCCATGGAGCCATGCGGCGAATGTGTTGAGGGGCACCACAGTGGGCACCCCCTATTGTTATTTCTTCTTGAGCTCGGCAATGGTTTGCTTCAGTGCCGCAATCTTCTCCACCGAGTCGCTCTCCTTCTTGCGTTCGCGTGCCACAACAGCCTCGGGCGCATGTGCCACGAAGTTGTCGTTGGATAATTTCTTGCGAATGCCCATCAGAAAGCCCTCCAAGTGTTGCAATTCCTTCTCGGCCTTGTCGATTTCGGCTGCCACATCGATGAGATTGCCCAACGGAACGGCATATTCATCGGTGCCCACCATGAAGCTGCTGGCGTCGGCAGGTTTCTCCTTGGCCACATCGATGGCTTCGAGGTTGGCCATCTTGCTGATGATGCTGTTATAGGCTTGCATCTTATTGTCGCCAATGGCAATCAGTGTGAGCGGCTCTTTGGGCGCGATGTTCTTTTGGTTACGCACGGTGCGCACACCGCTCACCATGAGTTTCACTTGCTCAATATCGGCCATGAGTTGCTCGTCGTGCGTGGTCGGAGCATCCATCTGCAACGTTGCCCGCATGATGCTTTCGCCCTCCTTGCGGTCGGTGATGTGTTGCCACAACTCCTCGGTGATGAAAGGCATAAAGGGATGCAACATCTTGAGCAAGTCGTCGAAGAAAGCGATGGTGGCATCGTAGGTGGTTTGATCGATGGGTTGCGCCTCACCATTGACATAAGCGGGCTTCACCATTTCCAAATACCAGCTCGAGAACTCGTCCCAAAAGAGTTTGTAGACGGTCATCAACGCTTCCGAAATGCGATATTGCTTGAATTGCGCTTGCAGCTCGGCATGACTTTGCTTGAGCTTTGCAGCAAACCATTCCACCGCCTGCTCGTTGGCTTTGGGCTGTTCCACAGGCGCCGTCTTCCAGCCCTTCACCAAGCGGAAAGCATTCCATATCTTGTTGTTGAAATTGCGCCCTTGCTCACACAGCGATTCGTCGAAGAGAATGTCGTTGCCTGCGGGCGCGCTGAGCATCATGCCCATGCGCACACCATCAGCGCCATACTTTTCAATCAGGGCTATGGGATCGGGCGAATTGCCAAGACTCTTGCTCATCTTGCGACCCAATTTGTCACGCACAATGCCCGTGAAATAAACGTGTTTGAACGGATAGGTCCGGCGATATTCATAACCGGCCATGATCATGCGTGCCACCCAGAAGAAGATAATGTCGGGACCGGTTACGAGGTCGGACGTGGGGTAATAATAACGCACTTCTTCGTTGTCGGGATGGTTGATGCCATCGAACACCGAGATGGGCCACAACCACGACGAGAACCACGTGTCTAAGCAGTCGCTCTCCTGTTCTAAGTCGGCCGCCTTGAGCTTGCTGTTCTGCGCTTGCGCTTTGGCTAAAGCCTCTGCAGCGGTTGGAGCAACGACGAAAGAACGCTTGCCATCGGCCGCGGTGAAGTAATAGGCCGGAATGCGATGCCCCCACCAAAGCTGACGCGAGATGCACCAATCCTTGATGTTTTCGAGCCAATGGCGATAGGTGTTTTTATATTTCTTGGGGTAGAATTCGATGTCGTCGCGCATGACCGGCTCCAAAGCCAAGTCGGCAAAGTGCTGCATACGAAGGAACCACTGCGTGGAGAGTTTCGGTTCGATGGGCACGTTGGTGCGCTCAGAGAAGCCCACCTTGTTGTTATAATCTTCCACCTTCTCCATCAGTCCTGCAGCCTCGAGGTCTTTGGCTATGCGGCGGCGCACATCCATGCGATCCATGCCCACATAGAGGCCGGCCGCCTCGCTGATGGTGCCGTTGTCGTTGAAAATGTCGATGGTTGCTAAGCCATGTTTCAACCCCAAGGCATGGTCGTTGATGTCGTGGGCAGGCGTCACCTTCAAGCAGCCGGTTCCAAATTCCACATCCACGTAATCGTCTTCGATGACGGGAATTTCGCGGTTCACCAAGGGCACAACGACGTGCTTGCCTTTCAGCCACGTGTTTTTCGCATCGTTGGGGTTGATGCACATGGCCGTGTCGCCCATGATGGTCTCGGGACGCGTGGTGGCCACAACGGCATAATAGCCCTGCGCATCTTGATGGATGACGTTGCCCTCGTCCACGCGCCGGCAATCGCTTTCCACCACACGATATTTCAAATAATAGAGTTTTGAATGCTCTTCTTTATAGATGACCTCCTCGTCGGAGAGCGCCGTCTGTGCCTGTGGATCCCAGTTCACCATGCGCACGCCGCGGTAGATGAGCCCCTTGTCGTAGAGGTCGCAGAACACTTTTATCACCCCTTCGCTGCGTGCCTCATCCATGGTGAAGGCAGTGCGATCCCAATCGCACGAGCAGCCCAACTTGCGCAGTTGTTTCAAAATGATGCCGCCATGCTCGTGCGTCCAGTCCCACGCATGTTTCAAGAAGTCTTCGCGGGTGAGATCGGTCTTCTGAATACCTTGTTCGGCCAAGCGCGCCACCACCTTGGCCTCGGTAGCAATACTGGCATGGTCGGTTCCCGGCACCCAGCAGGCATTTTTGCCTTCCATGCGGGCGCGGCGCACCAAAATGTCCTGGATGGTGTTGTTGAGCATGTGGCCCATGTGCAGCACGCCCGTCACATTGGGTGGCGGAATCACCACCGTGTAGGGTTCGCGTCCATCGGGTTTGCTACTGAAAAGCTTGTTGTTGAGCCAATATTCATACCATTTCGCCTCAACCGCTTGGGGATCATATTTACTTGCAAGTTCCATGCTTGAATGATTTATCTTTTACGTGTTATTGAAACAATCGGCTGCAAAATTACGAAAAATAGCTGTAAACCATTCATAAACGGCGCTACTTTTCGTGTTTCATGGGCAAAGGTTGGCGGAAGAGGCTCCGCCGACGGACTAAAACAAGAAAAGGTTGCCGGAAGAGGCTCTGCCGATGGACTAAAACGAGAAAAGGTTGCCGGAAGAGGCTCCGCCGATGGACTAAAACGAGAAAAGGTTGCCGGCGAGGTGCTCGCCGATGGACTAAAACAAGAAAAGGTTGCCGGCGAGGTGCTCGCCGATGGACTAAAACGAGAAAAGGTTGCCGGCGAGGTGCTCGCCGACGGACTAAAACGAAAAAGGTTGCCGGCGAGGTGCTCGCCGACGGACTAAAACGAGAAAAGGTTGCCGGAGAGGTGCTCGCCGACGACTATCCGTGTGGTTTATCGCAGGAAAGGGGTTTGTCCGGCGAGATGATGGTGCTGCAAAACGATGTTCGGCTGCCCGTTAGTAGGCCGTTAAGAAAAAAATGATTACCTTTGGGGCGAAATCGTAAATTTTAAAAAAAGAATATGGCGGATAAGAATAATCATTTAGTCATCATGGCTGGTGGCGTGGGCAGCAGGTTTTGGCCCATGAGCACAGCCGATTGTCCGAAACAATTTATTGACGTGTTGGGGGTTGGCAAATCGCTGCTGCAACTCACTTTTGAGCGCTTCCAAGGCATTTGCGCGCCCGAGAATGTGTGGGTGGTCACCAACAAGAGCTATTATGATTTGTGCAAAGAGCAGCTGCCCGAAATCCCCGCAGAAAACATCCTGACCGAGCCGTGCCGACGCAACACCGCGCCTTGCATTGCCTATGTCAGTTGGCGCATCAAAACGCTCAACCCCAAAGCCAATGTGGTGGTGACGCCGAGCGACCACGTGGTGACCAACACCATAGAGTTTCAGCGCGTGGTGGCGTCGTGCTTGAAATTTGCGGGCGAGACCGATGCTATCGTCACCTTGGGCATGCGTCCCACACGCCCCGAAACAGGCTATGGCTACATTCAGGCCGACCTTTCGGCTTCCTCGCCACGCAACCATGAAATCTATCGCGTTGACTCGTTTAGAGAGAAGCCCGATGCCGAAACGGCCTTGAAATATATCCGCGAAAACAATTATTTTTGGAACGCAGGCATCTTCATCTGGAATGTGAGCACCATTGTCAACGCATTCCGCGTTTATCAGCCGGCATTATCGCGCATTTTCGAAGGCATGGAAAAGCTCTACGGCACGCCCGCCGAGCAAGAAATGATTGATGCGCGCTATCCTGAGTGCGAGAGCATTTCGGTTGACTACGCCATCATGGAAAAGGCCGAAGAAATCTTTGTTTGCCCCGCCGATTTCGGCTGGAGCGACTTAGGCACATGGGGCAGTTTGCTGGCACAAAGCAGAAAGGACCTCTATAACAATGCGCTGATAGGACCGGACATTGCCGTTTTCGACACCCACAACTGCATCATCCACACCCTGCACGAGAAACAGGTCATTGTGCAAGGGCTCGACGGCTATATCGTGGCCGAGAACGCCGGCAAGTTGCTCATTTGCAAACTGTCTGAAGAACAACGCATCAAACAATTCTCCGAACAACAATAAATTTGACGATATGAAAGAAAAAATAGCGCTCATCACGGGCATCACGGGGCAAGATGGCTCCTATCTTGCCGAGTTCCTATTAGAAAAAGGTTATGAGGTGCATGGCACCATCCGCCGCTCGTCGGTAGACTTTCGCGAGCGCATAGCCCACCTTGAGGGGTTGCCCCATTTTCATCTGCATTATGCCGATTTGGGCGACTCGATGAGCATCTTAGGGGTTATCGGGCGCACGCGTCCTACAGAAATTTATAATTTAGCAGCCCAGAGCCATGTGCAAGTGAGTTTCGATTCGCCCGAATTTACGGCCGATGTCGATGCCGTTGGCGTATTGCGCATTTTGGAAGCCGTGCGCCAATTAGGACTCACCGAGCAATGCCGCATCTACCAAGCCAGCACCTCGGAGTTGTATGGAAAAGTAGAGGAAGTGCCACAAAACGAAAACACACCCTTCCACCCCTACAGCCCCTATGCAGTGGCCAAGCAATATGGTTTTTGGATTGTGCGCGAATACCGTGATGCCTATAATATGTTCTGCTGCTCGGGCATTCTGTTCAACCACGAGAGTGAGCGCCGCGGCGAAACTTTCGTCACGCGCAAAATCACACTGGCAGCAGCACGCATTAAACAAGGAAAGCAGGATAAACTCTTCTTGGGCAACCTCAGCTCGCTGCGCGATTGGGGCTACGCCAAAGACTATGTTGAGTGCATGTGGCTCATTCTGCAACATCCCACGCCCGAGGATTTTGTCATTGCCACCGGCGTGCAGCATAGTGTGCGTGACTTCTGTTATCAAGCATTTAAACACGTTGGCATTGAACTCGAATTTCAAGGCGAAGGACTCGACGAGAAGGGCATTGACAAAGCCACAGGGAAAGTGCTCATTGAAGTGAGTCCCGACTTCTATCGCCCCACCGACGTGGTCAACCTTTGGGGCGACCCTACAAAGGCGAAAGCAAAATTGGGTTGGAATCCTGCCAAAACGTCGTTTGAAGAGTTAGTACGCCTCATGGTCGACAGCGACATGGCCAAAGTGGCTTCCGAAGGAGCGGCCGAAAAAGTGAGAACCAATTTGGCCGAATATTTAGAGAAAGGTATCGTGAAGTAGCACCTGCGTTTGAGGGCTGCCCACCGCATCTGTACAAGTACAAATACCCACCGAAGAGAGATTTCAATCAGGCTCTTCGGTGGGCATTTCCTATGGCTTGCAAAGTTTTGTCTTCTTTATGCACACCATGCAGAACCATTTGTTAGTCGCTTCCATTATCCATCACAAAAAAACAGGGGACGGCTTGCATCACTGCTATCCAGTCCCCTTCAAAAATTAGAGAGTTATAAAAAAAAATCGTTTATGCAATATCGTTATTTGTAATATTCATTTTTACTTGCGGCCAACGTGTTCTTCATTAAAGAACATATCGTCATGGGGCCAACCCCACCCGGAACGGGCGTGATGTAAGAACATTTGGGGGCTACAGCATCGAAACAGACATCGCCCGAGAGACGGAAACCACTTTTACGCGTAGCATCAGCTACACGCGTGGTGCCTACATCAATCACCACAGCACCCTCCTTCACCATGTCGCCCGTCACAAACCCTGGCTGACCAATGGCTGCAATAATCACATCGGCCTGACGACACTCGGCTGCAATGTCTTGCGTGTGGCTGTGACAAATGGTGACCGTAGCATCGCCATAAGCCTTCTGGGCCATCAGTTGTGCCATCGGTTTACCCACAATGTTGCTACGTCCCAGCACCACACATTTCTTCCCACTTGTTTTGATTTGATAACGACGCAGCAACGTCATGATGCCCAATGGCGTTGCAGAAACGAAGCAAGGCAGACCAATCGCCATCCGACCAACATTAATGGGGTGGAAACCATCTACATCTTTACGGTAGTCGATGGCCATGATAATCTTTTGCTCATCAATATGCGGCGGCAATGGCAACTGCACTATAAAGCCGTCGACAGTAGCATCCTGATTGAGTTTTTCAATACAACGAAGCAACTCGGCTTCGGTCACATCAGCCTCGTAGCGAATGAGGGTCGACAGGAAACCGCATTGCTCGCAAGCCTGGACTTTGTTGCGCACATACGTTTCGGAGCCGCCATCGTGACCAACAAGGATGGCAGCCAAATGGGGGCGCTTACCACCTTGCGCAACAATGTTTTGGACTTCAGCTGCTATCTCAGCCTTGATTTCGGCTGCCGTTGCCTTTCCATCAATAATCTGCATCCGCTTCTTCATTACTTGATTGTTACTCTACTTTCAGAAACCTTGTGACACGATCATTTAGGCATTCCTGGGAGCTTCATCCCTTTCATGCGGCTCATCATCCCTGCCATTTGGTTTCCCGTCACCATCTTCATCATTTTTCGTGTCTGATCGAATTGCTTGATAAGCTTATTCACCTCTTGGATGTTGGTGCCCGATCCCTTAGCTATGCGCTGGCGACGACTGGTATTAAGGATTTCGGGATTGGTACGCTCCTTGGGCGTCATGCTTCGGATGATGGCTTCAATGCTCATAAAAGCGTTGTCATCAATATCCACATCCTTGATAGCTTTGCCAACGCCGGGAATCATGCTGGCCAAATCCTTCAAATTGCCCATCTTTTTGATCTGCTCAATCTGCCCCAAGAAGTCATTAAAATCAAACTTGTTTTTCTGTATCTTGCGTTGCAGCCGTTTAGCTTCCTCCTCGTCGAATTGCTCTTGCGCACGTTCTACAAGCGAGACAATGTCACCCATACCCAAGATGCGGTCGGCCATACGATTGGGATGGAACACATCCAAAGCTTCCATCTTCTCACCTGTTCCGACAAACTTGATGGGTTTGGTAACGATTGTGCGGATAGAAAGAGCCGCACCGCCACGTGTGTCGCCATCTAATTTCGTTAGAATCACGCCGTCGAAATCTAAGCGGTCGTTAAATTCTTTTGCGGTGTTGACAGCATCTTGTCCCGTCATGGCATCCACCACGAATAGCGTTTCCGAAGGATGCAACGCTTCTTTCAAGGAAGCAATCTCGTTCATCATCTCTTCATCAACAGCCAAACGCCCCGCCGTGTCGACAATCACCACATCGTTTCCTTTTGCCTCTTGAATAGCATGCTGGGCGATAGCTACAACATCTTTATTTTCGGGTTCGGCGTAGACCGGAACCTGAATCTGCTCACCAACAACCTTCAACTGCTCAATGGCCGCCGGACGATAAACGTCACAAGCCACCAACAAAGGTTTCTTATTTCGTTTTGACTTAAGCAAGTTTGCCAGCTTTCCACTGAAGGTTGTTTTACCAGAACCTTGCAAACCACTCATGAGAATAATGGCAGGATGCCCTTCTAAGTTAATATCAACGGCTTCACCTCCCATCAAGTCGGCCAGCTCATCATGGACTATCTTCACCATCAGCTGGCCAGGCTTCACGGCCGTGAGCACATTCATACCCAACGCCTTTTCTTTTACTTTGTCGGTGAAGTTCTTAGCGACTTTAAAGTTTACGTCGGCATCGAGCAGGGCTCTCCGCACATCCTTCAACGTAGAGGCAACATTAATCTCGGTAATTTGCCCCTCACCTTTCAATATTTTGAATGAGCGCTCTAATCTATCGCTTAAATTCTCAAACATATCTTTTAATCTTTTTTATAATTCTCTTTGTACTGAATTCGCTCTATCACGCATCAAAAAGCTAATTCGGCTATAGTTGTTGCAAAAATACATAATAAGGTGGAGATTAGCGAAGGTGCATTTTGTTATTTAAAAAAAATTAAGGTTACTTGAATTACCCCAAATAAGATGGCTTTAATCGGGAAGCCAAAAGCGTGCGACTAAAGGCAGATGGTCGCTAAACCCTGCCGAATAACGCCGTCCATAATAGGTGCGGAAAGGTCGCACGCCTCCATAAATATCATCGGCAGTCAACAGGAAAGGGGCATCCATCACTTGACATTGACGGAAATAAGGTTTCAAGGTTTCGCTGCACAAGATATGGTCTAAGCTGTCCCAAACACCTTTATACTTATAGGTGCCTTTCGCACCATGCGTTCCTTTTGCATCGGCAGAGACATCAACCAACTGGTGACGCAAAAGATACTGAAGATTTTCATCCTGCGCATAATCGTTGAAATCGCCTAACACGAGAATTTTATTCGTGGCAGAATGAAGACGGATAGAGTCGACCACCGCAACGATCTGTTGTGCCACTGCCCGACGATTGGGACGCGTGATACGTTCGCCTCCACTGCGACTCGGAGCATGAACAACCAAGAGATGCAGCGTGTCGCCCGACAACAATTCACCGGCGGCATAAAGCAAATCGCGCGTGGGACGCATGCCCCGGATGGGGTTCACACGCACCGCATGCCACCTCAACAAACGAAACGAATAGGGCGAATAGAGCAGTGCCACATTGATGCCTCGCTCATCGGGCGATTGTGTGATGAGATAGTTGTAATGCGCCTGACGGAAAGGCGAACGCTTCGTTAAATCACGCATCACCGAATCGTTTTCAACTTCACACAACGCAATGATATCGGGCAACTGCCACGCCTTTTCCGCGCCACCACAAGCCATTAGGGTTTGCCCCACATGCCGCAGCTTTTTCCAATAGCGTGCCGTAGTCCAATGATACGCGCCGTCAGGCAAAAATTCGGTATCGCGCTTGGGCGGCTGATGCTGCGTGTCGAAAAGGTTTTCACAGTTCCATTCCACCACCGTGAAAAGACTTAAAAGGATGGAAATAAAGTTGAGCATACCCATTGCTGTCGGATTTAAGGTTTCACTTCGCCATTGATGACTTGCAGTTGTTGACGCACACTCTCTTCATGAATATGCTCAAACACTTCGGCCGCAAATTGCGCGCTCATGCCACACAAACGAGCCTGCTCGCCGCGTTTTTCCAAGATTTCGTTGTAGCGATTGGTTTGCAACACTGCCAAATTCTGCTCCTTTTTATACATGCCAATCTGCCGGCAAACCTGCATGCGCTGTGCCAAGAGCATCATGAGCTGATTGTCGATGTCGTCAATCTGCGCGCGCAGCGGTCGCAAGCCCTCATTCACAGCTCGCGTGCTGCGCACCACCAAAGTTTGCAAAATCCGGTTCAGCATGGCGGGCGTCACCTGCTGTTGCGCATCGCTCCATGCCTCCTGCGGATGGCAATGGCTCTCAACAATCAAGCCGTCGAAGCCCAAATCCAAGGCCTGCTGGCTCAACGGCGCAATGAAGTCGCGGCGCCCACCAATGTGGCTGGGATCGCAAATGAGGGGCAACTGGGGAATGCGGCGGCGCAACTCGATTGCGATTTGCCACATGGGCAGATTGCGATATGCTTTCTTTCCATAGCTCGAGAAACCACGCAGGATGGCACCCAGGCGCGTGATGCCCGCACGATTGAGTCGTTGCAAGGCACCAATCCACAATTCTAAGTCGGGATTAACAGGATTTTTCACCAACACAGGCACATCCACGCCACGCAAACTGTCGGCCAAGGCCTGCATGGCAAAGGGATTGGCCACAGTGCGTGCACCCACCCACAACACATCGATGCCATGCTTCAGGCACAGTGCCACATGCTCGGGCGTTGCCACTTCGGTGGCCGTGAGCATACCCGTCTGCGCTTTCACCTGCTGCAACCACGGCAGCGCCACCTCACCCACGCCTTCAAAGCCCCCAGGTTTGGTGCGCGGTTTCCAAACGCCTGCCCTAAAAATGCGGCAGCCACATGCTGCCAAATCACGAGCTGTGGTGAGCACTTGCTGCTCGGTTTCGGCCGAACAGGGGCCTGCTATCACGCACGCCGGACGCTGGGGCGCGCTGGGCAAATGAAGGGAAGTCAAATGTAGTTCTGTCATCATTTCATTGATTAAAAAACGCTCTTTGCATCTCGAAACTAAAACCGAATGGCGAAGCCCTGCCTATTGCGGCTACACTTCGCAACCTTCTGTGGCCATTGCAAGCGTTTTGCCGTTGCAAAATTATACATTTTCTGGGGTTCAACCAAACCTGCGGACACTTTCCCCACCCGCTTCACCCTTATTCCATTCTATCATCCTCGATGCACATGCAAAAGCGTCGCTTCCCGACACCCTACCACACTTTTGTCCGTCGGCGAACTGTTCGCCGGCAATCATTTCTTGTTTTAGTCCATCGGCGAGCACCTCGCCGGCAACCTTTGGGGCATCTACCCTATTTGGATTGCGTGGGACGGCTCATCATCCATAAAAAACTGCAAAAATCAGGGGCGAACACCTGCTCCTACTCCACTTTTTATTACTTTTGCACGAAACAAGACGCATTTAACATTCAAAATATGACGAAAAAACTGTCCTTACTGCTGCTGTCACTGCTGTTACTGTCGCCGGCTCGCGCCGTGCTCAAAGAGGGTAACATTGAAAGCACACTCTCTATTCTTCGCACCGAACTTACCAACTATCGCAATGACTTAGACCGGCAATCGGGCGACATGAAAGACCAGCAAAATGCGGTTCAAGACATGTTGTTCAACGTGATGGCGCGAAGCAACCAAAATGCGCTGATGCTCTATTCGCAAAAGCCCGAATATGTGTTTGACTTGGCTTATGCCTGCCACGAGGCCACCAAGCAATATGAGGACTTTAAGCAAAACCTGCTGCCTGTTCGGCAACTCATCGACCAAAACAAGTCGGAGATTGCACGCTACGATAATCTCATCAACACGCTCAGCTCCATGAACGTGGCCAATCTCGGTCCCAAGGCGCGCCTTGACAAGGGGGTGTGTCTGACGCTGGCCATCAACATCCGCCACACCTTGAGCGACAACAGCAAGCAGTTCACCGATTACATTCGTTATTATGACTCGATCGAGCAGCAATTACAAGCAATCAACGATTACGCCAACCAATGTTACCGCGAAATTCAATTCTCGATTTTCAACAATGCGGGACAGAACTATTTCAGCTTGCTCAAACAGCTGCCCGAGAACCTGAAAGAGTCGAAACTGGCCGTGCAAAGCAAATATTTTGAGAAGACCAAGGTGCGCTCGCAATGGGACGGGCGTTACATCGTCACGCTTTTCAGTCTCATTGTGTTCTATGGGCTCATCGCTGCTGCCGCCAATTTTCTCATCGCCCGCTATCTCATGCCCAAACGCTTGCGCCGCCCCGCCATCATCGCCCGGCGGAAATATATTGTCATGGCCTCGTCGGCTATCACGTTGGCCGTAATCTTAGGACTCATCCGTTTCTTCTTCGCCTCACAACATTTTATTGTCATGGCGAGCAGTTTGCTCGTGGGCTACACTTGGTTGGTGGCCGTGATTTTAGTCTCATTATTGCTGCGTTTAGGCGGGCGGCAAATTAAAAGCGCGTTCTATCTCTATGCGCCTCTCATGGGCATGAGCCTTAGCGTGATCATCTTCCGCATCGTGCTCATCCCCGACAACCTGGTGAATTTACTGCTGCCCCCCATGCTGCTCGTCTTCACCTTGTGGCAATGGTTGGTCATTCGCCATCACACGCGCCATGTTCCCCAGAGCGACACGCTGCTTTCCTATGCGTCGCTGCTGGTGTTTGGACTGTCCTTGCTGGCTTCGTGGATGGGCTACACGCTGCTCAGCGTGCAAGTGCTCATCTGGTGGATGATGCAACTCACGTGCATCCTCACCATCACTTGTCTGCGTGGTTGGCTCAAAGCCTGGGGCATTAAGCATCGCATGAGAGAGCAAAAAATCACTAAAACATGGAGCTTTAGCCTTGTTTATCAGGTGGTGCTGCCCGTGCTCGCCATCGCCTCATTCCTCTTGGCTATTTATTGGGCGGCTGATGTGTTTAATCTCAGCGATAAAATCTGGGACATCTATCGCCATGCCTATATCAACACCAAATGGTTCTCGGCCAGCATCCTTTCGGTGGCCGAGGTGGTGTCGCTCTATTTCGTATTCAAATACCTCAACCATAGCATAAAAGCGTTTCTGAAACTCCACTTCGAACGCTCCGACCTCAGCACGGCCGCGAGCCGTTTCACCATGGCCAAGAATGTAGTTCAGGTGGCCGTATGGGGCTTTTGGACCATTTGCTCTTTAGCCGTCTTCCACATCGACAACACTTGGCTTGTGGTTGTTTCGGGCGGTTTTTCAACTGGTGTCGGCTTTGCCATGAAAGATATTCTCGAAAACATCTACTACGGCATTTCGCTCATGGCGGGTCGTGTAAAGGTGGGCGACTATATCATTTGCGATGGCATCCGCGGTCGTGTGAGCTCCATCAGCTACATCTCTACAACCATCGAGGCCAACGATGGCTCGGTTATTTCTTTCCAAAACAGCCAGCTACTCACCAAGAACTATAAGAACATGACGAAAAACCATGGCTACGAGGTCGCTGTTTTAGAAGTGGGTGTGGCCTATGGCAACAACCTCAAACAAGTGAGAGAACTCTTGCAGAAGAACATTCTCAAGTTGCCTTGCGTTGACGTCACTCGCGGTGTGACGGTGATGGTGAAAGAACTGGCCGACAGTGCCGTGACGCTCAAAATTGTAGCGTGGGTGCCCGTGCTGACTCAGGCCATCGATTGCAGTCGCATTCTGGAATGTGCATACGACACACTCAACGCCAACAACATCGAGATTCCGTTCCCACAACAAGATGTGCACATTGTGAACAACGAAACGAGTCAACATTAAAACAAACAACAAGCCGTTTGGAATGCCTTCAAAAAAGAATAGGAATTAGCGCCTAAAGAATAGGAAAACGTCTTGCAAAAGCAATAGAATAAGGAGGAAAAGTTTGCGCTTTTCTTCCTTTTTATGTAATTTTGCACACCAAGTAAAAACGTTTATGCTTATGCAACCCGTCTTCATTGCTGGCCCCTGCGTGATTGAATCCGCAGAAATTTTAGATATCGTTGCCCGCAAATTGGTTGAAATCAACAACAAATTGGGCACTGATATCATCTTTAAATCCTCTTTCGACAAAGCCAACCGCACATCGCTCCGCTCGTTCCGAGGTCCGGGATTGACACGCGGATTGCAAATGTTGGCCGACATCAAAGCAAAATATGGGCTGAAACTGCTCACCGACATTCACGAGAGTTATCAAGCAGAAGCCGCTGGCGAAGTGTGCGATGTGCTGCAAATTCCGGCATTCCTTTGTCGCCAAACCGATTTACTTGTCGCTGCAGCCCGAACTGGGAAGACGGTGAACATCAAGAAAGCGCAATTCCTAAGCGGCCAAGATATGCGCTATCCTGTGGAGAAAGCCATGGAGAGTGGCGCCAAGGAGGTGTGGCTCACCGAACGTGGTAATTGTTTTGGCTATAATAATTTGGTGGTTGATTTCCGTAACATTCCCGACATGAAAGCTTTCGTTCCCACTGTGATAATGGACTGCACACATAGCGTACAACGCCCTGGAGCCGGGAATGGTTCGACGAGTGGCGACCGCAAATTTGTGCCTGCCATGGCGCTTGCAGCAAAGGCCTTTGGAGCAACGGGCTATTTCTTTGAAGTGCATCCCGACCCCGACCATGGATTAAGCGACGGCCCCAACATGCTGCAACTCGACAACTTGCAAGGACTCATTGAAAAACTATTGTAAAATGGAGCAAGATAACGATATACAGACACGCATCAAACAAGCCTGCCAATGGGGCATTCAAGCGCTTAAAGAAGAAGCTGAAGCCATTCATGAACTCATTCCACAAGTAGACGAGAACTTCACTAAGGCGGTGGAGATGATGTATAACTGTCACGGAAAAATCATCGTGACAGGTGTTGGAAAGAGTGGGAATATCGGTGCAAAGATTGCAGCCACACTGGCTTCTACAGGGACACCCGCCTTTTTCATCAACCCTTTGGATGTGTACCATGGCGATTTGGGCGTAATGACTGCCGACGATGTAGTGCTGGCATTGAGCAATTCGGGGCAGACCGACGAATTGTTGCGTTTCATTCCGATGGTGCTCCACATGAATATTCCCATCATTTCGATGACGGCCAACTCACAATCGCTGTTGGCGAAATATAGCAATGCGCACATTCAAGTGTGGGTGAAAAAGGAAGCGTGTCCACTTAATCTTGCACCAACCAGCAGCACCACGGCAGCTTTGGCCATGGGCGATGCTTTAGCTATAGCGCTGATGCAAGTGCGCAACTTCCGCCCACAGGACTTCGCCCAATTCCATCCTGGTGGTGAGCTGGGCAAACGTTTGCTCATGACAGCGGGTGACGTGATGCGCACAGAGGACCTGCCCATCATTCCACAAGATATGCACTTGGGCGAAGCTATCATCTGCGTGAGCAAAGGCCAATTAGGTTTGGGCGTTGCTTTAGAAGACAATAAAGTGATTGGCCTCATCACCGACGGCGACATTCGTCGTGCCATGGAGCGCTGGCAAGCCGAATTCTTCAACCACACCGTGAGCGACATCATGACACGCACGCCAAAACACGTGTTGCCCACTACCAAAATCACCGAGATCCAAGCTATCATGCACCGGCACAAAATCCATACCGTGCTCGTAACTGACGAACAAAAACACTTGCTTGGCGTAGTTGATCATTACGCTTGCATGTTGTAATAAAACCTATTTCCACGATTTGAAATCTACACTGTTCATCATCAGTTTGCTCTTGAGTTGCGCCTTACAAAGCGTGGCACAATCAGCCGACACCCTTGTTAAGCGCGACTTAATGAGCCATGGCGTTAGTTTCACCCACGACAACACCGTGGTATTGCTGCCCTCGGGACAAGAGAAGTTCGACGATATGTTTCGCGCCATTCGTCAAGCCAAAAAGAGCATCCATTTAGAGTATTTCAACTTTCGCAACGACTCCATCGCCAACCTGCTCTTTAGCCTCTTAGAAGAACGAGCACAAGCAGGCGTAGAAGTGCGCGCCTTGTTCGATGCCTTTGGAAATTCCTCCAACAATCGTCCGCTCAAGCGGCAGCATCTTGACACCATACGCGCGAAAGGAATCGAAATCTACGAATTCGACCCCATCACTTTCCCTTGGATCAATCACGTCTTTGCACGCGACCACCGCAAGATTGTGGTCATCGATGGCTCCGTGGCTTATACGGGCGGCATGAATGTGGCCGACTACTACATCAAAGGCACAGAAGCTGTGGGCGAATGGCACGACATGCATTGCCGCATAGAAGGTAGCGCTGTGAACACCCTACAACAGATTTTCCTCAACATTTGGAACAAAACTACAGGGCAGCACGTCGGTGGGGCACCATATTTCCGCGGTGGAAAGTTGCAGCCCAACGCGTTTCAAGGACTCAAACCTGACGTGTGCGCAAGCAAAGGGCACAAGCAGGTGGGCATCATCAATCGTGAGCCCCACACCAGCAATAAGATTATCCGCCAGTTCTATCTCTCGGCCATCAATCACGCCCGCGACAGTATTAAAATCATCAACCCCTACTTCACCCTCAACCACAAGCTGAAACAAGCACTCAAGCGCGCTGCTGCCCGAGGCGTGAAAGTCGACATCATGCTGAGCGTGCGCAGCGATATTCCCCTCACTCCCGACTGTGGTTTCTACAACGCCCACAAACTCATGAAACGAGGTTGCCACATCTGGCTCTACGAGCCTGGGTTTCATCACACCAAAATCATCACCGTCGACGGACAACTTTGCACCGTTGGCAGTGCCAACCTCAATGCACGGAGCCTCAGTTGGGATTATGAAGAGAATGCCGTAATCCTCGACCCCTGCACCACAAAGCAGTTGGACGACCTGTTCAATCGCGAAAAGAAAGATAGTTTCTACCTCACCGAAGAAAAATGGAAACAATGGCGAACACCATGGCAGCGCTTCCGCGGATTCATAGGCCATGTGATTGCTCCCTTTTTATAAAATCAATCTGATGAAAAAATGAGCGAAAACAATCCTCACCCCACAGACCACATGCCACCTCATGCGGCAATGCGACCCAAAATCGCCATCATCGACAACAATGTCCTGGCAACAATCGGGCTGAAAAGTCTGCTACAAAACGTGATGCCCATTGCCGACATCGAAACCTTTTCGACACTCAATGAGCTCGAAACTGCCGGTGCCCAACAGTTCATACATTATTTTGTGGCCCTGAAAATCATGCTCGAAAATCGCCCCTTCTTCTTGGCACAGCACCAAAAAACGATTGTCCTTACCACAGAACAAACTCACGAGCACAAGGTGATGGAGTTTAAAACGCTTTGCATCAGCACCAGCGAAGAGCAACTTGTGAAGGCCATTCTGCAATTAGAGCAATATGGACATCCCGGCGGAAGGAATTTGCCCGAAATGCCAAAAGCGCTCAAAACGAAACTGCTCACCGACCGCGAAATCGAAGTACTTGCACTCATTGCACAAGGCTTCATCAACAAAGAAATTGGCCGCCAGCTTAACATTGGCCTTACAACGGTCATCAGCCACCGAAAAAATATCACCGAGAAGCTCGGCATGAAAAGCGTCAGCGCCCTCACCATCTACGCCGTCATGCACGGTTATGTGGACATCAACAAAATTTAAGGATTCCTCCTCAATTCTGCGTCATTAAAGGCACTGTACATATTCCAACGATTGGAGGATTTTTATAGACAATATTCAATCCCTTGGGAGAGGATTTGTTTTCAAACATGCGTTTGGCAACTACCGAACAAGTATTTTTATCAACATGAGGCAAGACGAGTGGAACTGTGGAGTAATAACTCACATAAGTCTGTT
>ERZ772955.1139-NODE-1139-length-17755-cov-26.905876_pt1 | contig 17755 bp, 11 predicted proteins | sample MGYA00511133_ERZ772955 | MGnify/ENA primary metagenome ERZ772955 (study PRJEB29015, sample SAMEA2737914) | human oral metagenome | biome: human oral; feature: human-associated habitat; material: dental | place: China | collected 2149 ... | reverse complement strand
GGTCGGACGTGTCCTCGATCCTGGCCGAAGGCGGCACGGTGATCGGCACGGCTCGCAGCGCCGACTTCCGCACGTACGAGGGACGCCACCGCGCGGCCGCGAACCTGCTTGAGCATGGCATCGATCACCTCGTCGTGATCGGTGGCGACGGCTCCCTGTCGGGCACGAACGAGTTCCGCGGCGAGTGGGCCCAGCACGTCGCCGAGCTGGCTGCAGAGGGCGTGATCTCGCCCGAGACCGCCGCCGCCCACCCCGCCCTCATCATCGTCGGTCTCGTCGGCTCGATCGATAACGACCTGGTGGGTACGGACATGACGATCGGTGCGGACACCGCGCTGCACCGCATCCTGGATGCCATCGACCAGCTGACCAGTACGGCTGCCTCGCACCAGCGCACCTTCGTCGTCGAGGTCATGGGCCGCCACTGCGGCTACCTGCCCCTCATGGCGGCCGTCGCGGGCGGTGCCGACTACGTGTTCACGCCGGAAGATCCGGCGGGCCCGGGCTGGCAGGACGATCTGGCGGAGCACCTGCGCCTCGGCCGCGAGGCTGGCCGCCGCGAGTCCATCGTCCTGGTGGCTGAAGGCGCGCACGACCGCGACGGCAACGAGCTGTCAACCCAGCTGATCGCCGACACGATCCAGGAGCGCACGGGCGAGGACGCCCGCGTGACGATCCTCGGCCACGTGCAGCGCGGCGGCACTCCCTCGGCCTACGACCGCTGGATGTCGACGCTGCTGGGCTACGCGGCCGTCCAGGAGATCCTGGCGTCCTCGGCTGAGGATGAACCCGTCATTCTGGGCGTGCGTCGCAACCGCATCACCCGCATCCCTCTCATGAAGGCCGTGCATGACACGCGCGCGGTCAAGGACCTCATCGCGGCCGGTGACTACGCTGCCGCCCAGGCCTCGCGCGGCTCGTCCTTCTCCTCGATGGTGGGTATCAACCAGATCCTGTCTACGCCCCCGCAGCTCACTCCCGAGCCGACGGGCGAGTCCCAGCGCGTCGCGATCCTGCACGCGGGCGGCCTGGCCCCCGGCATGAACACGGCGGCCCGCGTGGCCGTACGACTGGGTATCGCGCGTGGCTGGACGATGCTCGGCGTGGAGGGCTCGTGGAGCGGCCTGGCGGACGACCGTGTGCGCGAACTGAGCTGGTCCGACGTGGAAGGTTGGGCCTTCAAGGGCGGTGCCGAGCTCGGCACGAAGCGCGACGTTCCGCCTGTCGAGCAGTTCTACGCGCTGGGTCGCGCCATCGAACGCAACCAGATCGACGCACTCCTCGTCATCGGCGGCATGAACGCCTACCTGGGCGTCCACGCGATCACCTCGGAGAAGGACCGCTACCCGGCGTTCCAGATCCCGATCCTGCTCATCCCCGCCTCGATCGACAACAACCTGCCCGGCTGCGAACTCGCGATCGGCACGGACACGGCGATCAACAACGCGACGTGGGCGATCGACCGCATCAAGGAGAGCGCGGCCGCCTCCAAGCGCTGCTTCATCGCCGAGACGATGGGACGCCGCTGCGGCTACCTGACCCTCATGAGCGCCCTGTCCAGCGGCGCGGAGTACATGTACATCAACGAGGAGTCCCCCTCCCTCGAGCAGATCGCCGCAGACGCCGATCGGATGGTCGCCTCCTTCAAGTCCGGCCGACGCCTGTTCCTGACACTCCTCAACGAGTCGGCGTCCCGGTACTACGACCGCGAGTTCCTGGCCGACGTGTTCAACGCCGAGTCCGAGGGAATCTACGACGTGCGCCACCAAGCCCTCGGCCACATGCAGCAGGGCGGCTCGCCCTCGCCGTACGACCGTCTGCTCGCCACGCGCCTCGTGGCGCGTGCCTTCGAGCAGCTGGTGGACCAGTTCGAGCGCGGCGACCGCGGTGCCTATTACATCGGCCAGGTCGGCAACGCCGTCGAGGCGCGCCCCGTGAAGAACATGTTCGACGACCTCGACATCGAGAATCGTCGTCCGTTCCACCAGTGGTGGCTCAACCTCGTCCCCGTTCAGCGCATCGTGTCGCTGCAGAACCCGGGCATCGAGGCCACGCCCATCCCTATCGACGATCCGGTCGCCTGACCCCGTCGAATTCGCGTGGCGTCCGAGGCCGTGGTTCCGTGAGCGCTCGCGGGCCACGGCCTCGTCGTTTCAGAAGCGAGAGACGAGGGTGACCAGGGGAGCAGTCCCCGCTAAACTAAAGTGCGAAACAATCTCTACTGTCAGGAGACCCCATGAGTGATATCCCCGTGATCGACCCGACGATGACCCCCGCGTGGGACACGCTCGACCAGCTGGCCGACAACTTCGATCCCGACCTGCGCAAGCTGTTCGCGGACGACCCCAACCGCACCCAGACCTTCACCTTCGACGCTGCCGACCTGCATGTCGACCTGTCGAAGAACCTCGTGTGCCCCACGCTGGTGGGCCACCTCCTCGCCCTCGCTGAGCAGACCGGTGTCCTGGAGCTGCGCGACCGCATGTTCGCGGGTGAGCACATTAACGTCACCGAGGACCGCGCCGTCCTGCACACCGCGCTGCGCCGCCCCGCGACCGACTCCCTGACGGTCGACGGCCAGGACGCGATCGCCGACGTGCACGAGGTCCTGGAGAAGGTCTACGCCTTCGCCCGCCGCGTCCGCTCCGGTGAGTGGGTTGGTATCACCGGCAAGCCCGTCAAGACCGTCGTCAACGTCGGCATCGGCGGCTCCGACCTCGGCCCCGTCATGGCGTATGAGGCCCTCAAGCCCTACGTGCAGGAGGGCCTGGAGTGCCGCTTCATCTCCAACATTGATCCCACCGACGCGGGCGAGACCACGAAGGACCTGGACCCCGAGACGACTCTCGTGATCGTGGCCTCTAAGACCTTCACGACGCTTGAGACCATCACGAACGCGAAGGTCGTGCGCGCCTGGCTGCTGGACGGTCTGCGTGAGCGCGGCATCGTCACCGACGAGGCCTCCGAGAAGGAAGCGATCGCCAAGCACTTCGTCGCCGTGTCCACAGCCCTGGATAAGGTCGCCGAGTTCGGCATTGACCCCGCCAACGCCTTCGGCTTCTGGAGCTGGGTGGGAGGCCGCTACTCCGTGGATTCCGCCGTGGGTACCTCCCTGGCCGTCGCGATTGGCCCCGAGGGCTTCGCTGACTTCCTCGCCGGCTTTAACGCGATGGACCGTCACTTCGTCGAGACTGCGCCCGAGAAGAACGTGCCCCTGCTGATGGGCCTGCTCAACGTGTGGTACTCGAACTTCCTGGGCGCCGACACACACGCCGTCCTGCCCTACTCCCAGTACCTGCATCGCTTCCCCGCGTACCTGCAGCAGCTGACCATGGAGTCCAACGGCAAGTCCGTGCGCCGCGACGGCAGCCCCGTCACCTACGAGACCGGCGAGGTCTTCTGGGGCGAGCCCGGCACCAACGGCCAGCACGCCTTCTACCAGCTGATCCACCAGGGCACCCGCATGGTCCCCGCCGACTTCATCGCGTTTGCGAACCCGACGTGGGCGCTGGGCGATGGCGACGCCGACATGCACGAGCTGTTCCTGTCGAACTTCTTCGCGCAGACCAAGGCCCTGGCATTCGGCAAGACCAGCGAGGAGGTGCGCGCTGAGGGCACGCCCGAGGCCATCGTCGCCGCTCGCGTTTTCACCGGTAACCGTCCCACGACGTCGATCATGGCCCCGTCCCTGACCCCGTCGGTCCTGGGCCAGCTGATCGCCCTGTACGAGCACATCACCTTCGTGGAGGGTGCCGTGTGGGGTATCGACTCCTTCGACCAGTGGGGCGTCGAGCTGGGTAAGGTCCTGGCCAAGCAGATCCTCCCCGCCATCGAGGGCTCGTCCGAGGCCCTGGATGCGCAGGATCAGTCGACTCGCGCTCTCATCGAGTACTACCGCGCGAACCGCACGAAGTAATCGCTTCTGATCATCGGGGGCCGCGCCGTCGGGCGCGGCCCCCGATTCGTATGTAAAGACGTGTCTGGGCTCGCCGGTGGGAGCGTGAAGCTCCCGCCGCCTCACTGTATCTGGGGACGAGGCCGGGGCGTGAGTGCTCCGGAAATCGGCCTAGGCCTTGTATTTCTTCAGGAGGTCTTCGAGGTTGTATTGCATCGCGTGAGTGGTGGATACTGCAAGGGATGGAGTGTTCGAATATAAGCGAATACTTGGATCCTCAATGCGGTGGTAGAGCAAGGTCGGTGGCCATGGGGTCTCGTCGGCTACCCATGACGGGTGAAGTTGTTCGAGCCTTTCAGGGAATCTCGGCACGTCGAAAGGCAGTGCCATGGCACGCTTTGCTCCCAGCTGCGTCGTTAATACGTAGGCAGTGACGGAATCACAATCAGTCTGAAGATCAGCACTAGTCGATGGTTCTCTTTCCGACCATGAGAAGAACGTGGTTCCGTCCTCGTCCCAGACAGTGAAATAGAGGGTGCCATCATCCGTGAAAGACAACGCCTGGTTGAACTCCCGTGTCCTGGTCGATGAGCCACGCAAAAGGCGTTCGATGAGGGCGTTGTGCTGTTCGAGCATGGTGGTGGTCCTTCCAGGGGCGTCGTCTAGCACCGTTGTTGAGAAGTCTACGCTTGTGGGTGCTGTAGGCCGTAGGCCTCGGCGATAGCTCGAGCGCATGCGAATGATTGGCATGTCGCGGATACCGTGGGATCGATAGTCGAGGTGAGCTGGAAAATGGCAGATGGTCTTTAGAAATACTGAATACCGCGTCGGGCACTGGGCCCAAGAGCTCGCGCGGCGTATACGTAATATCCACAAAGTCGTCCATGCCGTCGCGTGCAAGGAGCTTGAGGCATACGGTAGCAAGCTCATGTGAGGGCGTTGAGCAGAATGTCTCGATGGTGTTGCGTTCACCGTAGTAGCCGATGGTAAGTCCTCGTGCGTTCTCGGTGACGAAAAAGCTTGCCAGACTACGCCTATCGATAAAGACGAGACTGTCACCGTTATCTTTGACGAGCTCCGGGGGAAAGTGCTTGCCGAGGAGTGGGAGCGCGAGGCTACGAAACTCTTCCCACATGACTGGCTCCCTTCGATAGGTTGGGGCCTGCTCCGATTGTGCCATCGAGGCAGGCTATCCCCATCCTACCTAGGCACCGCGTGCTGAAGCGGCGATTGCAATTGCGCGCGCGTATGTAAAATACGCGCATTCTGCGCTCAGTGTGCTGTCAGTTATGTGTGTCAGATAAAAACCATCGGTATCTTCATCAGCGATGCTGTAGTCGGTGCCAGGCACGGGGCCTAGAAGCTCGTCAGGAGCATGTTCGATATCGATGAGCTTGCCGAGCCCCTCGCGTACGAGGAGTGTCAGTGCTATGATCGCCAACTCAATGGAAGGGCTCGTGAAGATAATACCGACGGTATTGCGTTCTTCGTAGTCACCGATCGTAATTCCTTGTGCGCTCTCGGTGAGAAAAAACGTAGACGTTCTCGTCTATCAACGAAGGTGAGACTGTCACCGTTATCTTTGACGAGATTCGGGGGAAAATACTCGCCGAGGAGTGGGAGCGCGTGGCTCCGAAACTCTTCCCACATGACTGGCTCCCTTCGTTCGGTTGGGGCCTGCGCCGATTGTGCCATCGAGGCAGGCTACCCTCATCCTACCTAGGCGCCGCGTGCTGAAGCGGCGACTGCGACAGTGAAGAATAGCCTGCCGTCTCGTTCCTTGCGCACGACTGAAGAGTTCGCGCAGAGCGTGGATATGAGATCGTCGAATTCTTTCAGCATGGGCACTCATTCCTTCGGGTCGTTGCCTCTGCGGACATCGTAACTGACGGGCGAGCGCGAAATGGCACACCTCCTCCCGTCGTACGAGGGGAGGAGGTGTGACCGACGCTCTCGTCCTATGCTCCGTGAGCACAAGGCGGGAGAGAGGAGTGTCAGCTCTGCTGGTACAGCGCGGTGTATCCGGCTCCGGACGGTTCGAGGACGAGGGAGAGCAGGTCCTCGCTTGACGTGCCCATCAGGTACGACAGAGGCACCAGGGCATCGGGGGAGAGGTTTGTGTATGTTTTGGGAATGGGGGAGGCTTTGCTTGTCAGGAAGTAGCTAATCGGCTCTACGAATTCGATGGAAAAGCTGGGGTGAACGTCGGTCACTGCTGGGATAGCGAGGGGTGGGAGCTGGTGCGCTGCACGAATGTCGGCGGCGAAGTGCATGACCGCGAACTTCTTGAAGATCTCCAAGGAGACCGAGCTGAAGCGTGCCCCGCCGAATGAGTACTTATCGACCTCGCCGTAGGCGTAGTACTCCTCGACCATGGTGAAAGCGTCGTAGATAGAGTCTTCACCCGGCTCGACCAGGATTAAGTCTTTCTTGATCCGGGTCGTGTGCCCGGAGAGTTCACACAGGCGCGTGATGTATGCGGCGAGTTCTTCGTTCATGCGAGAGTTACTCCTCCTCAGTGTGCGCACTTCCGACTGTCTCGATTCTACGGCCGCGGTGAACTCAGGGAGGGGGCCGAGGCCTCGGCGAGAGCTCGAGCGCATGCGAATGATCGGCATGTTGCGGATACCGCGGGATCGATAGTCGAGGTGAGTTCGAAGAACGGTGGGGAACTCTTCGAAATGGTGAATGCCGTGTGTGGGATGGGGCCCAAGAGATCCCGAGGCGTGTACGACATGTCCGTGAGCGTGGCTATCCCGTCGCGTGCGAGCAGAGTGAGACATGTGGTGGCGAGTTCGGGAGATTTGGTTATGCAGAACGGGACCACGGTGTTTCGTTCACCCTCGTAGGCAATGATGATTCCTCTCTCAGCCTCGGTGAGAACGTAGCTTGTGTAGTCACGCCTGCTGGTGAAAACAATGCTGTCGCCGTTGTCTTCGATGAGCTCAGGGGGAAAGTGCTCACTTAAGATCGGAGAAGCTATGTTCTTCAACTCGTCCCACTGCATGCTTTTCTCCTGTCAGTAATCCGAAGTCGGGGTCAAGTAAATCGTCTGCAGTAAAAATATCATCTGGCGAATCTTTACGGAAGAATCGAAGCTGCAACCCGCCTCCCTTTTGGAAGTGATCGGGTGCAATTACGCCTACCTCAACCTGCCAGTCACTATCGAACCTGTCTGCGTTGATGTGATACTGGTGGTAAGGCTCATGAATTGCGTTGGGGTCCATTGATCGTGTCTCGAGCGGGGCAATTTTGCCATTCGGCATTGCTCCGAAGTAGCTGCCGCTTGTGGGCCCAACACGGTCGATCGTAGATCCGTAGTGTCCAACAAACTCATCGACAGAATACCGCCGAACGGTACCCTTGACTGCGCCATCCACGATATTCGGATCGTTTCGCCATGCAGCGCGTCTCTTATTGGGATCGAAGTGGTCGGAATGTCGCCAATCTGAGTAGGGATGACCGTCCAAGATCTGTTCCGGATTCTTGGCGATGGAACCACCATTGGGGAGCTCCTCAACTAGTCCGATATTGTTTGATTTGGGGCCGTCAAGTCGCGGAATGATGCCGCGCGCGGGAACAGATTCGCGCAGCCCTTCGATAGTAGAAGAGTCGCCGTCCCAGCTTTCCGGGTAGGCTTCCTTGCGTTGTTCTTTAGGGACGATGCCGTGATCGTAGTCCTCAAGTTTCTCCCGTTTGGCGAGGTACTCTTCCTCGGTCGTGATCGGTGGATCGTCGTCGTCGGACTTGTCGTCACCGTCCTTGTCGGACTTATGCGTGTCGGCCTCGTCCTTGGTGGACTTGGAGTCGGCGTCGTCGTTCTTGGCTGAGTGCTTGTCGTCGGTGTCCTTGGGGTGCTCGTCGCCGTCGTGGTGTGCGGCGTCGTCTTCCTTGTGGGACTTGTCCGACGTGGGCTTGTCGGCCTCGGTCTTGTCACCGTGGCGCGCCGAATCAGCAGCGTCGTCTGCCTTGCCGTTAGCGGAGTGGTCCTTCGCCTTCGGATCGGCGTCTGCGCGCTCGGCCGAATCCTTGTCGGACTTGTGCGTGTCGGCCTCGTCCTTATTGGACTTGCCGTCGGCGTCGTCTTCCTTGTGGGACTTATCCGACGCGGGCTTGTCCGGCTCGGTTTTCGCGGCCTCGGTCTTGTCACCGTGGCGCGACGAATCAGCGGCGTCGTCGGCCTTACCGTTGGCGGAGTGGCCCTTCGCCTTGGGGTCAGCGTCCGCGCGCTCGCCGGAATCGTGCCCCTGCTTAGCGTCGGTATCAGCCTTACCGGAGCCATTTGCGTCCCCGGAGCCGTGGCCAGCCTTCCCTGCGTCTGCGGCCTCGTCCGCGTGGGTGGCGGGCGCGTCTGCTGCAGGCCTTCCACTGTGCGGCTGCTCGTCGGTGCTGCCCAGGGCTTCTTCGAAGGAGAGGTCCTTCTTAGGAGTGGTGGGTGCGTCGGGGGTGCCGTCTCCACCTTGTCCTACCTGGGAGGGTGTCGGCGTGGCCGGCGGTGGAATCAGCGCGTGAAACGCCGTGCGTGTCGCCGGTGGAAATGCCGATCTGCACGGTGCGGACCCATGGCCTCGGCCCTTAGAAGCCTTTCTATCGGCTGGACATCGGGGGAATCATCCGTGAGATGTCGACGCCCGCGTTGCTGAGCTGGCGTAGATATGGCTCGAATGATGTCCTGAACGGGGTGAGCGCTGGACTTGCGTCGGCGTTGAGGTATGAGTTGAGGTAGTCCTCGACTGAAAACTGCACGCCAAACTGCAGCTGTCGAAGCGCGGCGCAGTTCCTCGAATTGAGGGACAGTTCCGGATTCGCGATGTACTGATAGTTCGCGACGCGAGGCCAGCGGGTGGGGGAGGAAACCCACCGGCTACGCAGCTCATCGGTGAGGATGGCAGGCAAGATGGCGTCCTGGAAAAGGTCCGAGCGGCGCAGTGCTCCAACCGCAGCGATAACGATGTACGAGGCTATCGTCGCGCTCTGGGTGTCGATGCAGAATATGGCGCTTGGGTGGCGTTCGGACCAACTGAAGCAAAACCTGTCTTCGATGGTCCAGACCGCAAAGAAGTCGGTGTTGTAACTCGAGAACGCGTAGCCGTTCTCAAAGTTCTCGGGCGTTACGGAAGTACCCGAACAGAGCTTCCCAATCAGGGGCTTTAACGTCTCCAACATGGGCAGAAACTCCTTCAATGATGTGTTGAGTGACGAGCTCGTCGATCGATAGCGGAGAAAGATTATTGAACGTGACTCGCTCCAAGAAACGAACCTGCGGCGCATACCCGCGCGAACCATGGTCCTCGGCAAGGAGGCAAATCTCGATGAAAACCCCCTCCGGTAGCGGGTCAGCGGTGAATTGATATTGGTGGTACAGCTCGTTCAACTGTGCGGGCGGAGCTGACCTGCAATCTGCGGGAATGATGCCGTTGTCGATGATTGGGGTGAGGGAAAAAGCTCCGACGTGCCCGATGTGATCGAACCCCGTGACGTGAAAGTCCTCGATGAAGCTCTCTTTGTCGGAGTAGTAGCGGTCTGATCCAGCGATGGCCCCGTGATCAATATCGTCACGCCATGTCGGAGAAATGCTGCCCGGAACGGAATACTGCGAACGCATCCAATCAGCCGTCGAGCGCATCTCCGGATGTGTGCCGTGCGCGAACTGGCCCTTGAGATCAAGAGCGACATCTTTGCCGATCCGGAAGCGACTCCCCAGCCCGCTGAAGGCATGCATGAGCGCATCGCCCGGTCCCGGTGCCCGCACCGGGAAGAAACGGGTTTCAGGATCGAGCGGACGGCCGGTATTGGGGGGAGGAGGATTATCTACCAATTAAAGCCTCGTTTCAAAGGGTTTATGGGTAGTCATAGCATGTTTGGCGACCTGTGAGTCGTGTTGTCTCTATCGTCTTAGGGAGCGATAGTAATCGTGAGATTCCGCAGTCCAACTGAACTGGGATTAGGCCCTTGGAAGCGACGTGCATGTAGTGGCTTCCCGCCACAAGGCACACCCTACGTCAACAAGAACGACTTCGCGCAGCCTTCACGGTAGATGAGGTGCTATCAGTGTCGAAGTCGCCTACCACTGCGCCCAGCAGGTGCGAGACTTCTTCGATCTAGCCGCCCCCACCCAAGGCCGACTCCTGGCCGCTCGTCTTGTCGAGAGCCTACCAGCGTGTTTCATCCGCGAAATCGCTCGCCTGGGCCGAACCCCTGCGCAAGTGGAAGGACGCGTTCTTGGCCTACTTCGACACGGCCGGAGCCAGCAATGGCCCCACCGAAGCCATCAACGGCATCATCGACATGGGCAGACGTACCGCCAGAGTCTTCCGAAACCCCACCAACTACCGACTCCGAATGCTCCTCATCGCAGGAGGCCTAGACACCTCCACCGCCACTCGATTCTGAAGAGTGAGCAAAGACGATGCTGTCGCTGTTGTCTGCGATGAGTTCCGGGGGAAAGTGCTCGCCGAGGAGTGGGAGCGCGAGGCTACGAAACTCTTCCCACATGACTGGCTCCCTTCGATAGGTTGTGGCCTGCTCCGATTGTGCCATCGAGGCAGGCTACCCTCATCCTACCTAGGCGCCGCGTGCTGAAGCGGCGACTGCGACAGTGAAGAATAGCCTGCCGTCTCGTTCCTTGCGCACGACTGAAGAGTTCGCGCAGAGCGTGGATATGAGATCGTCGAATTCTTTCAGCATGGGCACTCATTCCTTCGGGTCGTTGCCTCTGCGGACATCGTAACTGACGGGCGAGCGCGAAATGGCACACCTCCTCCCGTCGTACGAGGGGAGGAGGTGCGACCGACGTTCTCGTCCTATGCTCCGTGAGCCAGCACCGGGAGCAGGGAAGTCTCAGTCGTGCTGGTACAGCGCGACGTATCCGGCACCGGAGGGTTCGAGGACGAGGTTGAGCAGGTCCTCGCTTGACGTGCCCATCAGGTACGACAGAGACACCAGGGCATCGGGGGAGAGGTTTGTGTATGTTTTGGGAATGGGCGAGGCTTTGCTTGTCAGTAGATAGCTAATCGGTTCGCGGAATTCGATGGAAAAGCTGGGGTGAACGTCGGTCACTGCTGGGATAGCGAGGGGTGGGAGCTGGTGTGCTGTGCGAATGTCGGCGGCGAAGTGCATGACCGCGAACTTCTTGAAGATCTCGAAGGATACGGAGCTGAAGTCTGCCCCGCCGAATGAGTATTTATCGACCTGGCCGTAGGCGTAACGGTCCTTCCGAGTGGTGAATGCGTCGTAGATAAAGCTATGACCCGGCTCGACCAGGATCAAATCATCGTCAATCCGGGTTGTGTGCCCGGATAGCTCACACAGGCGAGTGATGTATGCGGCAAGTTCTTCGTTCATTTGATTGTCTTTCTAACTAGAACAGGGTTTGGGCCTTCAAGGAGTCTTTGGGCGCTTAAGTAAATTTTATCGCCGGATTCATCAACTGTGTACAGCCTGACCTGTCGTGATCCTCCGGGTGAATCAAACCATGGGTACACAATTCCCGTTTCTACGCGTGTTCCTGCAGGTAGGTTTTCTGGGTGGAACTCGAATTGGCTGTATGGGTCGTAGAGTGAATCTGCGTGGATTGATCGCTTCTGGAAAGAGTCCGGCCCGTCCTTGCCTACTAATGCGAAATATTTGCCATGGTCTTCTCCAATTCGATCAAGGTTTCCGGGGTATTCCTTAATGAATTCGTCGACTGCCATATCCTGGAACGGAGGAATTCCCTTTTCTGGATCTCCGTGAAGGTAAACGCCATCTATCATGTCGTCGGCTAGCTCAGGATGCTTTTTTACATTTGGCCAGTCTGTTTCACCATCAGGTCCGGTCGCGCGTTCCTTGTACAGATCTGCAGAAATCTGTTCACCAGTATCAGGATCTGTGCTGATTGGTTCTCGATGATCGACCAGATCTGCGCCGATCGGCCCGTGATCCGTATCGAGTGTGTGGCCATTCTTCTCCGCAAAATCGGCGATAAAACCGTCGTTTGCCTCTTTGTAAGGGCCAGGATGGCCGCCTGCTGTGATCCCGTCGGCAAAGGCTGGTTCATCGTCGGAGCTTTCGTTTCCGTCGTGGCTTCCGGAACCCTCGCTGTCACCGTCCTTGTCGGACTTGTGCGTGTCGTCGTCCTTGTCGGACTTGGAGTCGGCGTCGTCCTTGTCGGACTTGGAGTCGGCGTCGTCCTTGGGGGACTTGGTGTCGGCGTCGTCGGTCTTGGTGGTGTGCTTGTCGTTGGTGTCCTTGGGGTGTTCGTCGCCGTCGTGGTGTGCGGCGTCGTCTTCCTGGTGGGACTTGTCCGACGTGGGCTTGTCGGCGTCGGTCTTGTCACCGTGGCGCGCCGAATCAGCAGCGTCGTCTGCCTTGCCGTTGGCGGAGTGGTCCTTCGCCTTGGGGTCAGCGTCCGCGTGCTCGCCGGAATCCTTGGTGGACTTGGTGTCGCTGTCCTTGTCGGACTTGTGCGTGTCGGCCTCGTCCTTGGTGGACTTGGTGTCGGCGTCGGTCTCGCCGTCCTTGGTGGTGTGCTTGTCGTCGGTGTCCTTGGGGTGCTCGTCGCCGTCGTGGTGTGCGGCGTCGTCTTCCTTGTGGGACTTGTCCGACGCGGGTTTGTCGGCCTCGGTCTTGTCGCCGTGGCGCGTCGAGTTAGCGTCGTCGTTGGCCTTGCCGTTGGCGGAGTGGTCCTTCGACTTCGGGTCGGCGTCCTTCTTGGTGGTCTCGCTGTCGGTGTCCTTGGGGTGCTCGGCGTCGTCGTGGTGTGCGGCGTCGTCTTCCTTGTGGGACTTGTCCGACGTGGGCTTGTCGGCGTCGGTCTTGTCGGCGTCGGTCTTGTCGCCGTGGTGCGTTGAGTCAGCGGCGTCGTCGTTGGCCTTGCCGTTGGCGGAGTGGTCCTTCGCCTTGGGGTCAGCGTCCGCGTGCTCGGCGGAATCCTTGTCGGACTTGGAGTCGGCGTCGTCCTTGGGGGACTTGGTGTCGGCGTCGGCGTCGTCGTTCTTGGCTGAGTGCTTGTCGTCGGTGTCCTTGGGGTGCTCGTCGCCGTCGTGGTGTGCGGTGTCGTCTTCCGTGTGGGACTTGTCCGACGTGGGCTTGTCGGCGTCGCTCTTGTCGCCGCGGCGCTCCGAATCGGCAGCGTCGTCGGCTTTGCCGTTGGCGGAGTGGTCCTTCGCCTTGGGGTCAGCGTCCGCGTGCTCGGCGGAATCCTTGTCGGACTTGGAGTCGGCGTCGTCCTTGGGGGACTTGGTGTCGGCGTCGGCGTCGTCGTTCTTGGCTGAGTGCTTGTCGTCGGTGTCCTTGGGGTGCTCGTCGCCGTCGTGGTGTGCGGTGTCGTCTTCCGTGTGGGACTTGTCCGACGTGGGCTTGTCGGCGTCGCTCTTGTCGCCGCGGCGCTCCGAATCGGCAGCGTCGTCGGCTTTGCCGTTGGCGGAGTGGTCCTTCGCCTTGGGGTCAGCGTCCGCGTGCTCGACGGAATTCTTGTCGGACTTGCCGTCAGCGTCCTTATCGGACTTGTGCGCGTCAGCCTCGTCCTTGGGGGACTTGGCGTCGGCGTCGGCGTCGTCGTTCTTGGCTGAGTGCTTGTCGTCGGTGTCCTTGGGGTGTAAGTCGCCGTCGTGGTGTGCGGTGTCGTCTTCTTTGTGGGACTTGTCCGACGTGGGCTTGTCGGCCTCGGTCTTGTCGCCGTGGCTCGTCGAATCAGCAGCGTCGTCTGCCTTGCCGTTGGCGGAGTGGTCCTTCGCCTTGGGGTCAGCGTCCGCGTGCTCGACGGAATTCTTGTCGGACTTGCCGTCAGCGTCCTTATCGGACTTGTGCGCGTCAGCCTCGTCCTTGGGGGACTTGTGCGCGTCAGCCTCGTCCTTGGTGGACTTGGTGTCGGCGTCGTCGGTCTTGGCTGAGTGCTCGTCGCCGTCGTGGTGTGCGGCGTCGTCTTCCGTGTGGGACTTGTCCGACGTGGGCTTGTCGGCCTCGGTCTTGTCGCCGTGGCGCTCCGAATCAGCAGCGTCGTCTGCCTTGCCGTTGGCGGAGTGGTCCTCCGCCTTGGGGTCAGCGTCCGCGTGCTCGACGGAATCATGCCCATGCTGAGCGTCGGCATCGGCCTTACCGGAGCCACTTGCGTCGCCGGAGCCGTGGCCGGCCTTGCTGGCGTCGGCAGCCTCATCCGCGTGGGTGCTGGGCATGTCTGCCGCAGCCTTTCCACTATGCGGCTGTTTGTCGCTGCCGCCCAGGAGTTCTTCGAAGGTTTGTTCCTTCTTGGGTGTGGTGGGGGCGTCGGGTGTGCCGTTGGCGGTGTGTTGCTTGTCGCCGCCGCCCAGGAGTTCCTCGAAGGACCGCTTCTTCGGGGGAATGGTAGGTGCGTCGGGGGTGCTGGTTGCGCCGTTGGTAGTGCTGCCAGCTCCGTGGGAGCCAGTTGCGGGTGCGCCGGTTGTGCCAGCGCCATGCGTACCTGCGCGGGGAGCGGGAGCTCCGGTTGCGCCGTTGGCAGTGCTGCCAGCGCCGTGGGTGGCGCCACCGGTATCCGCATTCATGAACGCGTTGTTGTGAGCACCGTGAGACGCGCTGGGGGCAGGCGCCGCGGGAGCCGCATGCCCGGCGGTGCCAGCATCGCCGGCTGCGGACGCATGAGGCGTCGCGGCGGGCTGGGCCGCACTGGATACACCGTTGGAGCGGTGGCCCGGATCAGTGGGCGGAAGAGCCGAATCCTTGACATCCGCCCCACCGTGCGAGGTGTGGCTGGCGTTACCGGCGCCACCGGATGCCTGCGGTGTAGTAACGGGCTGGGCTGCGCCTGAGGTCCCGTTTTGCTGGTGAGTTGGAGGGGCGTACTTCGAAGTCGGGTCGGTGGTGCCAGCGTCGCCGGAATGGGCCGCGCCGGACATCCCGTTGCTCTGCTGGCCTGGAGGGGCGAATCGAGAGTCCGGATCAGTCGCACTGGCTCCTCCGTGCGACGCATTTCCTGAGTAGCCACCGTTGCCGTGACTGGGGGCAGGCGTGTCGGACGTGTTGGGTGTGGAGCCTGACCCGTAGGAGGGGCTAGTGGAAGCGCTAGGCGTGCCACCGGTGCCGTAGCTGGGTGCGCCGTGGGATGGGGAGCTGGGCGCACCAGAGCTGGGCACGCTCGGGGTGTTATCCGCGGACGATAACAGTGGGGGGTGCCCGGTATGGCCGGCTTCCTTGAGTCGTCGGAGGCGTTCGGCTGCATTCTCAGCGAGATCCGACAGATTGGTTACTGCATCAATACCAACACTCTTGAGCTTCTTGAAGGCAAGTTTGCTGAGGTGAGCGATGTCTTCCAAGTCGGCAATGTGCGTCAACTCTTTAAACAGGGCCCGCCCAATACGGGAAGCTCTCGAAGCGCCCGTCGCGGCCTTCGAACCTGCACTTGCGCCGGTTCCTGTGCCCGCAGTGGCAATGGTGATGAGAATATCGGGAAGTGCGTGGCCAAGCCAGCGGCCGGGATCATCGATGAACGTGTCGTAATCGAAAAGGCCCTTGGCCAATCCCTCGAAGAATGCTCCGGGGTTCTCAGACAATACTTTGATCAATCCCGCAACTGTCTCGCCAGGCAGTTCAACCCACTTTGTCAGCAACTCATCCAAAGTCATATGGCCGGATATAAAACGGCCAATATCGTACAGGGCGGCCTGTCCCCCGATGAACCATGCCAGTTTGACCAAGTCAATGGTGGCTTCGACGAAGCCGTCATACACCGACTTGAGTGTTCGCGTGACGGCATCCATCCACGTGCGCTCGGGGAGTTTCGAAATGCCCGAGTTGAGAGCGTTAATCAGGAGAGTTCCGGATTCGTTGACCTGATTGACCAGGGTCTGGAAGTCATCTTCCGCTGCTGCCATCGTCGAACGGCCAGGCCCCTCGTCACAAGAGGCATCAAACACGGGTGTGCTGCCCTCGGCAGCTGCTTGGCTGCGCGCATCAGCCTTGTTGTTCTGTGCCTGCTCTACGGCGTTTCGGCCTTGCTCCCATCGCGAGCCGATCTCATCGCACTGGCTCTGTGCCGACGCCAGCGTCGATGCATAAGACTGATATGCCGTAGACGCATCCGAAAAGGCAATCTGTGCGTCCAACCAGCCCTTGATCTGTAGGTTGAATTTGTAGCGGAAGTGATCCGCGGCGCGGCCTTCCCAGCCGTCAGAAGTCAAGGAGGATAGGCCTGCGTGAATGTCCGCGAACTCGTTCGCGCGATCCATCATTACCGCGGCGCGCGTGGAGATGCCGCCGGGATCTCCGCCGATCCTAAATACTGGTGCGCCTTGTGCAACAACACCCACGTCAGATCATGCCCCCGAACCGACGACGGGGGTCTGTCCCAAAGCGTGTGCTGCTTGTTCAACGGTATCCATGTGTTCTTTCGACTTCTCCAGGTATTCCGCGTACGCGCCGAGTGCGCCGCCGACAGCGCTGCCGGCGGCTCGGATGTCTTCTCGTAGATCGGCGAGGCCTTTTTCCCACGTGTCCTGGAACGCGTTGGTCGGGTCCCACACGTCTGGGTTTTCGAGCATTCCTGAGTTCGGGACCCAGTCCTCGACATCGTATTCCTTCATCTTCTCTTCGAAGGAGTTTAAGGATTCCACGAGTGCAGCCATGGCCTCAAGGTCAACTTTGAATTCAGTCATGGCGCTCCCTTAGCTATCAATGCATGCAAACGCTTTAGCTTCTGCGTGTGTGCCAGCGTTCCGAATCTGTTCCATGGCGTGAGAAGCAGATGTTAGCAATGCCGCCAGCTCTTCTCCACGTTCTTCAAGTCTCTTTATGGCAGCATCGCACGATGTCCGCGATTCGCCTGTCCAATCACCTACGGCGCTCGTGATGCTATCTCGAACATCGGGAATGAATGCGCGAACCAAGGCTGCTTTTTGGTCAAAAACCTCGGCCAATATTGTAGCAGAAGCATCATTGAAAGATAGCAATGAATTACTGCTCATTCTTCTCCTCCATTAGCATCCTGCTCTTCCATGGCTTTTAAAGCTTTGTAGAGGCTGCCTTCCGATGGATCGTCTCCGCCCGCCGCATCTTGGCTTGCCGCTTGGGAGAGCGATTGGATAATTTCTTCCTCGCAGGCAGCAAAACTACACTCAACGGCGACAAGCGCCTCAGCTAGACTGACCAAGTCGTTGAATAGGACCTTGAGGGAATCACCCCATGTGTCGAGAGCATTAATGAGGGGTTCCAAAAAGGGCCCGTTGAGATCGGCTGTAGCTGTGGTGACCTCGTCTCCCAACGGAGCAATCGCCTGCGAAAAGGGGTCAGCGACAGCTTCGATCCCCTGGGCAGCCTCAATCAACTTGCCCGGAGTGAAACCTACATCTGCGCTCATGGCCACAACCAACAAATCCACTGACCGCGTGTCAAGCGGCACAGGGGAGCTTAGTGCTCGATGTGCTCGTGGCTCGCGTGCTCGGGGCACTCGAGCTGGAACGTGGAGTGCGCGATAGGGAAGTGGTGGCACGCGCATTCGCCCAGCTCGTGGACGATCCGGTCGCGCGAGGGGCCGTCGGCCTCGTGCATGACGGTCACGTGCGCCGTGACGGTGACCAGGTGCGAGGAGACTGCGGCCACGTGCAGGTCGTGCACGTCGAGGACGCCGTCGACGCCCATCATGTGCGAGCGCAGCTTGGCCACGTCCACGCTGGCGGGTGCCTGCTCCATGAGGATCGCAACGGAGCGGCGCAGAAGCGTGAGCGCTCGCGGTGCCATGAGGACGGCGATCAGGAGTGATGCGACCGCGTCGGCGCGGGTCCACCCGAAGGCCCACTCGGCGCCGGCCGCGACGATGACCGCGAGGGACCCGAGCGCGTCGTTCGCGACTTCGAGGAACGCTGCCTTCATGTTGAGGCTCGCCTCGCGCCCGCCCGCGAGGATCACCAA
>ERZ772955.1136-NODE-1136-length-17824-cov-6.765490_pt1 | contig 17824 bp, 16 predicted proteins | sample MGYA00511133_ERZ772955 | MGnify/ENA primary metagenome ERZ772955 (study PRJEB29015, sample SAMEA2737914) | human oral metagenome | biome: human oral; feature: human-associated habitat; material: dental | place: China | collected 2149 ... | reverse complement strand
ACGTTTCAGCCCCACCCATATCCAAAGATGTTATGACTTGTAATATTCTCATTATCCTGTTTCTTTTAATCTACAATGTACAAATCTGTTTAACTCGTATTCTAAATAAGAATAAAACAAGAAACTTAAAAATCATTTGCTGTCACTTTTAACATTTAATCATAAACAAATGATATTTAACAGATTATACTCTCTTTTCGAATGACAAGAATGACAGCAATATTGAAATAGCGATTCTATTTCAAGCCTGCTCACCAACTTTTTCTAATAACCTTTGAATAACAACCTCTGGAGCAATCCACTGATCATAATATTTTCTTGCTCCTTCTTCTAACTGCTTACGGTAATCTTCATCAGAATTAATCTTTACCACAGCATCATATATTTCATCTACAGAATTTACAAAATGCACATGCTTACCATGTTCCAAAGGGGCAGGCATCTCTCGTGTTAAAGGTGTAGAGATAATAGCTTTCCCCATGCAAAGATATTCTGCAAGTTTCCATCCATGACATTCGCATACACTTGGTGTGTTGAAAACAACAACACTCTCTTTTGTCTTTCTAATATAATCATCCATGGAGAGTCGACTCTCATAAATAAAGTCTTTATATTCCTCCTTATATTTAGGATAATCAGGCATTTCCTGTAGAACAGAATCACTATTTACATAAAATAATCCTCCTTCTATATTAATTCCGGCTTTCTTACAAGCTTTCAAGAATTCTCCACGATACATATTGGTATCTGTTGCTGCAAATTTATTATACCATAATGTAGAGGCATGGAAAATATAATTATGACGTACTTCCGTTTCACATTCATAAGCCTCTATTGGGCGACGACGAATATTCGTATAAAGATAATCACGGAGATAGCCTTTGAAGGAAATACTTGAGTTCTTACGCCCTTTGAGAAATAGTCTTAGACAACGAATAATAGTTGAGAAACGGCTACTGAGTGTTACACCAAACTCTGGTCCAATCGCTATCAACTTATCATATTGTGCAACCTGCTCTTTAGTTGGATTTACCATTCCATAGACATCACACCACTCATATCTATCTTCAAAAATCTTGGCTACATCTTCGGTATCAACAAAGACCTTCTTTTCCTGATCTTTTCTTCTGATGATAAAAGCAAATCCACTATTATAATCCTCAGTATTCTCATACTTAATACCTTTAAAGAGACTTACCTCATATGATATCTTCCATCCCTTTAAAAGTCTTTTTATTCCTAATAAGTACCAAGAAGCATAATTATACTTCAATCGCGGATCTATGATTATCTCTTTCATACCTACTATTTATTATCCTTCAAGTGCATTATTAGACCTATTATTTGAAATGCTTTCCAATACCACTTCACAGCTGGTGCTTTTAAGGATTTATTCGTAATACAATATTTAAATCGCCAATAGTTTATAGCTGATCTAATCTTCCATTTCAAAGAAATATCATAATCTAACATCTCTGCATAGGTCATTGTAGATGCTACAGGACTATTCATCCTTATTTTCACAATTTTACTTGTAAGACCATCTTCCAAATAATCTCTGTAATAAATTACTTTATTAAAACAAAACAGCTTATACTTATTAGCGATTCTATTCCAAACTAAAGATTCTGGGCAAAACTTCTCTTTTTCTATCTCAGGAAAGGGGAACTCTTTCATAACAGAGGTTTTATAAACCTCTAATAAATCACCTGTAACATTACACTTCTCTGCATAGCGAAACTGCAATGCACTTTCATACATTGGATCCTTAGGAAAACCTGTTCCAATTAATTGTCCATCATGGTGAGCCATTAATCCACATACCCCAGCACAATTCTTATATCCTTTACACTGCTTATAATACTGTGCTATTGTTGCCAAGGCATCTGCTGGTAAGGTATCATCACTATCGAGAATTAATATCAATTCCCCTTTTGCCTCTCTTACTCCATAATTAATTGCAGTATGCTTTCCTCCATTCTCTTTTCTATAATAATAAATAGGAAAATTATTTAGCTTTTGTACATTCTGGAAATTAGCAAATAGTTTCTCTGTATCATCAGTAGACCCATCATCTATTATCAACCATTCAAAGTCTTTGTATCCCTGCTCACAAAGGCATTTATAAGCGCAAAGTAGGAATTTTGATCTATTAAAAGTCGGTGTTATAATTGTTAGCAACATACAATAAAAACTATTTGTCAAGAAGAAATACAATTAAATTAATTGCAAGTAATCTTATAGATTATAGAATTTATCAATATCATATCGTACATCATATTCATATTGTTCATATACAGGATCATAATCCCTATGTCCGTTTGTGAAAAAAGACTTATATGGATATAATAAAACTCCCCAGAGAATAAGGATTCTAAAATATAAAAATACACTTATCAACAAAGATAATGGTGCAATATTTTTATAACGAGGATTTAGCGACATATTGGAAAGCAAAGCAATCACTCCAATGATAGAATACCATGCAATTCGCCCACCATCTGTAGAACGACAAAATAGCAGAAGAATTGTGCAAAACATAAGATAAGTATTTTGGAGTAGCAAACTCTTCTTATCCTTACCTACAGCATTATAATTTTTCAATAGTATATAAAGAAAAAGTACAGACTCTGCTATATATTCAAATCGAATCATACTAGTAGCGGAATTTGCATACATCTGAGCTTTTGACGAAGCAGAATCAATTACATCACCATAGAAAAGAAAAAGTTTTGATGGAAGCCCTGTAACACCAATTACAAACACCAATATCATAAAGTTTCTAATTTGATGAGACTTATACTTTCGTAAAGGAAGAAACCATAAAATAGTGAAATAAATAGCAGAATTATGGATTAGAGCTGCAGCAATCACCAAACTAAAAAACATATATTTCTGACGTTTCATAATATAAGGAAGAGACAACCAACAAACACTTGCAGCTAACGCTTGACGCATATAAGCAAATGTAAAGAAAAACAACAGAGCTTCAAAAAACATTAATCCAAAGAATGGATTCTTAACATTCTTATAGATAGCGATTGCAAATAGAGTATACATCAACATTGTTGTAACAAAGATAAAAATGTATCTGTTGACAGTATATTTTCCTATGAAAGCCAAAAATAAACCAAAGACAGGTTCATGCCCAAAATAAAAATGGAAAGCATCATTAAACATACTTCCCTCCGTTTGTATTTCCTCTGCATAAGCAGTGAAGGCGTCTGAATAAACATAACGGTCATATCCTCCTAACATATCAGAGCAAGCCACAAATAAAGCTAACATTATAGATATAGAAAAGAAAAAAATAGGGGAAGCCTTCTCGTTCTTTTTATTATAAAAAAACGCTAAAAGAACTGTAATAAGGAAAAATAATATATATATATACATAATTTATTTTTTTAATTCTCCAAGAACAATTTTTACAAAACTAAAATGGCATACTCTATCAAAAAAATACAAAGCTATCGTTAGAAAGATTGCTGAATACAAAAATTTTGACATTATATTACTGACTAATGAAGTATGTTCAATAAACTGAACTACAATACTTATAATCATATAATGAACAACATAGTAGCGCATACTATTTTTGCCTACATAGGTTACCAAGAAAACAGGTCGTGAAAGGACTATGGTAAAAAAATAATAGAATAGGACACAACCAGCCAAACAGGATAATTCTACAATTGGAAAAGGAAGAGACCCTAAAATCTCAGAGGCTCTAAAATCTAAATATGTTGGGGAAAAGAACTGTAATATAAATAAAAACAAAGAAAACAGAATAATAGACTTATTTAAAAGTACATCTTTCATTATCACACCCAACGTAAAGAAAAAGAGACCATTGGACACATTCCCTATATACAAAAAATGATTAAAATGACCTACAACGAAAAAAGCTACCCCACCTGCACTCAATAATAATATTAAACAATGAGGTACTTTTAACAGAGAAAATATTTTAAACAAAAACTTCACCATAAAAAGAGATAAAAGAAACCATAATGCAAAGTTACCATTAAAAGATCCATACCATAAAAAACTTTTCAAAGAATCTTCTATCAAAGAAGATAAATTCCCCCTACCCAACAATAAATTCCCTCCTAAATATATTCCTCCCCAACCGATAAATGAAAAAAACAAAAAAGGAACTAATAAGCGTTTTGTATTTGTCCTTAGTTCAACCTTAAATGGTTTATCAGGCTTAAAAAACATACCTGCTTTAAAATAAAACCATGGCATAAAACAAGACATTAGCGACAATATAAAATGCAGGAAAGGCGTATCCACCCCTGAGAATCTCGCTAAATGAACAACATACATCATCCATATTAACATAACTCCACTAACCGTATCTATACCTACTAACCGCTTATTCATACTTTATTTTTTTAATAGTCATATCAATAATTTTATTAACTATAAAACTACCTTATTTTAAAAAGTTAGAGATTATACACACTTTATAATTTAAAAATTATATTTTAAATATAAGTATAAACTATCCAACCATATGATCCATTTTAATCATTGTCTACGTATATGTCATTTTTGTCCTTTATGGGTATTATTTGAAAACATCTTATTATGACCATATTGATTACCAAAGAGTAACAAGTCTAGAATTGCATATTTGCTTAACAAACGAATACTAAATATACAAATAAAACAGGTAATACAACTTAACAATATGGCTATTAAATAATTCTCTATAGCTCCATAAGAGAAATGAAAATAATCTACAAAAAGATATTGGATAATAAATGTTTGCATCACATAAATCCCTAAAGTATAACTCCCCCACCTAGCAACTATAGAACAATCTCTCCTATCAGCAATTTTTCTAAACAAGAAAATAAAGAACATACTACCACAAAAACTTAGGTAATATTTCACAGCTATTAGGTGAGGTGTATATTTCCAACAATTAAAATCTAAAACTAAGTTTGTTACATTCCAATTATTCAAAAACATAAAAAATAAGCCTAACAAAAAACATATTCCAGTTAAATATAATCCATCAATTGTGTGTTTAAAAATCCAATCCTTGTTTTTTCCAATAAAATAACCCACCCAGAAAAAAGAATACATAAAATTGAATTGAAATATACTTCCAAAGGGTAGAACAAACAATATTATAATTGAACCAATAGCAGCTATCCAATCTATACTAATAATTCTTCGAGACAACCATTGATACAACAAACATAAAAAAAGAACTTTTAAATACCAGCTATTACCTTTAATTTCTATTAGGATTCTCATTGAATCTTTGGAAGACAACAAGCTATATATAACTATAATTGCCGTCCATATTACTACAGGCAATAAAAGTGTTGTAGTTTTCTTGATTATTAAATTACTAAAAGAAGGTTCACCTTTCTGAGCAAAAAAACCACTAATCATAATAAATAATGGCATGTGAAATGTATATATAACCTGATTAGTATAGAAGCCTACACTACCACAATCTATTTCCATTAAATAATGACCAAAAACTACCAGCCAGATAGCAAAAAACTTCAAGGAATCAAAATAAAGAATACGTTTGTTACTCATATATACTATAAAGAAATCTCTACATATTTTGCATCATTCAACATAGCAGCTCGTTTTGGAAAACCACTTCGAAACAAAAGTTTATCTGTTATTTGAAATACTTTTTTAGCATTACTAAGCATAAAATAATCAACAAAGGATTTCATATAAACATCTTGACTTGCATCAAAGGTGAATCCCATATGAACAACGTTACCAGGAATAATGTAGACATAGTCAAGATATGACAATCTATCTAAAAACATCTTACTATCACTAGTTATTAATAAACGTTCTCTGGGATATTTCGAATGTAAATCTTCTATCCCTTTTATACACCTAAGGATATAAGCCTCTCGTTCTGATTCAGGCAAAACATCCCCACCTTCTTTGAAGTCGCCCAATAACTGCCTGAATCGAAAAGTCAACGAAATATATTTTTTTGCACCACCTAACTGACTAAGATGATAATCAATTTGGTTCTGTAATCTATCAGATGGACGGAAAAGTTCCTTAAATAAAGTACTAAACTCCTTATCTGCGATTGCCATATTTGAATAGATATGAATTTGTTTATAATTTTTCTTTAAATAGTAACGAAGAATCATACGTTGTGCAAAGCGTTGAAAACAATTACGCAGATTATGATGATAAGTCAATAATGTGCAAGGATATACTTTTTCTATATCCCAGCATATATCATCTGTCTCAAGTTGCCAATTATATTGATTAGGAACTAAATAATCTTGTAAATGTAATGGTTCAAAGACGATTCTAAAAGGCAATCCTTGACGCTTACATTCAGCATAAATAGAAGTAATTCCTCTAAGACGATCTGACAGACCTCCAGAGAATGTCGTTTCTGGCTGCACCATATAAATGATTGTTTTACAACCTTCTCCCATAATACTACAATCTTTTACGTTCTTACTATTATACAATGGTAAAAGCAAATCCCGCCTACATGTATAATTATGGCGTAGTATTGGGCTAAAATATAAAAAAGGCAGGAAGAAATTAAAGATCTTTTCTATCATTATTAAGAAATTACTTATCCATTTTTATCGTAATAAAACTACTTTCGATTAAAGGGGATGCCTTTAATTGGACCGGGGAACCATTTATCAGGTGAAATAACAACCTTCGTTTGATTACGACTCAAAAACTGGGCACACCATGAAAATGTACTATTAGAAATTATAAAATGCTTACAACTATACATCAACCGAATCTTTTCCCAAATCGGATCATCACCAGATTCATAGTAGCATGGGGCATCTATTATTATATTCTTTTTTACCCATGCTATATCATCTGAAAAGAATATAAATGTAGGATTCTTAACTTCATGCCGAATACGTTCTATCCCTTTTAAGAAATAATCTACATCACATAAAAAAAGTTATCCTTAAAATTTGTCACATAATCACCTCTCCTAATTGTTACGCATACAGACTCTGTAGTCTCTATAACCTTATATAGATCCATATTTTGGGTTAGTTTTTTATACTTAGGAGTAAATTCCTGCAATAGAAGATGTCGAATTGGTTTGAAGCAATCAGGATTCTCACAAATACCAATTGTAAAAAGATTCTCACTTGATATTTTTTTGACAGGAATAGAGTTGTAATTATAATAAATTCCACAATTGACAAGTTCTTTTCCATCTGATTTCATAAGCTTATGCCTCAACGTGCCATAAATCTGCTTTAGAGCCCCATACCTCAAGAGTAAATTACCCTTCTTAACAGTATAATCTACAACGTTGAAATATTTTAAAATATCCTCAAAACCATCATTATAATCTTTCGAATCTACTGCATCAAAATTAAACACAAATGAGTCCACATCTCCACGCTCGTATCGAAGAAATCTCGCTAATGCATATATTAGAAATTGATTTCCAAATCTGCCACCATAATAAACACCTATCATTGCTGTTTTGCTTATCTAACAAAGTTTAAAATTACCTATTGATGTCATAGTAGTTAGTATATAACGCATAGTTAGTACTAAGCCATGAGAATTTACAAATATTTTCCATCACTTCTTCAACATACCATATATAAGTTATCTTACGAATCAATAGCCAAAATATATTTTTTCCCTTTAATGAGTGAAATCATTATCTACCTTTGATTTTACGATATAGCAAAATAAGTAACAAATAGATCCTCTCCCTATTAACCACCCACAAAAATAAATCAGCTTTTCTATGTCCAGTCTTTCCTACAGGATAGACACCTCTTTCTCTGAAAATGTTGATATCATTTTTAATTTCCTTAATGGAGTAATCAATTGGAAACAGACTATAGAGATAACCGACCAAGGAATAATTCAACCATTGCCTGTAATATTCATAAAATGTGTGATATCGGTGACAATCTATATAAGTTTTGAAGTTACAAATCGTCACTCTCGAATCAGCAACATTACGTTTTGTGTTTTCTACATGTATACCCCTCATCACTGAATTTTCATTATCATCACTATAAATATATGCTTGTAGTGGGATCTGTTTAATGCCTTTCAGCAGAGGATAAACTTGCATCAAAAAGAACCAATCTTCTTGAGAATACCTTTTAGGATCAAAACGAATATTAGCGTCTTCAATAACACTACGCCGGATTATTTTTGTCCAAAGATATCCATTGATATGTCCTCTCTTTATATATTCTATACCAGAACTCTCAAAAGGCAAAATATTAACACCATTATAAGAGATACCTAACATGTCAATCATATTATTAAGCTCAGAAAGAATCTGTTGAAGACTTTTATTTACAATATAATCGTCTGAATCAACAAACCAAATAAACTCTCCTACCGCCTGTTCAAGCAAAAAATTACGAGCAGCTCCTACACCTTCATTATCTTTATGGAAAACGCGAAGATTGGCATGCTTTTCTGCATAAGTCTTTGCCACTTCATAGGTTCCATCAGGAGAGCCATCATCAACAAGAACGACCTCTATTTGAGATGTATCTTGACAAAAGATAGAATCAAGACAGCGGGGAAGTAAGGTTTCAACCTTATAAGCTGGGATCAAGATAGAAAGCAACATTTATCAACTTCTTAAAGACAATAACATATAGTAAAAACGTGCCACAAAATAAGTAAAAGGAGTCATATACTTCTTTAATACATAAAAATGACTTTGTTGTCGAATCAGTCTCTTTTTCTCATTCGCAGAAGAACTTTTTCCTTCAAGATGAATAATTTTAGGAGAAGAAAGCAGCATACGCTTATAGCCAGCCTTTGCCATACGAAGCTGTAATTCTCCTTCTTCTCCATAAAGAAAGATATTCTCATCAAAACCTCCACATTCTTCTATCGCAGTACGAGGAATAAACATATCAGCTCCGCAAATACATTCCACTTCTTTATCCGTATAGTCTGGCGTATAATTTTGTTTACGAAATAGTCTTCTGAAAAAAGCACTAATAGTTAACGCAGGGAAATAATGAAAAGATCCACGATAGGTGCCATCATCTCCTATAAGATAACAACCATAGAGAGTTTTAGGCTCATGCCTTTCGGCATAATCATAAAAATCCTTTATTGCATTGTTTACCAAGAGCGTATCGGAGTTTAATAGAAAGAAATATTTACCACGCGCAACTTTCATCCCAAGATTATTTCCATATCCAAAGCCGTCATTTCGTGAACTTTCAATAAGTATAATCCGATTATCCTTGCTTAAACGTTCAACAGAATCATCGTCAGAGTTATTATCTACAACAATTACTTCAAAATCAACTCCCTTTGTATGAGCATAAATGCTGTCTATACACGCCAATGTTAAAGAAGGTGTTCTGTAATTTACAATAATTATGCTTACAGATATATTTATAGGATTAGTTAATTCCATTCAAAAACTTCTTTAGTTTCAGATATGATTTCTCTATATCAAATTCATGAATAAATTTATTCCCATTCAGTGCTATAGTATGACGTAACTGATCATCCTCTATCAATCTTATGATGTTCTTAGCTAATGCTTGAGGATCTTTTACTGGAGAGACAAGTGCAGTTTCACCATCTTTTGCCATTTCTAAATATCCTTTATTATCTGTACAAGCAACAGCGCACCCACATTGCATTGCTTCTCCCACAGTTAATCCCCAACCTTCAATCTGACTTGAACCAACATATATTGATGCATTATTATACAACTTGTTAAAGAGTTCTTTTTCCGGTCGTGGGTAATAATCATACCATATAGGAAGGTCTGGCTTATCATACACGCCAAATAATGTCACGTGTAATTGAGGAATTATCTTTTTTACGATATCAAAAGCTTTAAATGCTGTCGAAAAATCTTTACGTTGATCTTTGTGATACATGCAAATTATTTCATATCTGTTCCTATCAGTAATAGGTTTCTTTACTTTAAAGAAATTAAAATCGAAACCATTGGGTATCAAGATGGCTGTTTCACCACTTTTTTCTATAATGTCTTTAAGCCATTGTGATATTACAATCTTTTTTATCGAAAAATGAAAACTTTCCTTTACTTGGGCATCCGTAAAACTCCAATTCTCAAAATCTTGAATAAAATAAAATTTGTCTTCTAAGAATTTGCTTTGATAATTCTGTAGACTATATGCTGTTTCAATAGCGGAAGCTACTATAACAGCTGATTCTTTTAACTGATAATTTTCAAATTTCCATACCCACTTTTGCTGAATAGACTTTTCCATATGAAACCATTTTGTTGGTCTATATGTCTTTAATATGAGTCGCCAAAGAAAAATAAGCCGGTACATAACTGCATGCTTCCAATCATAGCCTGCTCCATAATGAATCATTGGATAAATGATTTCTACGGAAAAACCATCTTTTGCAAGTCGATTAGCATACTCAAAAATGACCTTAAAGCCACCAGCTGGCTCCATACAAGCTCGAGGCATCCAAAAAACTATCTTTCTCATCTCAATTTACCCATTATACTTCTTTGAAGATTATAAATCCAGAAGAGTCTATAATGTAAAAGCAATAATAGGAACTTATAGTTCCACGTTATCTTACTGCATTTAATAATCGCAGTGTCTGCTTCAGGAAATGTTTTTATCCAACTCTGCAAAGAAGAGTCGTCCTTATCATCTATCAAATCATTCTTTGCCATCAGCTTCCATTCTTTCATCTCCTTACTTAACTTTTCTTCAAGTCCTAATGCAATTAGATAATCACAAGCAACTCTTACATTTTCGATACGCTGCATAGCTCTGCCCCGTTTTTTTTCAGATGAAGCCATACTCTTAATAATAGAATTGCTGTTATACTGTACGTAATGGTAGAAAGCTTTTGGAATATAAGAAATTTTTGTTGTGCATGCAAATAAACGGATATTCCAACTTACATCCTCAAAAAGGTCTGATCCCTCTACAAATCTTTGTTTGGACTTAAAAAGGAAAGACCTTCTGTATATTTTATTACATGTAGAACCATGCATACCTCCCCCTAACATCGACCGAATACACTCAACATTGTCTACTCCATAATCTTGATTAATAAGTTTCTCATTATTATCATAGCTTTCAAAGTAGTCACAATATACTATATCATCACTTCCCGACTCTATCTGATGAACCATAGATTCCACATAATCACAAGATATCCAATCATCACTATCAGCAAACATAACATACTTACCCCGTGCCATATCTAAACCTATATTACGGGTTGTAGCAGACCCAAGGTTCTGTTCGTTTGTAATGACTTTAATCTTATTGCGCCGTTCTGGAAATTCCTCTATAATTCTACACAACTTGATTTCACTATCATCAGAAGAGCAATCATTAATAAATATATACTCTATATTGCTATAACTCTGCTCTAATAAACTCCGCACCGACTTTTCTATATATGCAGAAACATCGTAGATAGGAACAATATATGTAAGACTACGCATGGTTACTCATTATACGTTGATATATATAAGATTTGCTAAATAAAATACCAATCATTAAATATCCTGCTAATAAAATACATAAAATTAAATATGAATTTAATAGTTCATTTTCATTTATCAAATTATATATTAATATCATCACTGGATAGTGAATTGTATAAAATATCATAGAATTTCTACCAACAAACGACAGAACAGGTATATTTCGATTCAAAAAAACAAAACTCAAATTATTAAAAAGAATTATTCCAGAAAGAGCTACAACTAAATCTACCAAATACATATCATAAATTCCCACTTGATTTAATCTTATATCAAAAGAAGAATACAATTTTGTAAAAAGAGCTATAGCAAAGAAAATTAATGCTATTAGAAATATATATTTATTAAATTGCTTATTACGAAGTAAATCCCCACAAATAAAATAGAAGAGTCCTATAGTAGTAAAACCTATAAAATAAGGTATAGTAATAACCTTACTCAAAAGATAACAACAAAGTGCAACATACAAAAAACTCCATTTAAATTTATATATTTTAAAGAAAGAGAACAACATCTTTACTAAAAATAAACCTAAAAGAAACCATAAAGGCATATTCCATTCAATGCCACCATATAAAATAATCTGTTTAACTGGATTTATAAAAAGGTTTTCCATAGAAAATATACCAAGATAAAGATAATACAATAGCATTATCACCCAACCATAAATAGTAAAAAGAATATATGGCCTTATAAATTTTTTGAAATTTCTTTTTATATCAAACTTTGCCTTATCAGCAAACATTCCAGATTTAAAGAAAAACCAAGGCATCATAAAACTAAATAACAGCTTACCTAATAAACTGCTTAGCACACTATGAGATTTTGCAATATCCCCACAATGAAGAATGAATATCATGTATAAAATTAAGATACCACAAATATTATCTAGATAAAAATCTCTATGTTTCATAAATACGAAAACGTTTAAAGATAAATTTTATAAGAAAGTTAGTTTTACACTAAAACTATAAAATACATCAAAAACAAATATTTGTTCTTATTATAGAAAAATAGATATAATAGATGTCGATAATGACTTAGTCTATTTTACAATAAATCTATATAGAATCGCTACCATTACTCTATCTTCCAATCTTCTCACGAACTAACGCAAGAAGATAATTTAAATCTTGAGACTTAGTTACTACTGATATTAAAATATATGAAGATATTCCAACAAGTGTTCCAACTAATAACTTGATCCACATACTTGATAAAAAAAGTATTGATATATACACTATACTTCCCATTACCAGTGAGTATAAAATAGATGGTAACATTTCTCTCATTTGCCTAATAATACCAAAATGTAGTAGCTTCCCTGTATAAAAAGAATTAATATACATACTTACAATTGCAGAAACGACACTACCTATACATATAACCATAACACCAAATGGAGCTGTAGAAACAAGAAAAAGTATAACTGTCATTTGTTTTATGACTTCTAATTTTAAGAATAAATCAGAGCGTCCTTTCGCCTTCAAAAGATTCAAATTTAAAATATGTACATGCCACCACATTCTTGCAAAACAAAGGACTTGTAAATAAATAACACAAGGTAACCACTTCTCCGTGACTAATACTATCACAAGAGGTTTAGCTAAAACTGCCAATCCCATCATTATTGGAAAAATAACATAGGCTGAGATACGTAACATTCGTCTAAAAGAACCAATTAGCTGTGTGTCATTATCCTGGAATTTACTCAACACTGGGTATGTTACACTATCAACTACACCAGTAATAGTTTTTACAGGTAGTGCAGCATAACCATCAGCTCTACTATAAAAACCTAAGGAACTTGCAGAAAAGATTTTTCCAATAACCAGCGAATAAATATTCCCTGAAAAAGTTGCAAGAATAGAGGATATGAGTATCTTAGATCCAAAGCCAAATAACTTAGAAAACGATTCACGTGAGAAAGCTAATTTGGGTATCCAATGTTGAAAATGCCAATAAAGCAAACACTTTATTAATAACATAACAAATTGTGGATAAATCAGTGACCATACTCCATATCCAGAGAAAGCTAAAACAATTGATAAAATCCCAGATATTATCGTTATTACAATATTGATTATACTCTTTTTCCTAAACTCTAAAAAAATAGATAGTCTGACATCTTGAATAGCGACTAAAGAACTTAGAAAAATTATAAAAGAGTACGCCTGAACTATTTTATGCAAAATCTTTTCATGATAAAAATCAGCTATTAAAGGAGCAGATAAGAACAATATCAATGAAATAAAAAAAGATAAAGAAAGATTCATGATAAAAACTGTAGAATAATCCTTCTCTGTTCTATCTTTCTTTTGAATAAGAGCTGTACCAAATCCTGCATCAACAAAGGTATAGGAAAGCATCACAAAAAGACCAACCATTGCAATCAATCCATAATCAGAAGGAGAAAGTAAACGTGCTAGAATAATCCCTTGCACAAAACCAAAAATCTGAAGAGAAAATTTTTCCATCCCTCCCCATATTATCCCAGAAAAAGCTTTTCCTCGTATGTTCTCTTCCATGAATTACACTAAATTAAATATCAATATATCTTAAATAAAATAACTATCAACTATATTGAATAAGGATAATTTTGTTTTTCTATAGGTTCTCGTAAATGTAAAGCTCTCAAAACATCGCCAAAAAGATGCCGCCAAGCATTGTACTCAAATCTACGTTTTAACCTATAAGTCCTCCAATGCGTTTGCTTCAGATATTTAAAGAATTCTTTTTTGTAAGGATTCTGACACTCCACATGCCAGGGTTTTGCCATGGAGGTATAGTGGATAATAACAGGATTCTTACGTGCTTCTTCTAATTGCTGATGATATTTATTTTCATCCATTTCCATTAATTCAGGTTTATAAATAAAACCATCTTGAAAATTCCATTTAAAAGATAACATCTTTTTGTTATCTTTAAAACAAATATTTAAAACATCTTGGTCATGGAACTTTATTCGCTCGGGGCTTCTCTTTATCAAATCCCAAAATAAAGACTTTGCATTTATTTTTCTCCAGTATGCAAGATTAATCAGCAATAATCCAGCGTTAAAATACCCTAACTTCTTATTATAATCTAAACGATCAAAATCATGAATACTTTCCGACATATCAGTTACTGCAGCTAAAGCACAATAAGAAACATCTGTGTTCCATAGCTCTAAGAGTGATCCCATTATAATCATATCACAATCTAGATAAATTACTTTGTTAATATCATCTGGTAATATCTCTGCAAATAATAGGCGATAATAAGTTGCTTTTGTTATAAACAACTTCGGATTAAAAGTCCCAAGCTGGGGAAAATCATCGAACAACCTACCATTTATAAAATGAAAAAACAGAGAATGCCGATCATTCTCGCCAATAACTTCTTCCAACTCTCTCCTTTGTTCTGAAGTGACACTTCCATCAATTACTATATGGAATACTATTTGTTCCTCATTATTATTAACTGATAAAGACTTTATCATAACGCCAGTAGGCATTACGTAATTCGTATCTGTTGTGCAAACAATATGTATCATAATTTTACCATTTTTATAATCGATAAAGAGTAAGAAATTTATTAGCTCCATTAGCCAAAGAAATTCTTCGAACTCCTCGACCTATTATGTATATATAAATTAAATTAACAATATTCTTACCATCAATTGATATATTTGTTTTCCTCAATAACCCAAACCAAAATATAAGTCCTCCCAGTATAACAAGCAAAGATATATACTGACGATCAGAAAGATTAACAAGTAATTTATTTAAAAAGGGGCTTAACACAAATAACTCAATACAAACAGTCATAAACCAATAAAAGTTTCCACTAAGAGGTAATAAACTTTTAATAATATCTATAGTGTATCCAATCTTAAAAACATAAACACCTAATAAAGTTAAAATTAGCGAATAAAATACGACTTGTAAAGTAAGACTCACAAGTGTTTTTATTCGTAACTTAATTCCAAAATAACCTGATATCAATACGAAAATAATAACTGCAGTATGTAATATGATATCTATACAAGCAAAACCTTTTCTACTAAAATCAGGAGCTATTACTGAAGAAATAATATGATGCATTATTATGAATATCATCAATATAATTCTCAGGAGTTCAATATTAGACTCTCTTGTTTTACCCCCCCTTGTAAATAAAGATCAAAAAATGGAATCATAATATAACGCAAAATACTTTCTAAAATTAAAATTTCACATTATTACAACAATCTATTTATATTACAGTAATTACCAATTATAAACACATATTATATTAAAAAATATCAATAAATAACTACTTGCAAAAGGTTAAATAATCAACAAAATAACTGTGAGCAAACATTTGTATCTTCTCAAAAATAGAAATACTAAACTATTTATATAAAATTGTAACTACAATAACGAATTGAAATCTATAATGTTCTAAATGTAAAATAGAATCATAAGATTATAAAAGAGTAACTTCTTTTTGTCCAGAAGCTCTCCTATGAGCCTCTTTTAAAACCTCCAGACATATTGTCCAGAGGCTTCGGACAATAATGTCCGGAATAGCCGGAACGTTTGTCCGAGAATGCTGGAAAGGCTGTTCGAGACTGATGGACAAATCTATAAGAGCAGCTTTATCATACTTAAATGAATAGAACTTTAAATTAAAACAGAACCAATATTTATTAATAAAAGGATATTGACTCGAATGTTCGTTCGTATTTAGGTTCATTATAGCCATACTTCATAAATAACGCTTTTACTTCTTCTGCCATTGACTGCGTATAAAGGTAACCCCTTTCTGCTTTTCCATAACGATAGAAATTACTTCGTCCTCGGAAATATGTATAGATTTCATTCCGTAGATAGGGCAAGTCCTTGCGTCTCACTTCATCAAAAAAATAGGAGAAACCGGCATAACAAGTGACGAGTTTCTTCGCATGAAACATCCTGCAACGACCATTAACAAGGTTTTCGGACATAAGTGCCGAGGGGAAGATTGCATCTCCCCATATATTGGAAGTTGGTCGTAACTTGAAATATAAATGGTGAAGACAATCTTCTCTCACTGCGCAATTCTCCAAGAAGCAAGCTTCATAACTCTTAGGGAAAGTGTCTAAGCTCAAAAAATCGTTTATATCCATTGGTTGATCACAATATTAAGATCTTCTTGGATTGATAGAGGAAAAGAAACAAGGAAACGGAAAGCAACTAATTAAGATTAATCACAATTGACCATTGAAGTACAGTTTGTTCAGAGCCTAATGGACGTTTGGGGCTAAAAGAAAAAATATAATCTCTTCCCTACAAACGATGAGTCGCTTGCAGGCTGCCAACTATTACAGTTCCTCCACGTAAGAACGAAAGCACAAGAATAAATAGACGGGGTACAGTAATAATCGTTAACTCAAACAATAAACTGTGCTGGTCAATTCAGTAGATGGGGTTCGTTCGCAGAATCTCTTTTTTTAATAGTTCTAATTCCTTTTATTTTCACTGCAAAATTATATAAAATCTTCGAAAAGAGAAAAAATACCAATAGAATAATCTTATTTGCAAGTGAAAATTATGGGGAGTACAAATGATATTCCCTGTTTGAGATAGAATAAAGTACGCACAAATCAGCTATTTAGAGAAAAATAACTAACTTTGCATCCAAATCAGTTACTCTAAGGAATGAAAAGGATTCTATTGATTACAGCCATATTGTTTATGGCATTAACAAACGGGCAGGCGCAAGTGCTGAACAAAGATAATACGAAGCAGATTGGGCAGGCAGTTAAAGATGGCATCAAGGATGTAAGAGATGCTATCTTACAAGATACTAAGCCTACAGGCGAGCACGAGCAGTGGGATATCTATGCTGCACCTAAGATTGGTCTAAATTTATCTAATCTCCCAGGTATTGATGGGAAGGTCAAGATAGGTCTTATTGGTGGAGTCTATATGGAAATGTTCTTAACTAAGAATATTGCCATAGATGTAGAGACGCAATACAGCCATCAAGGTTCATCAGGCGTCCACCGCACCCTTACTACTACCGAAGCATCGGGCATAACAACAACACGCGAATATGGTCCATACGACTTTAAGTTAGATTATCTCAACACCAACTATATTGTGCGTTGGTATCCTTGGATAGACCTCCCATGGAGTTTCACAACAGGTTTGCACACCAGCTATATTATCAGTGCTAAAGCGAAACTGGATGATGGCACGAAGCATAACCTAAAAGACCATATATATAAAGGTGATGTAGCTATCCCATTGGGTGTTAGCTACGAATGGAGCCAATGGCAGATTGAAGCACGCTATAATCTCTACTTTAGGAAGCTAG
>ERZ772955.1135-NODE-1135-length-17831-cov-331.799786_pt1 | contig 17831 bp, 23 predicted proteins | sample MGYA00511133_ERZ772955 | MGnify/ENA primary metagenome ERZ772955 (study PRJEB29015, sample SAMEA2737914) | human oral metagenome | biome: human oral; feature: human-associated habitat; material: dental | place: China | collected 2149 ... | reverse complement strand
GGCTATACTGGATACATCACCGAGGGAGAGGCCCTCGGGATGGCTCGAAAGGATCCTCATGTCTCATATCTCCGACGCCGTGCGCGGGATATGCAGTGCTCTTGATCACTGCTTCACCGGCTACGACGACGGTCGGCTCGTCTCTGCTAGTGTCCGCTTTCCGATGGACGTCGCCGCGATCGTGGATTTTTCAATCACGGCGAGGGGTTTCGAGGTGTATGGCTCGCTGGCTGTTGTGGTCGATGTCGTCGACTGGTCTGGGGTCTGCTTCGTCGCCGATCTCTCGGGGCGGTCGAGACACTGGTTGGAGCACGGCCCGGTCGGGGTCGGAGTCTCCGAGGTTGTGTGGGAGCTCGTCTCTGCGTGCTCTGACAATAGCCACTTCGATCTCGTCGTTCCGCCGACGGAGTCGACGACCTTCGGTTTCCGCTTCGACCTGGAGGCTCTCTGATGTGGATCGCATATTCTCCGCGTGTCGACAGCGCCGCCGGCGCGGTCGCCGAACTGCCTAATCTCGCCCAGAATCTTTTCGAAGATCTTGGGCAATACATCATCCGGGCCGAGCCGTCATGGCGGCCTGACGTCCTTACTGTCTCCGGGCCCCGCGTCGGCATCGAGGTCGCGTACGTCGACCGCTACGGCGTGACCTGTCCCATCGCCCTTTTCTTGGTCTGCTCTCCTGAGGAGGGGCCTGACGAGCCTGAGGAGCTGTGGTGGCTGCGGTCGATCTCCTATCCGACTCCGGCCGGCGACTCGCTTTACGGGATGCTGGTTAAGTCGGCGGCCGGCTGGCTGAGGCGGAGGCGCTATGTCGTCAGCTCTTGACCGCTTTCGCTTTCGCCGCCGGCGCCCCGGCGTCTACGTCTGCGACGCGTCGCTAGCCCAGCTGGCTGTCGCCCTCCCCCCGTCGGTTTATCGGGTCGTCCCTGCCTCTCGGCGTCGGATCGCCATCCTGGACCGCCGCCACCCGAACCTCCCTCCCGTGGCCGTCGCCAAAGCGCGGCGCCTCGGCGGAATTGTTATCCGTCGGTTGTCCGCCGACGGCCGCACCGGCTTCGCGATCGCGCGATTCGCCGCCACTCATCAATATTAAGGAGAATGCTCATGACATCCGCTAACGTCACGATTCAGGGCTTCCTCGGTGCTGCGCCGGAGGTCCGCTACACGAGCGATGGTCTGGCTGTCGCCAATCTCTCGATCGCCCACACGCCCCGCAGGCGCAACCCGCAGACGGACGAGTGGGGGGATGCCGGCCCGACCCTCTGGGTGATCGCCTCCGTGTGGGGCGCCGTCGCCGAGGCGGTCGCCGACACCTCTCAGAAGGGCGACCTCGTGGCCGTCTCCGGCCAACTGGCCTTGGACGAGTGGACGGACTCCGACGGCGTCGTGCGCACCGACCTGGTCATCCGCTCGGCGACCTATCTGGGGACGACACCCCGCCAGAAGGTGGAGCCGGCGAAGCCGGCTCGGACGCCGGCGAGGCGCCGGCGGCCGTAACGTAAATCACTTACGCGGGGCGGCTTCGGCCGCCCCGCTTCGACTAGGATGGGATCATGGCTAAGACGAAAGCCTCATGGCAGAGGGATGCGGCGCTGGCTCGGCGCCGGGCGATGCAAAAGCTCAACCGCCTGAAGAAGCGGGGCGTGGATTTGCGTGGCACCGAGTATCATCCGGACCCGTCGTCTCTGGATGACATCCGCGGCATGTCGGTGAAAGAGCTGAAAGCCTATATCAACCGGATGCAGGTCTTCACGTCGCGTGGGGTGCAGTTCTACGGCACTCAGAAGGGGGATGTCATATCGAAGACGGACATGGATATCCTCCGGAACCGCCAGCGGCGTTTGAACGAGCGAGTGGCCCGCCAGCGGCGCAAGTTCGCCCGCTACATCGACCCGTCGAGCGGCATGTCGCTGCAGCAAATGTTCACGGAGAGGGAGACTCGCAGGGGCCGGGCGCCCCGCTATATCGGTGTGCCGGGCGTCGACTCCGACCCGATCGCCTCCCGTAACCGTGGCGTCAAGCAGTACGCGTCGAAAAAAGCTTTCGACAAGCATATGGCGCGTCTCGATTTTCTCCTGTCGGCGGAGGGCCGCAAATACCAGCAAGACAAGGCGTGGCGGTCCTTCACGTCGATGACGGCCGACCTCGGCGAGGAGGGCGAGCGCATCCGTAGGCAGATGGAGGCGAAGATTGCTCAGAAGGGGAAGGGTATGGCGGCTTTCATGGTGCTGTGGCGCGACTCTACCCTCGCCCAGAATTTGCGTAATGCCTACAAGCTGATGAAACTCGACTTCTCTCGCGTCCAAATGGGAGAGAACAACCCCAATACTGGTCGAAATGGGGGGAGGACAAAGAATGTCTTCAAGGCGATCGAACAGACAATTGGAGCGATCTGACGTCTGCGTCCTGTGGGTGGAGACCGCCTACGACGGCGAGCGCGCCTCGATAGCCTCCGTCCACCTCATGGACCTCGACGGCGAAAAGTATGTTTCACGTGAAACGTTCGCCGACGCCGAGCCCGACCTCGCCGCCTACCAGGTCGCCTACACGTGGGACATGGACCTGGTCGGCCCCTGTATAGTCGCCGACTACATCGAGCGCGGCACCACCTGGTCCCCCGACTACCGGCGCCCCGTCGATCGACTCTCCGGCCTCTATACCGGGGATGGGCAGTTTTTCTCGCTCAATGCCCCCGTCGCGCCGGGTCGGTCGGTGTCGATCCGCGGCGTCGAGGCCCTCCTGCCGCTCGATTTCGACGCCCTCGCCGAGACCCTCCATCCCCAGTGGGTGACGGATCTCGCCCTGGACGTCCCGTGGCCGCGCGTCTATCTCGACGTGCTCGCCGCCGCCGTGAATTTCGACGACGCCTGGTCGTCTCGGAAAATGACTCAAGCCTCCCGGGCTTTCGCGGAGCTCCGCGAGGCGGTTGCCGATTTCGACGGCCTCTACCCGGCGCCGACGGGCGTTCCCGAGTCGGAGATGCTCCGCGCCGCCTACCTGCCCGGCCTGTGCAACCTCGGCCCCGAGGCCACGCCTTTCGTCGAGGTGGGCGCCGGGTCCTCGTGGGACGTCAACTCGCTCTATCCGTCGATCATGGCGGGCGAGCGTCTGCCGGTCGGGCGCCCCTATTATCACGAGGGGGCGCCGGAGGATATGGACGGGCTCTGGATCGCGAATGTCGTCTGCGAGGGGCGCCTCGGGTGGGGTGTGCCGTGCTTTTTTCAGAAAACCGAGTGCGGCACAAAGGTGTGGGATGACGACGTCTCCACGTCGTGCTGGATCACGTCCGTCGACTACGAGTATCTCACGACCTACTATGATTTCGATGTGTGGTGCTGGAATGTATGTTTCGAGTATGAGGGCTCGACGGGGGATCTGGCGCCGTATATCGAGCCCCTGTACGAGATGAAATCCCACTCGGATCCGGCGATGCGCCTCGTCGCCAAGCAGGCTCTGAATACAGTGTATGGCAAATTCGCGACGCGGACGCTCATGGTAGAACAGGGACTTGGCTACGAGCTCGTCGACTCGCGCGAAGACGACGGCCCAAGTCTTGTCCATACTGACAAAATACTCGAGCCTTTCAAGATCAGTCAACGCTACGTCAACAGCGTCTACCCTGCTTTGGCGGCGTTCGTGACAGCCTACGGGCGCCGGGAGCTCGTGCGCGTCGCCAACGCGAACTACGACAAGCTCCTCTACTATGACACGGACTCGGTCATCCTCCTTGGGGACGAGCCGCCTCGCGGCGCCGTCGTCGGCGAGGGGCTGGGCCAGTGGTCCCGGCGCGACGTGTTCGACAGGGCGAAATTTGTCGGGCCCAAGCAGTACTATCTGGACTCCGGCGCCGGCTCGACGGCCGTCATGGCAGGGCTCTCCGGCGACCTGGCGCCGCTGGTCCGCTACGAGGACGTCCGCCCCTACGCCGTCCTAGAGAATCGCGTCTGCCGGATGGTGCCCGGCGGCGCCGCCTACGTCCGCGAGACCTACACGCTCAAAGACTGGTCGAAGATGGCGGCGGTGTGATATACTGCGCACATGATGCCCCTCCCGTGCGCGCCGGCGATGGGCGCGCGGAGAGCCCCGGGTGAGACCGGCCGCAGCCCTGATCCCGTGGCTGGGTGCCGTCCGGCGCCGGGAGGCGGCATCCCCCACTACCGATCGGAGGACATGCATGGCGGACACGCCTGAAGAAGACGTTTCACGTGAAACCGAGCCGGACGAGGCGCCGGCTCCTGAGGAGATGGATGAGTCGGACGTCGTGGAGGCGGAGTCCGACGCTATCGACGCCGACCTGACGGAGATGATCGCCGAGGTGCGGCAGATCGCCGAGGAGGCGCTCGCCCAGTGCACGGAGCTGCGCGCGATCGTCGAGCACTCCGCGATCGACGAGGCGCCCGAGACGTCGGTCGCCGACGTTGACCCTGAATCTCTGACACTCGAAGATATTATCGCGGAGGACTGATAAATGCCCGTACCCAACATCCCGTCCCTGAAGCCTGGCGTCAGCAACGGCGAGCTCCTGCAGGTCGCCATCAACGGCGCCAACATCGGCTACAAGGCGCGCATCCCGTCGCCGACGCAGGCCGGCGTGGAGACGACGGTCCGCTACCTGGACCAGCACCGCCAGCTGTGGAATCCCATCTACACGGCGCTGATGACGCAGATCGGCACGATCGTCGCCCGCCACAACTCGTGGACCAACCCCCTCGCGAGATTTAAGCGCGGCCTCATTGAATATGGTAATGGTATTGAGGAGTACCAGACAGGCCTCATCCGCGCCAAGGCATACGATCCGAATCGGAGTTTCGGCGAAAAAATGGCTTTCGGCACCCACCGGGTCCCGATTGACGTCTCTTTCCATGAGAAGAACCGCATGGACGTCTACCCCGTGTCGGTGGAGCGCGCCGTCATCAAGTCGGCTTTTCTCGGCGAGGGCGACATGTCCAGCCTCATCTCGGACATCATGGCTGCGCCGAGTGAGTCGGACAAGTGGGACGAATTTCTCCTCATGTCGCGGCTTTTCACCGAGTATGAGCGGCGCGGAGGCTTCTACCACGCGCACATTCCCGACATTTCGGCACAGGACGTCACCGATCGCGACGTCAGGCTGGCACTGCGCAAAATGCGCGCAATGGCGGGGAACCTGAAGTTCCGGTCTCCCTACTACAATGCGGCACATTTCCCGATCGCGGCCAAGCCCGACAACCTGGTGATGTTCATCACGCCGGAGGCGAACGCCGCGCTCGACGTCGAGGGGCTCGCAGCGCTCTTCAACGTCAGCTACGCCGAGGTGCCCTACCACATCATCGAGGTGCCGGCCGAATATTTCCCACAGGGCGGATGCCAGGCGATCCTCGTCGACAGCGATTTCTTCGTCGTCGCCGACACCCTCCTGGAAAACCTCAATTTCCAGGATCCGACTGAGCCGAGCCAGGAAAACATTTTCCTGCACCATCACGAAATCATCAGCTGCAGTCGTTTCGTGCCGGCGATTATGTTTTGGACCGGCGGCGAAACCGAACGGGTCATCGCCAAGGACCCCGTCACGGCCATCACCGCCATCAAGGCATACGGCGAGGGGGCAAAAGAGGTTCAGGGGCAGGACATGGTGCGCGGCGGCAACTACCAGCTGGAGGCTACCTGCACCGGCGGCGGCACCGACCCGGACATCAACTGGTCGGTGCGCGGCACCGACTCCCGTACGCAGGTCTCTCGGGCCGGCGTCCTCTCGATCGGCCCGCGCGAACTCGGCCCGATCATCGTCACCGCAGAGGCGGACGGCGCCAGGTTGGAGGCCGAGTTCACCGGCATCGGAGGCCCGTCCTTCCCGGAGTGGCCGGCGACCAAGAGCGAGCTGAAAGGCATCGACGTCCTCGGGCGTCGCGTCGCGAAATTCGCCGAGGCGACGAAGGAGTACACGGTCGCCCGCTCGCGCAAGGCGTTGCTGGCGGAGGACGGCGCCGAGTCGCAGGTCTACCCGGTCGGCGTCAACGTTTTCGCGACGGCGATCTCGATCGTCAAGGGTGAAGCCGGCTTCGTGGTGAAACTCACAATCGCCGGACTTGACGGTAAGGACTACGGCGAATATACTGTAAACGTCGTCTAGAAGTGGCGACAATGCGGAGTGAGGCGCCGGCCTGAGCAACCGGCGCCGGAGCGAGTATTCGCCGACGGCCCCGGGGTTTTCGATCCGCCCCGGGGCCGTTCCTATAGGAGGTGTCAATCATGCCGCAATGGGCAGGCTGGGGGCCCGGCAGCGAGGTGCTCCTCGCCCGCGTCGACTACGACGCCCAATACCGAAATATTGTTAAATGGCAGAATTTCAAGCAAATCGACGCCTACCTGCACCGTAAGGGCGGCAGGTCGCTTACGATCAACAAGTTTACTCCCCTCACTCAACAGCAAACGGTGCGGCTGGATATTCCCTGGCCGCAGGCGATGCAATTCAACTACATCAGGGTGCGCGACCCGAAACTCTCCAATCTCCACCCACAAGACGACGACGTCAGAGTCTACTACTATTTCATTAACGACATCGTGCAGGTCGCGCCCGACACGATCGAGCTCGCCCTGCAACTCGACGTATGGACCACCTACTGCTGGAACGTGCGCCTGCGCACCGCCTACGTCGAGCGCGGACACCTGCCGGTGGCGGCGACCTGGCGCGGGCGTAATCACGACGTGCTCCGCGAGGTCGAGGGGCTCGACCTCGGCGCCGACTACATGGTGTGGAAAACCGAGCGCTATAACCTCGCCACCCTGGAGGATTGCGGCGTCATGGTCATCGCCGGCACCGACTTCACAGGGAACCCCGGCACGACGCAGAACCCCCACCTCGACGTCGCCAAGGGCAGCGGGTTCGAGGGGCTGCCGAACGGCGCCGACGTCATCATCTTCCGTAGCATTGCGGCTTTCGAAGTCTTCGCGACGTCGTGCAGCCTCTATCCGTGGGTGGCGCAAGGGATTCAGACGATTCAGATCATGCCATGGGGGAAGGGCGAAAAACAGCATCCGTTCCTCGACGTCGTCTACAGCCACGAATGCGAGCTCCCCGACAGTCACTTCATCCCTGGGATGGATCTTAACAATGTTGCAATAGTTAGGGGTCGCAAGCAAGGCGATCAGCATGCCGGCGCCATCATGTGGGGCCGCCAGCAGACATTTTTCCAAGACGGCATGCTGTCCATGGTCGGATGGTCCAACTACGCCGACTGGCAGCGAAACTACTCAAAGCTCTACACTTCCCCCTTCATGTGGATAGAACTCACCAATTATTCCGGGCAGTCCATGACGCTCCGCCCCGAATATCTCCCGAAAGGGGGCGTCGTCACGATCGCCTGCCTGCGCCATTTCGCACCTCCAAGCCCCCGGGTCGTGTGCTGGGTGAAGGATTACTTGAAAGAGGGGCTGAACAGCGGGGGTCCCCTCGACGGCAGTTACCTCGACTGCAGCATCTATTTCACTAATTTTCCGACATTCTCGATCACGAACAACGCGGGAATGGCGGCATTGGCATCTCAGGCACATTCGATCGCTTTTTCCCGCCAGTCCGCCGAGTGGGGGCAGCAAAAGGCGCTCGCCGGCAACCAGCTCGCCTACGACCAGGCGAGTCAGGCAATGGCGACATCGACGACGACCACCAACCTCGGCAACGCAGCCCGCACTGCCCAGACCGACCTGTCGAACGCCGCCAGGTCCCAGTCGACGGCGATCACCAACGATGCCGCGTGGTCGCAGACAAAGCTCTCGATGGCCAATACTGGCCTCGGCGTCGTCGGCAACCTGCTCCACGGCAACATCGGCGGCGCCATCTCGGGCGCGGCCGGCATCGCCACTGCGGGCATATCGAACAACATCAACACCGACGCCAGAAACGCGCAGACCGAGCTCGCCAACTCGACGGCAGCGGCCTCCACCGGCATATCCAACCAGCTGGCATCCCAGATTAACCAGGCCCAAAACCATCTCGCCGCCTATAACCGGGACACGAACAGGGCCTACGCTGACATGGTCGCCAAAGGCGACTATGCGAACACGATCGCCGGCATCAACGCGAGGGTGCAGGACACGCGCCTCACCCAACCGTCGACGTCGGGCCAGGTCGGCGGCGACGCCTTCATGCTGACCACCGCCGGGTGGGCGGTCTGGCTGCGGATCCGCGGCCTCAACTCCGGCGCCGCCCACCGCGTCGCCCAGTTTTTCGCGAGATACGGGTACGCCTGCAATCGCTACGTCGACATGGCCGCTTACCGACTCGATCTCATGACGCATTTCACGTACTGGAAGTTGGCGGACGTGCACATTGAGGCGCCGAGGTGCCCCCAAATGTTCGTCGATACGATCCGGGGCATTTTCGAGTCGGGCACGACCGTCTGGGGGGACCCCGAGGAAATACCGGCCATGAAGCTCTACGAAAACGGACCGTACGAGGTGGTGAAGCTATGAAGGGCGCTGACGACGTCTACGACATGGTGACCGCGCGGGGACGCTTCAAGAGAAACGAAGCGATGGCCCGCACGGGCATGAATTTCAACATCTACTGGCGCACCCTCCGGATGCTCGCTATGGCAAGATTCAAGTGGGAGGGCCTGCCGGATACCGTCGACGAGCGATACGTGGAGATGACCCTCCATAAGAATGGATTGGTAGTCTTCAGTCTCGATCCGCATTTCCGGATTTTCACGGCGCTGGCGGGCACTCCGAGCGGCGACCGCGACATCTACAATCGCCCGCTCTCCTACTACCTCAACGCGAACTCCAAGATAAATAGGCACGTCAAGAGCCGTGACTGCGTGCCTATCTGGGCTAATGATATGCACGAGCCGGATAATGATGTCGTCACCGCCTATGCGGCGCGACTGTCGGAAATCGACCGCACCATCGACATTAACCTCGCCAACACGCGCAACCCTCTTATCCTCGCCGTCGAGCCGTCGGAGATGCTGACGGCGCAGAATTTCCAACGCCAGCTCGTGGAGGGCCAGCCGGTCATATACACGATCAAAACCAATGGGGGCGAGTCTATCGCCGAGAAAGTTGTCACCATCCCCAACCAGGTGCACCCTCAAGTGGTCACCGAGAATCTTGCGGCACGCAGAGCCATCTGGAACGATGCGATGATGATGCTGGGCATCCAGGCGGCGCCGCCGGGCAAAAAGGAACGCATGGTCGCCGACGAGGCCAACAGCCTGGACGGGCAGACGATGGCGTTCCGTGGCATGGCGCTCTCCCAGCGCGAGCAAGCCTGCGAGAAAATCAACAGGAAATATGGGCTCGACGTCTCCGTCAGCTGGCGGCTCACCGACGCCATGGTCGAGGGTTTCGTCGGCAATCTCGACGTCGCGAGCGAGATGGAGGTCTAATGGCAGCCGATTTCACAATGCTTCTCCGGGACGTCGTCGACGTCACCGGCGGCGACTGGGGTGTCGAGACCTATCCTATTTTCGACGAGACCTACCGGAAACAGCTCAATCAAACCCTGTACGAGGTCTACTGCTACCGTGAAATAGGTTTCGAGACGATCGACATTTTCCGGCAACAGGTCGCCGCGAAACTGCGTCTCGTCATGCCCTACTACAACCAGCTCTACGAATCGACCAGGTTGCAGTACGACCCGCTCTCCGCAGTGGACATGACGACGTGGACCGACGCCAACCAGTCCGGCAGTGGCAACCAGAAATCGACGTCGTCCAGCGAGTCCACGTCGTCCGGCGAGTCGACGTCGGCCGGTCGCGAGCACGCCTACCCTGGCAGCCCCATCTACAAAGAGGGCGACTACGCCACCACCGGCACGACGTCGGAGGGGCGCACCGCCGGCAAAAACGGCCAAAAAGCAACTTCCGACGCCAGCCACTCGGACATGGCGGAGTCGCACGCCAGGTCGGGTCAGCGAGGCAGGATGACCTCCGGCGCCGCCCTCGTCACGGAGTACCGCCAGGCGATGATCAACGTCGACCAGATGGTCGTCGCCGAGCTGGAACCACTCTTTATGGGGATCGCCTCGTCCGGAGACGCCCACGTCGGGTCGGATGCGACATATCCTTTCGGCCTGTGGTATCCTTGGTGGGGGAGGTAATATCATGCCGGTAGAAAATGTGCCGTTTTTCACAATCCAAGACACACCGTTGACGAACGTGACACCGTTCACGTTCCGAGACGGCATCACCTACGTCGAAAAACTCGAGCGCGTCGCCAGGAATTGCCAAAATCTGGTTGACGCCATCAACAAGTGCATAAAAATATGCAACGAGCTCGAAGCTAATGTCAACAAGACGGTCGCGCAGCTACGCGCCGAAACCGATCGTAAAATACAATACGCCATCGACGAGCTCTACAGGAAACTCGCCGCCCGTGGCGGGGAAAAAGTCTTCGTCACCGATCCCGTCGACGGCGTCACCACCAAAACCCTCTCCGAGGCGCTCGCCAGCATGTATAGCAACCTCCGCACCGCCGCCAGATTCGCTATCGAGGCCGACAATATCGGCGCCACCGCCAAGCAACTCGACGAAATCGGCTGGAAGGCGCGCGGCTGGGACCTCGACCCGGAGGCCACAACGCCTCACGCAGTACGAAAGGACATTTAATGAGCTCTACCGATAAGACCGAGGCCCTCGGACTGTCGCAGTTCCTCGACAACGATAAGCCGACATGGCGTGGCGACTATAACGGCGACATGCGCAAAATCGACCTGAGGGCGGCCGAGGACACCACGAAATTCAATTCAATGGAAATCCGCATCAAAAAGGCGGAGGATACTGTCGCCGGCGATCACAAGGTTGTCGAACAGATCGATCAGAAGATCGCCGACGCCGAAGGCCGCGCCAAGACGGAGACGACCCGCCAGGTGAAATCCGCCTACGACGACCTCGGCATGAAGGTTGCCGATCGCTACACGAAGGCGGAGTCCGACAGTAGGTATATACTGAAGAATGCAGCGGCGCCTGAGTTGTGCGCCGTCATCGTTGGCACCTCCAACGTCGTCGAGGGTAAATGGCCCACCCTCATGTGTCGCGCCATGGGGATTACGGAGAAAAACTTCGCCAAGGGCGGCACCGGCATAGCGCAGGGCGCCGATAATTTCCAGGTACAAATGAACCGTGCCATCGCCGACGGGAGCTTCTCGAACGACAACGTAAAATACGTCATCATAGCGGACTGCGGCAACGATGCGATGCAGGAAATCGACATCTACAACGGACTCGTCACCTGCATCTCCGACGCCAAACGTGCATTCAAAAACGCCCGGATCGTCGTTTTCAGCGCCGTGTGGGCATGGAGCAACCTTCACATCCTCGCGAAGAGCAAAAACGGTCTCGCCAACTGCCTGAGTGCTATGCAGGAGGTCTGCGGCAATTACGGCGCCGAGTACGTCGGCACCGAATACTGGTGCCTCGGGTATGCGAAGTACTTCACCGAGGGCCAAATCCACCTCAACTCCACCGGCGACATTAGATTCGCCACCCTCGCCGGCAACTACCTCCAATACGGCAACGAACCGATCCCCGTGTCGCAAAACTACAGGATCGGCCTGTCCGGGGGCGCATCCCACAGCGACACGCCCCTGACCCTGCGCCTGTCCGGCGGCCTCGTCTCGCTCTCCGGGATCATCACGGGCCAGTCGATCGCAACCGGCGCCGACCTCGGCATGATCCCCGAATGGGCGGCGCCCCGCGCCACCGTCAACGGCAACGCCCGCGGCGGCGCCTCCGGCACCGACGACATCCCGTTCCAGATCCACCCCAACCAACACCTGCAAACCTGGAAGGGCTGGTCGGGGAACTTGAACATCTCGGCCACGTGGAGTACGCTGTAGGTATTAGACACCGCCGCTCACGGGCTCGCATCTCGTGGGCGGCGGTTTTCACGTGAAACGGAGGCACTCATGGCGTGGGATGCTAAAGCGAAGGCCGTCGCCATCAAGGCGATCGGCACGGTCGAGTCCGGCATGCGCTACGACGGCATCTACCACGTCGACCCGATCACGATCGGGATCGGCCAATGGTTCGGCCCCCGCGCCTACGGGCTACTCAACCGCATCAAACAGGAACTTCCGGCCGAATTCGCCAAACTCCCAGCCCAGCTACAGTCGCTCGTCAACGCCAACTCGATTAACTGGGCCACGTATTACCTACCTAACTACTGGGACGGACAAGTCAAACCCGTCCTCCGCGCCGCCTACAAAGTCCAGCAAAAACAAATGGCGGAAGACCTGGAAGCCTACGTACAGGTCGCCAGCCGGTGTGGCATCGACAAAGATCAGCACACGCAGGCAATGATTATGTTCTTCGTCGCCTACCACCAGTCCCCGAGGCGTGCCCTCCGGATAGCGAACCAAATCGGGGGCGCCACCCTCGACAGGTGGCATGCAGCGCTCCTGTCCGAGCCCGTGCTCGGCAAATACCGCAACAGGTATAATACGGCATACACCATCATCAAAAACATGGACTCGTCCGGCGTCGATGGCGTCGAGCCTGGTGCCCCCGCACCCTCGGGTCCGACGCAGGGTGACGGTTCCGGTGGCAATCCGGGCGGCAACACCAACGCTCCCCAGCAGCAAGGATCCAGCGCCGGGACGCTATCCAGAATAGAGGCCGTCGGCAACGTCGCCATCGCGCACATGGCCGACGGCAAAATCGTCCAGTGCGCACCGAACGGTCAAGGACAGTACATCGCGGGCCCGGGCGGCGCCGGCACTCCGCCCCCGACCGACACGACGCCAGGCGGGCAGAACGGCGGCCCCGGCACCGGCGGCGGCAGCGGCCAGCTCGCGCCCGGCACCTCGGAGACCCGCCAGAAACTCGTGTGGTGGATGGCGTCGAGGGAAAACAGGTTCCGCTACAGCAACGGCGCCGGGCGGCTCGACCCTGACAGGTCCGGCGTCGGCGACTGCAGCTCCACCTGTCGCCGCGCCTACCTCGACGTCTGCGGCATCGACATCGGCGGCAACACCGTCGCCCAGTCCGCCAGCGGCCACGGGTCCTTCGTCATCAACTGGAACACGGCGAAATCCATCAGCGCCGCCCAACTGGCACTCATGAAGCCCGGCGACCTCGTCTTCTACGACTGGGGATCCGGGCGCGTCGGCGTCGACCACGTCGAAATGTACGCCGGCGGCGACCTCACATGGGGCCACGGCGGCGGCCTCCACGGCGAAGTGCCCGGCCCCCACAAGAACTCGTTGTCGAAATTCATCAGGGACACGCGAGGGATAGGCTGGTGCGTCAAGAGGTACCTCAATGACTAAACAAGCCCTCAACTACTATAACTTCGGGCCCATCCTCTCCTACAACGCGCCATGGACAGTCGTTACGGGCGCCCGAGGCACCGGGAAAACCTACGGCGCCAAAAAGATAGCACTGCGCCGCTTCATCGACAAAGGTTCCCAATTTGTCTACCTCCGGCGCCACAAAGGCGAAAAGCACGCCTTCCAGACATTCATGGCCGACATCGCCGACAGATTCCCCGACCACGAGTTTACCGTGCGCCAAAACTCCCTCTGGGTCGACGACGGCACCAAAACCGGCGCCCTCGTCGGCAGGTGCACTGCCCTCACCCAAGCGCGACAAGCCAAATCCATGAGTTTCCGCGAGGTGGGGACACTCATTTTCGATGAATTCATCCTCGAAGAGGGCCTCACCCGGTATCTACCGAAGGAGGCCGACATCTTCGAAGGCTTCTATTCAACGATCGACCGCTGGGACGACCGCGTGCAGGCGCTCTTCCTCGCCAACGCAGCCTCCATCACCAACCCATATTTCATCAAATACGGCATCGTGCCGTCGAGTGAGTTCGAGACGTACCACGATGGATTCATCGCCGTCCACACCTCCGACGACGCTGTTTTCGCCAATCAGGTCGCGAAAACGAAATTCGGAAGATTTCTGTCGTCCGTCGGCGGCGACAATGCCGACTATATGATGAAATCGCGCTTCGTCGACAACAACGGCGTCCTCCTCGGCAAGAAACCGGCCTACTCGGACTATGCCTGCACCGTCGTCACCGAGCTCGGAAAGTTCTCCCTGTGGATCGATCCGCGCCAGTCCGGATGGTACTGCCAGGAAAAGCTTCCCAAACAGCAGCTCCGCATCACAAGCGAAGTCAAATTGGTCACGGAGAACACGATGTACTGCTCCCCGCGCGACTCGTTCCTGGCGTCAGCCAGGCGCATGTACAACCGTGGCGAGCTCTATTTCGACAAGCCACAGACGAGAAACTGCTTTATCCAAACCTTCAAGGGGGTGTGACATGGATAGCTTCGTCGACGGATTGACCGGACTCGGACTCGGTGGTATCATTGCCCTCGCGGGGGTGGTGTGGAAAATCATGCCGAATCTGAGACGAATCTCTCATTTTCTGGACGATCTTATGGGGGAGGCGGCGCGCCCCGGCGTGCCCGCGTCCCCCGGGATCCTCGAACGGCTGGCCGACGTCGAAGCCAGGCTCGGGAAAGTGGAGGAAACACTGAAGGGATGTGACGAGAATCACAGCAGCGACGACTAGGGCCGCCATCGTAGCATGGATGGCCAAGCACGAGAATGCCTTCGGCTATACGAACGACTGGCGCCGCAGGGACCCCGAGCGCTACGGCTGGGGCGACTGCAGTTCCACCATAGCACAGGCCTACCGGCAGTGCGCCGGCATCCGGCTCGGCGAGCGGAGCTTCAACATCGCCGTCCAGGGGCGCTCCATCGCCTACGCGCACACATGGCGCGACCTCGACCCCGACGCGCTCCGGCCCGCCGACGTCATCTGCATGGGATGGTCCAGCGGCCCCTTCGCCGGGCGCATCTCCCACGTCGAGCTCTACGCCGGCGGCGGATACACGTGGGGCCACGGCGGTCCCGGCCGCGGCCCCCGTTTTCATCGACTCTCCGACCCGAGCCTCACCGGGTCCGCGAGCATCATCAGCGTGAGGCGATTCATAGAGGACGATAGCGAGGAGGACGATTTGACCCCCGACCAGGCCAACAAATTGGATTGGATCTACAGCAACCTCAAGGTACCCGAGCAGAGCTTCGGCTACCCGCAGGCGACCCAGAATTCCCTCGGGGACCTGCAGGAGACCGTCAACAAACTGACGGCCACCGTCGAACAGCTGCGGGGCTTCCTGGAAGTGCCGGGGTATGGCTTCGGATATCCCGCCGCTAGCCACCACGCACTCGAAGAAATCATAAACAGGCTGGACAAAGATGGCCAGAAAAATGCCTAATTGCCGATGTGCGGGATGCGGCGATCCCATCCCGCTCATCTGCATCACCGACGACCCCGACGTCGCCCACTACCACATAGACTGCCACAGATACATCTACGGAGGATAATGAACACCCCCAAACACCTTGACACCGGCGTCACCGACACCGGCACCCTCGCGGCATTCCAGGCCGCCAAGCACGCCGTCGCCGACGGCACCCCCGCCGCCGCCGGCGACATCGTCGACACGACCGGCACCGACCGGTGGCTCCCCTGGCGCAAATGGGCCTACCGGGCCCTCACCGGCCTCATCCCCCTCGGCGTCGCCGCAGGCTGGGTCACCGGCGAGACCGCCGCCCTCATCGGCCCCGCCATCGCCGGCTTCCTCGGCGTCGGCCTCGCAGCCGCCAACACCAAATGAAAGAAACCCCCCGGAAACTTACTCCGGGGGGTTCCACGTGAAACCTCCTTTACAGGTCCAGCCTCAGCTGCTCGGGCGCGGCACCCGCCGCCGCGGCCTCCCGACGGGCTATGACAATCTCCTCGACGATCAGCTCCGGCGCCGCCGACCACCACGACCCAGACGACTCCAGCCAGAAAACGCACCGCTCGGCCACCAACCGGCGCCACGACGCCGCCAAGTCCGTCAGCTCGCCCGCCAGCGGCACCCGCAGCAGCCAGTCGACCGCCTCCTCGCGGGAGCGGTGACGCTCGGCACCGAGTCGTCGAAGAATGTCGTGGACCGGGTTCCAGGGCTGCTGCGGATCGTCCAGGATCGGCATCAGCGGCACACCAACCTATAGTCACGAGCCACGTCGACCAGCACGCAGTCGCCGAGGTCGTCACAGCCGGCACACCAGGCGAGCCCAGCGTCGGCCAGCCAGTCGCCGAGCCAGCCACGCAGATGCGCGCTCGACCCGACAGCCTGCCTGGGCGGGAGATTCAGCGTCATGAGGCGATCGCGGTAGTCGACGGAGGCGGCGATCCGCGAGTCGATCCCGTCGTCGATCATGAGCCAGCCGGTGCGGCCGCCCGTCCACTGAGCCCAGATCGGCTCATCGATCGCTTCGCCGACCAAGTCGGCCAGCTCCTCCAGCGCCTGCGCGAAGCGAATTTGCGTCATGTGGGCCCTCCTAGCCATTATTGCCCTCCCTGATAATCCGGGCCCTTCCATAGGAGAGCCGCACGAGAATGCTGCTGCCGTAGGCCCCGTCAAGCACGGCTTCGGTCACGCCAGGCTCGGCCTCGATCGCCTCCACCAGGCGCTCCATGCACGTCGCGCGGAGCTCGCGCAGCGGCTCGGACGCGCCGGGGCGCCAAATCGCGGAGACAACCGCCTGCGAGACGCCCCCAACGCACGTCGTCAGGGCGAGCCTCATGCCACCGTACCAGAGATTCGACTCGGCTACCGTTAGGACTGCGGTGTAGGGGCCTGTCGTCTCCACCCGCACCGGCAGGGCACCCTCGACACCGACGTTCAGAGCGGCCAGCACGACCTCCGTCAGGAGCGAGGTGCGCAGCTCGGGCGCCATTTTCACGGGGCGGCTGCTCATAGGACCGCCACCTGAGCCACGGCGCCGCCCACCGAGACGACGCAGACGCCGGCGACCGCCCACAGCGACACGAGCAACCCGGCGCGCACCTGGTCGCGCAGAGCCAGGGCGCAGGCCCCGGCGGCGACCGCCGCCAAGACCTGCAAGACACACAGGGCCATGAGAAGCACGATATCGGCGATCATGAGTCAACCTCCTCCGAGCGGACGGACACGAGGAAGGTTTTCGGCCATGCCGTGTCGGGCCACACGCTGTCGACCTCGGGGATCGCGGCGACGGCGCGAGCCACGCGCCCCAGCTCTCGGGCATGCACCCTACGGGTGAAGCCCCTGACCTCGCGGTCATCGAAATCGAGGACGACCACGCGCACATCAGCACCCTCCTCGCCGACCACTGACGTGACGATGACGTTCAACCCCCAGGCGGCCCCCGCGAGGACGACCCTGTTAAAATCCTCGCCGAGCCACTCGCAGCCCATCTCCACGCTCTCTACCGGGGACTGGAATTCGCCCACGAGAGTTTCGTGCAAGCCGGTCGCGACCCGCTCCACCGCGGCGATCTTCTCTTTTTCCATCGGAATGATCCTTTCTCTCGATCCGATACATCCAGTATAGCCCGAGGTAGACACCACCGTCAAGTCGGAAAATGTGAAACACCCCACACAGGGGTGCTGGGCACAGAAAGGCCCCCTCCCGAGGGAGGGGGCCGATGGTCAGGGGATCAGAGGAGGGCGTCCTCGACAGCGCTGCGCAGGGCGCTCACACAGGCAATCCCGAGCCTGCCGTAGCGCTCCTGATAGGAGATGAGCGCCGCGCCATCCTCGGTCTGGGTGACCCCGCGGGCATCGAGCTCATAGAGAGCCTCGTATCGGCCGGGGCGGACCTCCCACTCGATCGTGAAACCGTCCGAGCGGGGGTTGACGTTCAGGCCGGCCATCTGGTAGAGGGGTGTTCCCGCGAGGGTCTGGGCTCCGAGCGCGGTCTCCATGACCTCATCGGCGATCCTGGCATTTTTCGTGTAGCTCATTTTTCGATCCTTTCGAGCCATCCCGAGGGCCTCTCCCTCGGTGATGTATCCAGTATAGCC
>ERZ772955.1131-NODE-1131-length-17871-cov-4.669342_pt1 | contig 17871 bp, 19 predicted proteins | sample MGYA00511133_ERZ772955 | MGnify/ENA primary metagenome ERZ772955 (study PRJEB29015, sample SAMEA2737914) | human oral metagenome | biome: human oral; feature: human-associated habitat; material: dental | place: China | collected 2149 ... | reverse complement strand
TACTTGTTAAAGAAGAAGGCGTAATTCTATCATCAGATAGATCGAGTAAAGTCCATTAGAGAAATCTAGTGGGCTTTTAAGGGTTCTTTGTCAACTGTAGTGGTTAACAATATAGGGAAGAAACCTTGATTTAATCGGGTTTCTTTTGCTTTTGGTCAATTTTTGGTCAACCTTTTCTCGGGATAGATTATACTGCTAAGAATTTACGAATGCGATTATTCTCTTTTTCAGCTTTTTCTTTGATTAAGTGACCATAAGTTTTTGTAATTTGAGTGATATCTTTATGCCCCATATTAGCTGCAATAACCCAAATATCAATACCATACGCTAACATGATACTTGCATAGGTGTGGCGGATACCAGTTGCAGATAGGTCATATGGGGCAATTTGTAGCTGTTCTAATAATTCTCGTAGGTACTTATTAACTATGTAGTTACTAGGAATTCCATCAAATGAAGTGTAAAAGATATGATTATCTTGATTTTGTAAACCAAATTTCATTAAATCTTCTGTTTGTAGTTCTTTTAGCTTGGTTAAGATATCCAAAGTCTCTTTATCAATTGGAACATGACGCACAGAAGTATCTGTTTTAGGTGGACGCCATTCTTGTTTACGTGGATCGTATCGTCTATATGTATGAATTTCTTGGGTGTCATATAGAATGCAATCCCAAGTTAAACCTAATACTTCTCCGAAGCGTAACCCTGTTTTTAACTGAAGATATAGTAGATAATCAAGAATATTGTAGTGTTTCACTATATTATCTTTTAATGCTTTTAGTAATGTTTGATAATCTTTGGTACTCGTAATAGCTTTTTCTGTTTTGGTCTTTCGCAGTGATTGACCTGTAATAATAACACCATCAGTAAAATCTGTAATAGTTAATTTGTCACGTTTGGCAAATTGTACCACTTTGCGTATTTCGGAATTTAATCGCCGTACAGTATCCTTACTGACAGTTTTAGCGTAGTCATTGATAAAAGTTTGGTAATCACTTGCTTTAATAGTTATAGCTGGTGTGTCTTTAAAATGATCTAAAATAAGCCGACTTCTATGCAAGTGATGCTCAATAGTTCCTGCACTTTTATTCAGTGGTTTGATTTGAAGTGTAAACCATGTTTGCCATAACTGATAAAGTGATATTGATGTATCAATAGTATTTCCATGTAATAATTCTAGTTCAAGTTGTGTTGCTTCTAAGATAGCTTCTCTTTTGGTTTTGAATCCTGAATTTGATGCAATTACCTTTTTATCCTTATTAAATATTCTGTAATCCCAAGTTTTATGTTTACCTCGTTGTCTATATGATATTGCCATTGTGTTATCCTTTCTGATAGAAAATGATAACCAAGACAGTCGTCTTGGCTAATTATATCATGTTTCTTGAAGTAATTCTGAAAAATTCTGTTCGAAGAAAGATTTTGTTTTAGATGCAAGAAAGAGGTATTTTCCGCCTTGGTTTTTAGGATATTTTACAAAGCCATCTTTATTTTGGTCAATATCAATTCTTGACCGAATAGTTGGCTTATATAGAACATTGTCTAATAACCAAGGACGAGACACTGAGAGCATCTCTAGAACGTCATTTAAAGTCATGTAACGACCTTGTGTGGCTTCCTTTGTTAAATGGTCATAATCATCTTTAGAAATGATGAGATGGCTTTCAGGAAGCTGTATTGTAATAGGATTGAGTTTTAATTCAAGTTGTGTAATCATAATGTATTCCTTTCGTTTGTAGGCTCATACTGATATTGGATATTGAAATACTCACTGACAAAATCCATTAAGCGGTTCATCAACCACCTTGGATTGTCCTTTTGAGAATTCAAACATTCTAAAACTTGTTCAGAGCTCATCATAAGAATGTCAGTTAAAAAGTAGTCATAGCAGTTGAAACCTGTTTCATATTCCAGTGATGCTTCGATCTGTTCAATTTCCAGCAAAAGACAAATTAGTTCGTCTGTTGTTATTTTTATCATTTTGCTTTACCTCGCTAACATGTTATGAGATAATCAAGTAAGGGGTTAGTTTACTTGACTAATCTTCTAAATCTTTTAGGTTGTCGTTTGAATCGCTTTGGTAGGTGGATTTTACGGCAACTTTTTTGGTTTGTTTAGAATTAATGTGATTGTTTTGGATTTCTGCTAATAATTCTTGGGCTACCTTCGTCAAATCGGGTTCAGAATCCTTAGTGATGGTGTCTAATTTCCATTCCTTGATTTTATTGAATTGCAACTTTGCTTTTTCTTTTAAATCACGGATTGAATGGTAGTACCATAATTCAATATTGAGCTTGTTGTAGTCGTCATGATACATTTTTAAGATATAGCGAATACGCCGCATCAACTGATGATATTCTCTCTTTTTAGGAAACCAAGCATCAACCCAATCAAAATATGATTCTGAGTTGGTCATAATCGTTAAATCATTGATGATATAGGCATCTTTAAAACGTGAACTGAGCTGATTGGCTGAATTCGGTTCTAAAATTTGAAAGAGCTCACGATATGACATGCCGCATGATGCATCAAATTCATTGATGATCATTGTTTTTTGACCTTTGTAGCCCGAACCTAAATCAAAGCGTTTTTTATTTATTGAAGGTACATGAGCGCCTAATCTGTCATGTTGTTCCGCAATGAGTCGTGCTAGAAATGATTTTCCGCTATTACCTGACCCTTGTATATAGATTCCGTTATGGTTACGTTCCCCACGACTCATACGTTCAAACTCTTTCTGAATGTACTCTAAGCGGTTTTCTTCAAATTGCCGTTTATTTTGATTCCATGCCTTTTGTGCGGTTCGTTGAGTGAATTGTTCAAACAAATCTTTTTTTGCTTCTAGTGGTAGTAATCCATCTGATGAAATTTGATAGCTAAGATCTAAGCAATACTCATCAACTTCCGAGCCATCATCAGATTGTTCTTTGTTATGGTTTTTGATTTCCCCCATAATTGAGTTGATATAATTGCCATTCGGTGATTGAATAACTTCGTCAACATTGTAGGGATATTTCCCCTCAGCCATATTTCGCTCATTTCTATGTGTCAAGTATCTACAAGCTTTGATTACGCTCCGTACAACTTCAAGATTTTCCTCACGTGAAATCTGGAGCGATTTATAAACAGATTGATAGCTGTGAGCATGCTTGAAAATGATAACGAAATGAATGTGCAGGCATTTAGGTGTTCCGTCTTCGTTGATGTCTTTATCATGATAAATGTAGTAATAGACATCCTCACCATTCTTACAGAGAGTTTTAATGCGTTGTTCAACTGATTTTTTGAAATCATCTTCTGTGAGATTAGGATCAGCGTTTTTTTCATATTCATAGGAAATTTGACCAAAGAATTTACGTTTGCGAGTGTTTGGATCAATCGCTTTCTTTTTAACCATGTTGAGATCTCCTTTGCATTTTTTTGACACAAAATGATTGTGATGTGTCATTTTTGTTAGGATAGATTGGATTGTTTTTTGGACGCCACAGACGGAGAGAAATGTGGCGTCCAAAAATATCAAATGGGGTTCAAAATTTGGCACAACACAGATTCAAATGTTGTTCCAAATTCTAAGAGTTAGACGTTGGTTGTTCCAATGATTTTCGTTTCTTGATACCGTACAGATATGCTTTTTTAAATATGCTGATTTTTTCCAGTCCATGTTCATGCATGTTAATATTCCAAAAGCGTCTCGGCTTAGAGAATTGACCGTCTGATGTCATGATATAACCACTGAATCGTGGGGCATGATTGTCAATATTATCTGTTTCTCCGAAGACCATGCGGGCTAATTCGTCTGTAATAGCACCATTTGAAAGACAGATGCGCACGCCTAGATTATCACGGACAGCTGTAGAAATCAGCTCTGAACGTGGTTGTTGCATACAGATACAGATGTAAACCCCACTGGAACGTGAACGAGATACGATAGATAAAACTAAATCTTGCACTCTTTTTCGCTTTTTGGTATCAGTGATGCTTGAAAGCATTGCACTGTACTCTTCGATAATGCAGAGCTTCATTCGCATCTCTTTGCCAAAATTGACAAAAGTTGCACCAGTAATATCTTCCCTTGCGGATAATTGAGCAATTTGTTGTTCACGATCGATAACCAAATTGAGCAATACCTCGAAGTAATTTAGAATATCATTGCCATCTGATAGAATTTTTTCCTTATGTAAGAATGCCCACGAACTAAACTCTGATTTAACATCAAAGATCGTTATGTCAACTTCAGAATCAAACATGAATACTTGTGCAAGCATTGATTTTAACAGCGTTGTTTTAGCACTATTAGTATTTCCAACCAATAATAAATGAGGAGATCGCAGCAATGAAAAGGTCAAGTCTTTTTCAACTGTAATTTCAAAATCATTAGCTGGTTTTAATTCTGTGATATGTTTAGGATTCAGCTGTCTTGCTTTTGCTTCTACGATATCATCAAGCAAATAGACAAATTCTGTATTATCCTCAGATAACCAGTAATCAAGAACAATCAAAGAGCGATTTTTACCCACTAAACACGCTGAAAGCATGTCCGCAAATTTTTCTAAATCATCAGTAGTTTGATCAGCTAATTTATTGATAGTAACAGTAATGCGCCTGCTTTGCTTCGAGAAGCACGCATGCGCTTTGGAGACATCTATGAATTTGCTGCCGACTTTGCGATTAGCAGTCGCAGAATCTTTCAATGCCTTATGAGTTTGCTGCTCTATCAGTCTTAATTGACGATATTGAGAGAATGAATCAGCTTTTTTGACACGCTGAAGAAAATGCAAGAGTAATGAACCGTTAACGAGGAGCAAGACAGCTGCGCCCAATAACATGAGATAGAATGCCCATCTACTGTGAGCCATAATCAGCTCTAATTCAACTGCTTTCCTCATCAACCATTCACCAATAAATCCTGTTAAAAGTAAGCCTGCTCCAAATAATTGAAACAGGGTTACTAAGCTTGGATAGGCAGGCATCATGTAACCCAAAGGGTTTAAACGGTATCTGATCATAGCTTCTTACAAATTTCTTCCATATCTTCCAACAGATGACGACGCATTAATTCATAATACATGTATGCTCGTATAAAATCTGTATATTTACCTTTTGAATATCTCAAACTTAAAATAATGAAGTCAGTAATGATTTTTTGGTCGGATGTCCGCAGATATTTTGCGAAAACTCGTCGCAATTCGATTGGTAGATCCCAAGCAGATAAATCTGCTAATTCTTGATGAATATCTTTCATATTACTGCCCCCCTAGTTTGACTTCTTTGACATCCTCAGCCCACAATTCAAGAACATCGTAACTCTTATATTTGTAACGACCACGAGGATTTACCAATTGATAAAGATGACGAAATTGAACTTTTTGTGCGATAGATAGAGTCGGAACTACTAAACTGATTAACTTAACCGAAGCGTCTTCTTTTGGCATCACAAGAAAAATTTCATATCCAATCGATTTATCTGAAAAGACTGGTGCATTTTTACCATTCTTATTTTTTTCAAATCCAACAATCGGGAAAAATGGTTGTGGTTCAGAAACGCTCACAGCAACGCAAGCTGTGATATCAGTACGTTCAGGGGCGATACGACGATCGTTAACGATCTCGCTGGTTGATGTTGAAGAATTGTTTCCAAACAATCCCGTTTGAGTTAAAGCATTTGACATAAAAGTCACCATTGCTGACTAGAAGTCAGCCCTTTCTAAAATTTTAGATAGGTATTAACTATCTTTTACATCATCTATTATATCAATTGGTTGGGTGGTAGATTGGGGATAACGGATAAAAAATATTTGAAAAACCACCCAATTTATGATACAATTGATTGAAATAGAAAAGAGGTGGAAGAAATGAATACAGATGAAGCAATCTATTACATGATCAGTCAACGTGTTAAAAAGAGAAAAAAAGAAAAAGGATATCAAAATATAGATGTGATATTATCTGATCCCAATGTGGTTACAAATATTGTTAATAACAAACGTTATAAAAAAAATCCATATTTATTGACTCCAGCTTATGCAAAAGATATTACTAGGAACTTATTCTTTAAATCTCCTTATGTACTGATTTGGGGAAATGAGCAGGAACGTGAAGCTTATTTTGGTAAATTGTTCTTTGTTGGGATTGATTACTTGATGAAAAAAAATTCAACTATTGTCAAGCAAGCCTTGTGCTACTATGTACCTTTTGCCTATCAGCTATCTTTAAAAGAATGGAAATTAAAATATGGAAATGGTATTGATTTATTATTGCCAAAGTTTGAGTATACAGGTGGTGAAGAACAGAAATTGTTAGCTACTCAAGTTCTGTATAATCATTATAAAGGCGAGTTCGCTAAAGAACACTTTGATTATTTTGAGAAATGTTATACAACAAAATTAGGGAAGCATCTTAAATTATTTTTTGAAACCAAATTGTTAACTATTCTAGAAACAGGAGCTTTATTTAATAGGGGAAAACAGTTTTATAATCTAATCTCTGATAGTTTAATTTTAACAACGGATATGACATTTGATGCGCTTCCTATTTTTGAAAGTACCAGTGATTATCGACCACAATTTAATTTTGCGAAATCGACAGATACTTTTATTCAGTCGCTCATTGATTATCAATCGCAGATGGAGGGAGAAGTGAAACTAGTTGATAATGTAAGTAGATGGCATGTTGATCTACTATATAAAAAATAAAGAAAACCGCTAGGATTTTGCATCTTAGCGGTTATTTATGTTTGATAATAATGTATTTAAAGCTGAAATAATATCATGTCTCTTCTCAGAGGGTAATTGTTCTATTTGTTTAAGGACATTATCAACTTCTTTATCTTGTTTTGGAAATTCAAAGTTAAAGAATGTTTTTTCGTCTATGCCTAGGGCACCAATGATTTTACTTAAAGTCTGAATTTGAAAATTATACTTGTTGTTTTCAATATTATGTACATGTTTTGAACCTAGTTCAGCAAGTTCAGAAAGTTTTTCTTGGCTTAGTCCTTTTTGAAGTCTTAAGTAGCGTATTCTTTCAGCAATGAAAGTTTGTAATTTGTCTTGTTCCATATCTTACACCTTTTCTTACTATTGTAAAGATAAATGGCGCAAATAATAAGTAGTGTATATTACACTTGATGTGTTATTTAAGTGTTGAATAATGCACTATAAAATGATAAAATAGTGTAACAAAAAGGATAAAATACTTGACAAATCGCTTGTTATACTACATATAACAAGGCTTGACTTACAAGTCAAACCTATCCTAATAGTAATAATGGAGAATTTTATGGCAAAGAGAAAACTAAAATCCCTTGCAGCAACCACTGCAATCACCCTTGCAGCCGTTGGTACACCAGCACTTGCTGATGAAGTAACACCAACAGTTAACACATCTAATGAATCTATCATTAAGACAAACCCATCAACAGGTGCGACTACTGAACCACACAAAGTGACTTCAACTGACGTCAAACAAACTCTTGATGCTCAGAAACAAAATGTTGCTACTGCTCAATCTCAAGTGAACAACGCTACTGCTAACGCAACTGCTGCTGACCAAGCACAAGCTAAGGCTCAAGCTGAAGCAGATGCCGCAAATCAAGCCGTCAAAAACGCTGAAGCAAACGCAGCAAAGGCAACACCAAAAAATATTGCAGCTAATCAAGCTGACCAAGCAGCAAATCTTGCAGATCAAAAAGCTAATGCTAAAGAAACAGAGCAAGTCAATGCTGAAATTACTAACCAAACGAACAAAGTAACAAATGCTCAAACAGCAGTTAATACAGCTCAAAGTGAAAAAGACGCAGCAAACGCTAATGTTACTGCTAAAGATGCTGATGTCAAATCAGCACAAGCCGCTATTGACGGTACCGGTCAAGCTAAGGCTCAAGAAAACCTTGCAAAAGCAAAAGCTGACACAAAAGCCGCTGAAGCAAATGTTGCAACCGCTACACAAGCCGTTGATACAGCTAAAAAAGCTGACGCAGACCGTAATGCTAAAGTGAAAGCAGCAGAAACTGATGTCAAAGTTAAATCTGATGCTGTTACAAATGCAGCAAACCGTGTTACTGCTGCACAAAATGCGGTTAAATCAACAACTGATAAATTAACAGAAGCAACAACTGCTGTTCAAAAAGCACAAAAAGCTCTTGATAATGCTGATAAAGTTACAATTGCAGATGGCACTCAATTTAAAGCTGACCGTAAAACTGGCGACTCAGATGCCATGACTGATTCTGGCGCTACAATGATTGAAAATTCTTCAACAAAAATCGGCGAAGACGACAAATATAAAATTGTTAACGTTAATGCCCTTTCTGACGCTGAAAAACAAGAATTAGCCTTATACGCATTGCAAGTTATTAATTCTGTCCGTGCATCACAAAGTTTAGCACCACTAAAATTAACAACAGGTGGTATGCAAGCTGCTCAAGACCAAGCACGCAAATACATTGCTCGTAACAAATTGATTCAATCAGCAGGTCACATCCATGGTGATTATTTTGGTGAAAATGTATCAAACATCAAACATTCATCAGCGTCTATGTATGATATTAAATCAGATATTTATAACGCAATTATGTCTATGGCATTTGCAGATGCTCCATCAAAATGGGCGCACACAAACAACATGCTATCACACGCATCTAACCTTGGCGTAGCTTTTGCTACATTTGGCGGACGTACTCACCTTATTAATGTACATGGTACCTACACTGGCACTGAAATCGTCAACCCAGAAGACATCACAAAACTTGAAGCTAATCTTGCTCAAGCCAAAGCAACCCAAACGGAAGCTCAAACTGCTTCAGACGCAGCTAAAGCTGAATTGACAAAAGCTAGTGCTGATTATGCAGCTGCTCTGGACTTGAAGACGCAAGCAGAAAAAGTTTTAGCTGATGCCCAAGCAACACCACTTCAAACACAAGTAGCTGAAAACAATTTGCGCTTAGCGAAAATTGCGCTTCAAAATGCACAAGAACGTGAAGTCGCAGCACAAAAAGCTCTTGATAACTTCACAGCAGACTTAGCAACTAAAAAGGCTAAACTTGAGGAAGCAAAAGTTGCTCTTGCAACTGCTAAAACTAATGCAGAAACTAAAGCAACTGCTCTTGAAACAGCTAAATCTGAATTAGTAAAACAACAAGCTAAACTAGATAGCCTTAATAAAGAAAAAGTAGCACTCCTTGCTGAAAAAGACCGTTTAGTTGCAGAAGCAAAAGCACTTGCTACTGAATTAAAAGGCTACTTAGAAGCCCCAGCAATTCTTGCCGCTGCACAAGCAACCGCTTCAGAAAAGGATTCAGCCCTTAAAGATGCAATGACGAAAGCCAAAGCTGCTCATACTAAGCTTAAAGAATTGCAAGCAAAATTGGCTGAAGAACAAGCTAAACTAGCTGAATTACAAACAAAATACGACCGTCTAAAAGACTTAGAAGACAAAGCTAAAGATAATAAAATTATTACCTTACCAGACGGAACTATTGTTGCAGTACCAAAAGTTGCTCCAACGGCTGAGGAATTGCCAGAGTTTGATCCATCTACATTGGTTGAAAAACCAAAAGAACAAAAGGGTGATGGAAATACTACTGTTAATTCTGTAAGTGGAACAAGTCCAGCTGGTATCACTGTTACACAAACAGCATCAGGGGAGAAAGTGACATATTCACGTGTTGCACGTGCTAAAGCATTGCCACAAACAGGAGAACAAGAAAGTCTATTGGCAGTCTTTGGTGTGGCTATATTGTCTATCCTTGGCTTGACTGGTGCAAGAAGAAAACGTAGAGGGTAAAAAATGAATATTGTAAATAAGTTGTTATCATTCTTGTGGAAATTTACAAAGATTTCTTTTAAAGTTATAGGGATTCTGATGGAATACATTTCTAAGGAAACGGGTAGAGTATGCAAAGAGACTGCAAAGCCGTCTAATACACCAAGAATATGGTGGTGGTAAGATGAAAAAGTTACTGTTTCATTTTCCCTTACGTTATTATTTAAACCCAGTAAACATACTAGGCACGGTGTTTATGCTATTCGTAGAATATACGAAGTGGCAAAATTTATCTGCCCAAATAGCAGAGTTTGAGGCATATAACGTTAAACACTATCATAATCAATTTGAGTTGATTCCGAGTACAGTTCTAACGATTATTTGGGTTATATTTAATATCTTGCTTTATCCGTATGTGTTTGATGCTATTATCAAAGTGGCGGGACGATTCTTCGGAAGCAATATCCTTTTTCGTGGAATGGTCAGAAATACAATAACTATCTATCAAGCAGAACTTGCAAGAGGAGATATCTATACACACCATAACGTTGAATATAATTCATATGGTTATCCTGTTGGCATCGTTCCTCAATATGATAGAGCAAAGCCACGTGCTATTACAAGAGCATCCGATTATCTGATTTTAAGATTATCGATAACAATCGTACCAATAATGATTTTCATTGGTGCACTATGGGCAGGTTGGATGTTATCTATTATCATTGGATGGTTTTTCGCTTATAGATTCCATACTAATAATAAAGAGTAATAATAAAAAATCTTCTTACTATAAATAGTAGGAAGATTTTTTGGATTCCCAAAACTCATTGAAAAGACTACGCTATTTCAACAATTTTGGGGAATGAAACTTATGTTATATTCAAAATGTGATTTGGTCAACTCTTGGTCAACTTTTATATTTTTAATATAACTAAAATAGTGACGATGTCTTGGTAAATCAGTGTATTTGTTACTTATTTTAACTAGTTTTAACGTAAATAAAACTGTAGTGGGTGACTAGATCTAAGATCGAGAGAGGGACGAAGTTCTCTCTTTTTGCTTGTTTTCACTCTGAAGCGACAGGGAGTCTACCAAGAGGGTCAGAAGGGAGCCAATAAAAGAAAGAATAGCGATTAGCAGTCCAAAGCTTCTTCGTTCATGATACTCTAAAGAGGTAAGAACAAGGAAGGAGAAGGAAATGGAGTTTAAGGAGTTGTATGGGAAGGTAAGGGGGATTTTATAATAATGCTTTGTGTGAAAATTTCCTCTCACACTTCAAAAGTGAGTCCTTGTGGTTACATCCACCGTTAGACAGAGAGGAACTTTTCACCCAAATCAAAAGTTAGACTGGTATAATAATGATAGACCATAAGAAAGATTAAAAGGTATGACTCCTAGGGAATATCAGAAGTCATACCTTTTAACAGTTACTTTTTTATCTGTCCATTTTAGATGGGGATTGACACCAAGAGTTTTTTATTATACAGATTCAATTTTTATATAAAAAGAGTCTAAGACACTATTTTTCTCAGACTCAAATTGTTCTTATAATAAAAGCAATGGTAGGTGATTATACAAAGCATTACTTTGAGGTGGTGGGTAGGACTTAGCGAAGCCATCCTTTTCGAAATTTATACTAATAAATTATTGATATCTGTGTAGTCACGATTAAGCCCTTCTGCAACAGGTCGGCTAGTGAGATAACCTTTATAAGTAGTAACTCCTTGTTGTAGACCCAAATCATCTGCAATAGCTTGCTCAAAACCTTTGTCAGCCAAAGCTTCAATGTAAGGAAGTGTTACATTTGTCAGGGCAAGAGTTGATGTACGGGCAACAGCACCCGGGATATTGGCAACTGCATAATGAAGCACGCCATGTTTTTCATAGACAGGTTCATCGTGAGTGGTTACACGATCAGCAGTTGCAACAACTCCACCTTGGTCAACGGCTACATCCACAATAACAGATCCAGGTCGCATTTTACTGACCATTTCATCAGTAACGAGCTTGGGAGCTTTGGCACCAGGGATTAATACTGCTCCAATCACTACATCGGCCTCTTTGACACTTTCAGCAATATTGAAAGAATTAGACATAAGGGTCTGGATTTGGTGGCCAAAAAGGTCTTCGAGTTCAGATAGACGCTTAGCGCTGATATCAAGAATAGTGACCTGCGCTCCCAGTCCTAAAGCGATACGAGCTGCGTGTGTTCCAACAACGCCCCCTCCAATGATAGTGACTTTTCCTTTAGGAACACCTGGAACACCGCCTAGTAGTACACCAGAACCACCTTCTTGTTTGGTTAGAAAGTGAGCTCCAATCTGTACAGCCATACGTCCTGCCACTTCACTCATGGGCACAAGCAAGGGGAGATGCCCCTCTTGGTCACGAACGGTTTCGTAAGCAATCCCTGTTGTCTTGCCCCCAATCATCGCATCGGCTAATTCAGGCGCAGCAGCCATGTGCAGATAAGTGAAAAGCAAGAGGTCATCACGTAAGAAGCCATATTCAGCAGCTAAGGGTTCTTTGACTTTGACAACTAGATCAGCTGTCCAAGCTTCGGCTGCAGTTGTAACAATTGTCGCTCCCTGTGCTTTGTAGTCAGCGTCTGTAAATCCAGAACCAAGACCAGCTTTGGTTTCAACAAAAACCTGATGACCTTTTTGGACGAGACTGTGAACGCCAGCTGGTGTTAAAGCAACACGATTCTCATTGTTTTTAATTTCTTTTGGAATACCGATTAACATAGATTTACTCCTTTTTTGAGATGTTTTTATTGTATATGAAAACGTTTTAAAAATCAAGGCAAAATTAGAAAACATTGATTTCAGTGAGTATTTATGTTATGCTATGAGGCAACATAGGAGGTTCGTGCAAAATGGAAAGTATTTATCTAAAACTAGCTGAAAACCGAACTTTGGAAACAGAACGCTTGCTCTTGCGACCTGTGATATTAGATGATGCTGAAGATATGTTTGAATATTCCTCTGATGAAGAAAATACTCGCTATACTTTTTTACCTAACAAAGACTTGGAAGAAACTAAAAATGTTATTGCTCGTTTATTTATGGGGTGGCCGCTTGGAAATTGGGGAATTGAGTTAAAAGAAAATGGAAAACTGATTGGCGGCATTGACCTACACAAGCTGGATCCGGTCCTCAAAAAGGCAGCTATCGGCTATGTGGTTCATAAAAATTACTGGAATCAGGGCTTGACAACGGAAGCATTGAAAGAAATAATCCAGCTGTTTTTTGAAAGTTTGGATATGAATATGTTAGTAGCTCTCCATGATGTTGAAAATCCAGCTTCAGGGCGAGTTATGGAAAAGGCTGGTATGAAGTTTTCCCATATTGACCCATACGCAGCACTCGATGAGCACGAGGAAGGTCGAATTTCTCAGAGAGCATATTATCGTTTGACAAAGGAAGATTATTTTAAAAAATATTGATGTGAACGTGACATTTATAGGAAATTTTAATGGTGATTAGGTTCTTCTTGGGATGTTCTAACAAAAAGTTCTTTCTCTTATGATGAAAACATTTTTCAAATCTATTGACAAGAATCTGTCTGCATGATATAGTAGACAGGTACTGCTGATTTAGCTCAGTTGGCAGAGCGCATCCATGGTAAGGATGAGGTCGCCGGTTCGATCCCGGCAATTAGCATGATGAACAGGAAAAAGCCCAATTTTAATGGGCTTTTTTGCATTAATATTATCTAATTTCTTTTGTATTTCTGTAGGTCACTCCTTTATTAGCTATTTCGTAATTTTTGTAACTAGTTGTGGAAATATACCTGTAACATATCTAAATTAGATTTTCACACTGACCATACCAACTATCTCCCCTCTTTTTGAGAGATATGATTGATGGACTGCTTGCGCAAATTAGTAACGGAAAAGATCGTCAGGTTCAATTTTTGCAATTAGCTAGATTTTACATACTTGCTGTATTCTTGGGAGACGTCTTGATTTACTTAGAGGATCGACTTTTAACACATTGCAGCAACAAAATAGCAGAGTATTTGAAAAATGAAGCATATTAAGTTGTACAAAAAAGATTGAGTCACATTTGAACATGTGAGCTTTGCATATGAGAAAGGCAAGACTATTCTGCATGATATTAGCTTTAAGGCAAAGCAAGGGGAGACGATTGCTTTGGTGGGACATACCGGCTCTGGAAAATCTTCTATCATGAACCTACTTTATCGTTTCTACGATCCTCAAAAAGGGAAAATCTATGTTGATCAACAAGATATTCAACAATATTCTCGGGAAAGTCTTCGTAGTCACATGGGAATTGTCTTGCAAGATCCTTATCTATTCACGGGAACGCTAGCAAGCAATGTAGCTATGAGTCATTCAGGCATCAATCGTGAAAAAGTTCTGGAAGCTTTAGAAAAGGTCGGTGCAGGGGACTTGCTGGCTCGTTGTAAAAAAGGAATTGATGAACCTGTAAGGGATAAAGGGGCAGCATTTTCGAGCGGTGAACGGCAATTGATTTCATTTGCTCGAACTCTCTACGCTAATCCCAAAATTTTAATATTGGACGAAGCAACTTCCCATATTGATACAGAAACCGAAGAAATGATTCAAAAAGCAATGGCTGTGGTCAAGGAGGGGAGAACGACTTTTATCATTGCACACCGTTTATCCACCATTCAAGATGCAGACCAAATTTTGGTTATTTCTGAAGGAAAGATTGTGGAGAGAGGGCAACATGATACATTGGTAAAACAAAATGGCATCTATGCGCAAATGAGCCGCCTCCAGCAACAAGTATAAGTTTTGAAAGAAAAAATATGAAATAAAGAGCAGAACGAAATAGTAAATGATTTATAAATCAGGCATCCCTATCTGAAATATGGTATAATGAAGTGATACTAATAAAGTGGGTGTAATATGTATATAGAAATGGTCGACGAGACAGGGCAAGTTTCAGAAGAAATCATCAAGCAAACACATGATATACTGGAATTTGCTGCTAAAAAGATTGGCAAAGAAGAAAAAGAAATGGCAGTGACATTTGTTACCAACGAGCGCAGCCATGAGCTGAATTTGGAATATCGAAATACAGATCGTCCGACAGATGTTATCAGCTTGGAGTACAAGCCTGAGCTGGACATTGCCATTGACGAGGAGGATTTACTGGAAAATCCTGAGCTGGCGGAAATGTTAGAGGATTTTAATGCCTATATCGGAGAACTCTTTATTTCCATAGATAAGGCGCGTGAACAAGCAGAAGAATATGGTCACAGCTTTGAGCGGGAAATGGGCTTTCTTGCAGTACATGGTTTTCTGCATATCAATGGATACGATCACTATACGCCAGAAGAAGAGGCGGAAATGTTTGGCTTACAGGAAGAAATTTTGACTGCTTATGGACTTACAAGACAATAATACAAACAAACGCAAATGGAAAAATCGAGATGTGATTTCGAGTTTAGAATTTGCTCTGACAGGGATTTTTACGGCAATCAAAGAAGAGCGCAATATGCGCAATCATGCTGTTTCAGCAGTTGTAGTGGTCCTTGCAGGGTTGATTTTTCAGGTATCTGCGATAGAGTGGCTCTTTCTCTTTTTGAGTATTTTTCTAGTCATTTCTTTTGAGATTATGAACTCTGCTATTGAAAATGTGGTGGATTTAGCTAGTGATTATCACTTTTCCATGCGAGCTAAAAATGCCAAGGATATGGCAGCTGGAGCTGTTTTGGTTGTTTCCGGTTTTGCGGTTATAACAGGACTAATTATTTTCGTTCCGAAAATTTGGAATTTACTTTTTTAACATGAAAATCGGAGAATCCTTTCCGATTTTCTTATATTAGACTAATAAGGAATAAACGAGGTGAAAAATGACCTTTAAATCAGGATTTGTTGCTATTTTAGGACGTCCAAATGTTGGAAAGTCTACTTTTTTAAATCATGTTATGGGGCAAAAGATTGCTATCATGAGTGATAAGGCTCAGACGACTCGTAACAAGATTATGGGAATTTACACGACAGATCAGGAGCAGATTGTCTTTATTGATACGCCAGGGATTCATAAGCCAAAGACTGCCTTGGGCGACTTTATGGTGGAATCCGCTTACAGCACGTTGCGTGAAGTAGATACAGTTCTTTTTATGGTTTCTGCCGATGAAAAACGCGGTAAGGGTGATGATATGATTATGGAGCGTTTAAAAGTGGCTAAAGTTCCTGTTATTCTGGTCATCAATAAAATTGATAAAGTACACCCGGATCAGCTGCTGAGTCAGATTGATGATTACCGCAAGCAGATGGACTTTAAGGAAGTTGTGCCAATTTCTGCTCTTCAAGGCAATAATGTTTCGCATCTAGTTGATATTTTAAGTGAAAACTTAGAGGAAGGTTTCCAATATTTCCCAGCTGACCAGATTACCGACCACCCTGAGCGTTTTTTGGTTTCTGAGATGATTCGGGAAAAGGTTTTATTGCTGACACGTGAAGAAATTCCGCATTCGGTGGCGGTGGTCATTGACAGTATGAATCGGGATGAGGAGACTGACAAAGTGCGTATCCGCGCTACCATTATGGTGGAAAGAGACAGTCAAAAGGGCATTATCATCGGCAAAGGCGGCTCTATGCTTAAGAAAATCGGCTCTTTGGCACGCCGCGACATTGAACTCATGCTAGGTGATAAAGTCTTTCTTGAAACTTGGGTTAAAGTCAAGAAAAACTGGCGGGACAAAAAGCTAGACTTGGCAGATTTTGGATATAACAAAAAGGAGTATTAGAGGCTGAGGAAGATAAGATCATTATTTGTTGTAGAAAAAGGACAGCAAAATGATAAAAGTATTGTCCTTTTGCATGCGTCTGGTTCTAGCAGTCAGATGTGGGCACATCATATCACTGAGTTAAAAAATGCTTTTCACTGTATAGCTGTTGATTTGCCTGGACATGGTTTTAGCCGCGACATTGGGTGGACAAATTTTAATGATGTTACAGAAATGATTGCTGATATCATCAAAAACAGGGCTCACGGCAAGCCACACCTTGTTGGATTATCGTTGGGAGGCAGTCTCGTTCTTAAATTGTTGGAAAAACATGCTGATTTATTTGATAGAGCGATTGTTGATGGTGTTAGTCACCACCCTATAAAAGGCTACCGCAAAGTCATAGCTGGTGTTTACATCATGTCGCTGTTTAAAAACACGAAAATAGTTGCTAATTTGATGACCAAGATGATGCAGGATGATGGGGTCACTGAAGAGAGCTATCGTCGTTTTATAATGGATTTGCAAAGGGATTCTGCTAAATCATTTCGCCGAGCAATGTCACAGGCAAATCTGCTGAGGATTACTGCAAATTTCGACAATCCTGTTTTCTTTGTTTCGGGCGGTAAAGAATCGAAGTCAATTCATGAATCTCATAAAGAATAGGTAAGAAAAAACAGACTGAGTGATTGTGCCTATTATCCAAATAAAGGGCATGCTTGGTTGTTTAGTGATATTGACACGCATATACAATTACTCCGTTACTTTTTCAAGACGGATCATTTCCAGATAAATTGAAAGATTTCTAAATATGGACTACATTTCCTATATCCGATCAAAGGTTGGGCATGACAAGGTTATTCTGACCTTTGCTGGCGGTATTTTAGCAGATGACGAGGGACGCGTGCTGTTACAACTACGCGGTGATAAGAAAACATGGGCTATTCCAGGCGGAGCAATGGAACTTGGTGAGTCCACTCTTGATACTGCTAAGCGTGAGTTTTTTGAAGAAACAGGCATTGAGGTAGAAGCTACTCGTTTTCTAAATGTTTACAGTAATTTCGAGGAAGTTTATCCGAATGGTGATGCGGTGCAGACGGTTGTTTTTATCTATGAGCTGACGGCTGTTTCACCAGTGAATATTGTAGATTTTCACAATGAAGAAACTCTACGCCTGCGTTTCTTTTCTAAGGAAGAAATTGAGAAATTAGAATCTGTGAGTAGTAAGCATCGCCTGATGTTAGCTGAGTATTTTGATGACAACTTTGCGATGGGACATTGAGTTGAGATTGCCATAATCAGTGATTGGTTTAATTTTTTAAGGAAGTAGGGCAATGGAATTTGTAAATCTTTTAGTAGAAAACGTGGAACGAGTCGAGGAGC
>ERZ772955.1130-NODE-1130-length-17882-cov-31.780726_pt1 | contig 17882 bp, 17 predicted proteins | sample MGYA00511133_ERZ772955 | MGnify/ENA primary metagenome ERZ772955 (study PRJEB29015, sample SAMEA2737914) | human oral metagenome | biome: human oral; feature: human-associated habitat; material: dental | place: China | collected 2149 ... | reverse complement strand
TTCTTATTTCTTTCTGAGCTGATTCTGGCAACATACCAGAGTTGCCAACCCCTGGGCCGTTCATGACCACATAAGCAACACCTGGATTGGCATAAGTCATTGTGATTGCTTCACGCTGTGCATTTGGATGGCGGAAATTACCGCCCCACCCGTAAAACACAAATTTAACCTCTTCTGCATCTGGATTGCCAACCACCGCTGCCTCAAAACCAACACCGCCCAAGCTACGAATATATCGTGGATTTTTCAGCTGTTCTACAACTCTACCAGCATGCTCTCCAGAATATGGATCTTTGGATAATCTCCGTATCTCTTCAGGCGTAGCAATCTGAAGCCGACTGTCAGGCTGGCTAGTATCTCTCGGCAAACCCAACGCTTCTGCATTGCCAATATTCTCTTGACTATGCCAATCTGGCGTTAAATGAGTTTTCCGCTCAATCGTTAAACCCTCTGTAAATCCATAATCTGGCGATCTCATAGTACTTCCATATACATTAATTTGTCTACTTACTTATTGTATCATATACTATACAATAATGCAATACCCGCGCGCTAGATCCCTTAACCTAAAACGGAACATTTCACAGAATTAGATTTACGACAACAACGAAAGTATATACCATAGACACAAAGATACCAAAAGATATATTAATGTCGTAAACTTTTATGATTAGGCCTGCTCGACATGTAGCAACCGCCCCTCAATCGTCCGCGCCCCCTGCCATTCGTTGATAATTGGCTGAAACCACACTGAAACCTCATCACCTGGCTCGCGGAAGAATTCCTCTGGCGCGTTAAATGCCAGCATCTGCAATACTTTACCATTTTTATCGCGCAGCGCTAATTTAACGTGCTGCCTATCTGCGCCCATCCTTCGCATACTTAGCACGCTCGCTGTGGTAATTTTTAATACTGGCTCTGGGTTGCCATTGCCAAACGGCTCCATTTTCGCCAAATTCTCCACCAATTCCTCATTAATTTCCGAAAAATCATCAATTTCTACATCAGCTCGCGGCAACAAATATCGCTCTTGATTTGTTAATTGCAGCGAATCATAAAACTCATTCACGCGACGACGAAAATCACCAATCTTTTCAGTCGCCAGCGTCACGCCCGCTGCCGCCCCATGCCCGCCGCCTTTGATGATAATGTCGTCAGCCGCCCGCACGGCATCGGCCGCTGAAAAATCGCCAAAACTGCGTGCCGAACCAGTCGCCTCCTCGCCGCGCTCGCCAATGATAAACACCGGCTTTTTATATTTATCCACCAATTTCGATGCCACGATGCCGATAACACCGTGATTCCAACCATCACTACTCACCACCAGCACCCGGTCATTCGCCAGCTCCTCTGCTTGCACACACGCTTCTTCAAAAATCGCGTCCTGAATACCACGCCGCTTAACATTTAACTCCTCCAACTTCTCACTCGCCTCCAGTGCCGCCAAGCCGTCACGCGCTACCAGCATATCCAGCGCGTGCTGTGCCGTCTCCAGCCGGCCCGCTGCATTCATTCGCGGCCCCAAACCGAACCCCAAGTGCCTGGCATTGACCTGATCCGGCTCAACACCCGCCACCGCCATCAACGCCTTCAATCCTGGACGTTGTTGTTTTTTCAACACCTCCAAGCCCCAGTAGACATTCGCTCGATTCTCATCCGCCAACGTCACGATATCGCACACCGTCCCCAATGCCACCAAATCGAGCAGCCACTTTTCATAGCCATCAGCCAGTCCCTCCAGCTCAGTCTGCAATGCCTGCACCAACTTGAATGCCACGCCCGCACCGCACAAATCACGAAATGGATAAGTATGTCCCGGAAACTTCGGATTTACCGCTGCCACGCTCGGCGGCGGCGTCTCGGCCACGTTATGATGATCTGTCACCACCGTATCAATCCCCAGGCTAGCGGCATACGCAATCTCCGCATGGCACAAACTACCGGTATCCACTGTCACGATCAAATCCGCTCCCATATCACGCACCTTGTCTACCGCACCCATAGTCATACCATAGCCCTCGACAAACCGATTTGGGATGAAAGCGTCAACATCCTCAAAACCAAACTTACCAAACGCATCCAGCAGCAGCGTCGTGGCACTCAGTCCATCAATATCATAATCACCATAAATGACGATTTTTTCGCCCTGCTCCCGCGCCTGTTTCAACCGCGCCACCGCTTTCTCCATGTCCGGCAGTAAAAACGGATCATGTTTCACCGCCGCATAATCCGGCCGCAAAAAAGCCTGGCGCGCTGCCCGCGTCGTCAGACCCCGCGCCGTCAAAATCCGCTCAAATAAGGTCATTAATCTCTATCAGCCGAACCGTGCCTCGGCCGTGCTGCATGCTGCTGCGACTTAATCACCATGCTCTGTAATTCTTTGAAAATCGGGAACTGCTTATTCGTAAAGTATGCCCGCGAATTGCCCTGCTTCTCGCTCCTCAGGAAGCCAACTTTTTCCAGCCGCTTGAGCTCGCGCTGAATATTACCGGGATCTTCCTTAATCAGTTTCGCCAAGCCGCGTACGTGCGTATGAAAATCAGGATACTTGGCGTACACAACTACGATTTTACGCCGCACCCTAGATGTAATAAAAACGTCAAGCATTTCCTCCCTTATTCCCTTTCGCTACCACTCAGTGTATCACAATTTTACAACACCCGGCAACCTATTTATTGCCAATTTAGGATAACTTGATTAATTTTCTTCACCGTCTCCTCTTTTGATGGCAGCGTATTATCATCATAATAATGATTTGTTCCCATAAAATTCTCCTTAACATCCAAAATATGCATTTCATCGACTGTCATATGCAGCCTATCCACTGCCGCTATACCGCAAAACGGCACCGCAATCACCAATTTCTCAATTCGGACTGACTTTAAAAAACTCAACGCCACATCCAGCGGCGATAAATTGTCGCCAAATCCATCGCTCGCTAAAATCACCGTCCGATCTTTTAATAATCTCTTATCGATAATACCGCCGTCGCCAAGCAATCGGTTAATTCGCTGATGCGCCTCGCGCTTTTTTTCCTCCAAATAACCATGAAATTCGCCGGTATATTCGTTAATTTCGCCGTCAGAAAACTGGCTGTTATACGTAAACTGTCCTGACTGCGACACCGCGCCGAAACTCAATCCTTCGCCAGGAATATCTATTTCCTCGCTCAGAAGCATCATCAGCACGCAGTGCAGCTTGACAGCAATTTGCTCGCCCACCAGCACGCCGCCTTCGCCAAGCGCCACCACTGCGCAGTTTTCGTAGCGATATTTTTCCAGCACTTGGTCTGCCAGCTTTACGCCAGCTTGCGAACGACTCTCAAAATACATATGCTTATTTTAGCATCTTTTTGGCTATATAATGGGTATATGTATTTTTATCTGGTTTCGCCTATTAAAATTGTCCGAGCGCATGATTACTCGTTTACCTATTCCTCGGAAGATAAACTGCCGCCTGGAACAATCGTTACCATTGAAGTTGGAAAAAACCATTTGGCTGGTGTCGTTTTACAAGAAGTAAGACAACCAGATTTTACAGTAAAACCAATTGATTCGATCGTTGAAAAAAGTCCTTTGCCCTTGCCGCTTATCCAAACAGCGCTATGGATGAGCAGCTATTACGCAACGCACCTGGCAACTGTCTGGCAAACTATTTTACCCAGCGGTTTAACAAAAAACCGGCGCCTCACCCCTGATAAAATCACATCAAACGCTCCGTCAAATAGAATAAAAAAAGTATTCACTAAAGACCAGCAGGCCGCTTTGCAAACGATTGAAACCATGCTCAGCGGCACGATACTACTGCACGGCATCACTGGTTCCGGGAAAACCTTAGTATATATTGAAGCCGCCAAGCAAGCCCTAAAAGAAGAATTATCATCCATTATTTTAGTCCCGGAAATCGCGTTAACCTCGCAGCTGGTATCGGAATTTTCTAAACACTTTCCAAAAATCATCCTAACCCATTCAAAGCAAACCGAAGCCCAAAGACACGCTGCCTGGAAAGAAATTATCAACTCCAGCGATCCAGTAATTGTTATCGGGCCGCGTTCGGCATTGTTTGCTCCCGTTCAGCAACTCGGTCTTATCGTCATTGACGAATGCCACGAACCCAGCTTCAAACAAGAACAGTCGCCGCGCTACTCAGCCTTGCGTGCCGCTTCCATTCTCGCTCGCCAGCATAACGCCAAACTAATTCTCGGCAGCGCCACGCCAGCCGTCGCCGATTATTACCTTGCCAAACATTCTAATAGCGCCATAGCCTCCATGACCACCCCCGCCCGCACCGACGCCGTCAAGCCAAGCATCACACTCGTCGACATGACCAAACGCCAAAACTTTTCAGAACATCAATTTTTATCAAATTCATTATTACAATCTTTGCGGCTGGCGCTAAAAAACAACCGCCAAGCACTCATCTTTCATAACCGCCGCGGCACTGCTGCTGTCACGCTGTGCGAAAGCTGCGGCTGGCAAGCCGGCTGTCCGCGCTGTTTCGTGCCGCTAACCTTACATGCGGATAAGCACCTTCTATCCTGCCATATTTGCGGCTTCTCAACCAGCGTCCCCACCAGCTGCCCAGAATGCCATAATGCCGACATTATCCACAAAGGCATCGGCACCAAGCGCATTGAATCCGAGTTGAAAAAGCTATTTTTGAACAAAAAAATTGTTCGTTTTGACGGCGATTCTACCCCTGAAGAGACAGTTGATACCCAGTATGACAAGTTAAAAAACGGCGACATTGATATCATCATTGGCACTCAGGTCATCGCCAAAGGATTAGACTTGCCAAACCTTGGCGTCGTCGGCGTTGTCCAAGCGGATGCCGGGTTATTGCTGCCCGACTACGCTGCCGCCGAACGTACATTCCAGCTCCTGGCCCAAGTCGTCGGCCGCGTCGGCAGATCTCACAACTCAACCGAGGTTATTGTCCAAACCTATCATCCGTCGCACCCGTCCATAGTTGACGGCCTGCGCCAAAACTACGCAGACTTTTACAAGCGCACAATCGCCCAGCGCCAGAAAACCAGCTTCCCGCCTTTTGTTTATTTGTTAAAGTTAACCTGCACTTATAAAACTGAAAAATCCGCCGTTAATAATTCTCAAAAAATCGCCCAGTTATTAAAAACCAAATCGCCAGATATAGAAATCCTGGGTCCAACGCCAGCTTTTTACGAACGAGTTCGCGACACCTACCGCTGGCAGATCATCGTGAAAAGTCCGCAGCGCCGCCAACTAATCAATTTGATAAAGTACATACCGCCGGCACATTGGCAGTATGAACTCGACCCTATCAGTTTGCTGTAATTTCTGATATAATATTACGAATGACGAAAGACGATATTATAGTCCTGCCAAATCCGCACCTGCGAAAAAAATCAACCAGAATTCATGTCATCACCGACGATATCATAAAACTCTCTGACGACATGATAGCCGCAGCCCTTGATTGGGAAGATTCCCGGCCGCATGAAATCAGTGCAGCGCTGGCGGCAGTTCAGGTTGACGCGCTCAAACGCCTGGTCATCGTTCGTAGTGATTTTGACAACAAATCAACCCGCGAATTTATGACTTTAATCAACCCCGAAGTTGTTAAGTACGAAGGCGAAGTCGTTGCTGACTACGAAGGCTGTCTCAGCGTCCAGCATATTTACGGTAAAGTTCCCCGCCATACTAAAGTCCGCATAAAAGCAATGGACTTGGACGGCAATGAAGTGCGTTTCAAGGCAGAAGGATTTTTAGCACGGGTGCTTCAGCACGAAATTGACCACTGCAACGGCAAGGTATTCATCGACCATATTAAAGATAAAACAGACGCTTTTTACACGCTCGATGAGAAAGGCGAGCTGCAACCGCTTGATTATGCCAGCGAAATCGCCGAAAATAGCGTTCTTTGGGACTGAAGAACATAGCTTAGACGTCCTGCGGGCGCTTGTTGACAATAAGTTTTCTATTGCCTGCATTATCACCAAACCGGATTCAAAGCGCGGCCGCGGACATAAACTTGTTGAACCGCCCGTTAAAACATTTGCCGAAGAACACCATATACCTGTCTTACAGCCGCAAAAAGTTAACGAAATTGCCGGCTATATTAAAGATTTACAGCCAATCGCTGGCATTCTGGTAGCATACGGAAAAATTATCCCCCAAAGTATAATTGACTTATTTTCTCCGGGAATTATTAACGTTCATCCATCGCTATTGCCGAAATATCGCGGGCCATCACCGATAGAATCAGCCATCATCAATAGAGATAACGAGACTGGCGTATCCATCATGAAACTGGACGCTCAGATGGATGCCGGGCCAATATACACCCAAATCCATAAAAAATTATCCGGCACAGAAACGAAACCGCAGCTTTATAATGAATTATTCAACAGCGGCAGCGACTTGCTAATCAGTATTCTGCTAGAAATAATGTCAGGAGCGCTAACCCCCAAAGCACAAAATGACGCCGACGCTACCTACTGCAAACTGCTTACCAAAGAGCTATCTTATATCAACCCGCAAACAATGACTGCCGCCGAAGCCGATGCTCAGGTTAGAGCTTACCTAGGATTTCCGCGCAGCCGGCTTAAAATTAATGACACAGAACTCATAATCACCAAAGCACACGCTGGCGCTAGTTCGCTTTCATCGCTTGACGTGCAGTGCGCTGACGGCAATTGGCTTATTATTGATGAGCTTATCGCCCCAGCCAGCGGCAAAAAAATGACCGCAGAGGCGTTCCTCCGCGGCCATCAAGGCTAAGTCTACTGGCTAACTAAGCAGCTAAATCAAAGTCGCCTTGACCTTGTTGAGTCTGCTGCGGTGCTGAAGATGCACCCGCGCCGCCTAAAATAGCATCGCGGTGAGCAACAATCTCCTTCTTCAGTTCGTCCATCACAGCCGCCACGACATCGCGATAATCTGGACGATTCACTTCCAGCCACTTCGTGGCAGCGAACTCATCCTTCAGGCGCGGATCGTTTGGATCGGCTTTAGTTGCCTGCACCAGCCTCTGGAACATCTTGTCTTGCTGGTAATTCGGCGCATATTTAGCTAAAAAATTATCGACTGCATTTGATTTTTTATCAATGATATCCGCAAACTCATCCAACTGGGCATCGCTCATACCCTGGCTTAACCGTTCACCAACACGCATCTCCAGTTCGCTGTAAATGTGCTGTAAAAACGGCTTGCGCTGCTCCTCTGGCAACTGATCCAGCCCTAGTTCTTTTAAGAATTCTTCGTTTAGTTGAAACATAGTTGTATTTACCCCTTTGATGATGGTTTACATATTATCCATTGTATCAGTTACGCGCCGAAAATACCATCTTAGAACCGACTACGATGCAGACGAATCAGCGTTAGCAATATCATTTACGCGCGCAATTGTTGCTTTAAATTCTGCTTGCACTTTCGCCATCGCTTCGCGCACGATATTTTCTATATTAATCCCCTGCTCGTTAAACCATGCAAAGATCGCAAACTGCTGGACAATATCATCGTCGCTGGCACCATTTTGCTGTCCCAGCTGTTGGACCGTCAGGAAGTCCTGGCTTTCCCTAAACTGCGGATTAATCCGGTTCGCTACCTGCTGCGCCAAGCCCTTATCGCCATCCATCAACCGGTTAATTTCACCCGAGCGCTCTTCGCCAGCCGCTTCGGTTATCTGCTCGCCAATCTCGCGCGCCACCCGGTTGGTTGCGATCTGGCGCAGCTTCTCCATCTCATCCGCTGGTAAAGCATCAAATCCAGCTTGTTTTAGAAAGTCGTCGGTAATTTGAAACATTTTTATTTCTCCTTTTTACGTTTATTTTTGCTAATTGCTATATCAGGCTTTCAACACCCACTGCTTCAATAGATCCGGCGCAACCCTACCGATCGCGTCAGTAACTACTTGCGGATCGGTATTACCTTGATAGGCAATCCCGGTTATACCATCTGGAAGATCAACCAATTGAAAGTCTGGATTGGTCTGAGCTAGCTGCTCCAGAAACGGCGTTGCTTTTTCTGCACCGAGAACATCAGCAACCCTGTCCCACACCCATCCGTCTGACCCAAGAGACACGGTCTCAGACGGCGGCGTCACCGTCACCTCAGGAGCGTCCAGCATATCAGATTTTGGCAGTTTCCCTAGTCTATCTGGATTAAACGCATCCTTACCGCCGCTAGGGTCAGCTGGCTGGTCTGGAATTATATGATTCTTGATAAGCTCGGTAGTAACTCTACCAGCAGCAAAACCAAGACCCCATCCCATGGCAGCTTTACTACCTATAGCAGTCAGATTCTTCTGACGTTTTTCCGTATCCTTCTGCGTCTCAGCCAGCGCTGAGCCAACCATGCTTGCCACAGCCTCCCCTGACTGATCCTTACGATCAGATCCGTCCTTCCCTTCGGTTGTCCACTCAAGGCTCTGTGCAGCACTGCCGAAGCTTGCTAGTTCTTCATCACTTAGTTTTCGTTTCTCGCCCCGTGCATTCTCTAACGCCCGTTGGTGAGCTGCAACTTTTACGCCCGCGCTGTTGACAGAACCAACTATTGAGCTAATCGGAAAACTTACGCCAAAGATTCCAAGGGTAACACCAGCCGCCAAACCAGCTCCGCCGCTTCTCAGCCAGCCGCCAAGGCCTAACTTGCCGCCGTCTTTATTCTCTTTACCGACAAACCACTGGCCGATCTTTGCAGCCACCTTCTTAAACAATGAACGCTCATCTAATCTTTTATCGTATTCTTCCTGCGTCTTCTCATCAACTAATGCATGCTGCTCAAGCACCGCCGCGGCAATTGATTGAATCGCTTTTTGCCGAGCTTCTTTCTGCTCCTCTTCGTTAGCGCCTTCTACGCCGTTCTTAATAATCGATCGCTCTTGGCTTTTCTGATGGTACACCAACTGAGTCATGTAGCCTTCCAGCTCTGCCCGAGCCAGCTCCATCCTCTTCTTAAGCTCTTTACCCTTGAGCAGCTTCTTAAACATTCCCGTCTGCTCATATTCAGCACGCAACTCTGCATATTCACTACGAGCACCAGCGACCTTTTGCTTCAACTCATTCATCGCCTCGTATTTCGTAAGTCCGCCCGCTTCAGGATCATTTATCACTCTATCTGGGTCGGCAACACTACTATCATAAGGCATCAGCTCCTTACCTTTTGGCACTAGTTCTTTGCCTTTTTCTTTATCGCCATCACGCTCTTCGTCAGTATCAATCTCTCCCTTTATCTGCTTGCCGATGTAGTTAAACTTATTGCGCAGACCCCTCACCCTTGCCAATAGCCCATTGTAGGCAGGGTCCTCAGGATTATGCTCATTAAGCTGCCGCATCGCTTCAGCAAGCTCCTTCGCCACAGCAGACCGCTCCTTTTTCAAATCTTCCTTAGTCGCTTCCGCTGAATCATCTACAGTCTCCGATTCCGAGCTATCGTCTGTTTCTACCGTCGAAGCGTCACCCGCAGGCTTCGTTTCCTCTGAGCTCTTAGACATAAGTCCATTAAGAAGCTGTTTCCTCATATAAGCTGCCCTATATTTCTCATCTTCTGTCACATTATCGTCGTTTAATGTCTTTTCTAATTCAGCAATTTTAGCCCGGGCAGCATCCTCAGGTGTTGGTGTCTCCGGTGATTTCTTATCTTTTTTGTCGCTTTCCGGCTCTGAGGTCTCTTGAGTAGTTATATCATCTTGCCTACCTTCTGTAGAGCTATCACTTGTGTCTTGACCGTCCGAGCTATTAACCTCAGCTTGAGCAGGATCTTCTGGATTACCATCAAAGTCAGTAGGAACAAAAACATCCTCAACAAAACTCTCAGGAACGCCTCCCTTATCTATTCCTTGCTCCTGATCGCCCTGTTCTGGGGTAGTTCTATCTTGTTCTGGCTTGTCGCTATCTGGCTCATCAGAATGCTCGGCAGGAGAACCAAACTCAGATTCAAGATTTCTCAGAAAATCCTCTCGCAGCTGCAAATCACTTTCAGCCCTCTTATACGCCTCGCTCTTTTCACCATATTTTTTAGCAACATCAGCAAGTCTTTCTTTAGTTGCCTCAACTCTCTTTCTTCTTTCCTCTAGTATACGACTTTCCGCTTCCGGAATTTCTTGCTTCTGCTGCTCGCCGCCGTCCACAGGCTTATCATTTTTTTCATCTCCTCCAGAATCACCGGACTGAGATTCAGGCGTACTAGTAGAAACTTTATCCTTATCATCTTCCACAGAGTTTCTGTCCGCCTCTGAATCAGGTGTAGTAAGCTCAATACGACGCGAATCATCACGCTTACTTCTGAAGCCTTCAACTCTAGCCCCAATAGCACTGAGTGCAGTACCACCAAGCTCGATTCCACGACGATATAAATCGCCGCCCTTCTCAGCAAAGCTCTTTAAAGTGTCCCAAGGGGTTTTAGGAGAAGTTCCTTCATGAGAACTTCCAGACTCTTGCGAGCCACTCCTGTTAGGTGTTGTTTCTTTTGATGCCATGTGGTGGTTCCTTTCTTAGAAAATACTTTTCTTAAAGATTATGTTAGTATGCTATCATACAGTGTACAAAATGTCAAGCTTTTTGCTTAGCTTAACCACTTTCGCCAAATCCGAACCACAAATGCTTTAATTTACCCCGTTAGGCTACAGAGTTTTCTTCACCAATTCCCGCGTGAAGAATTCCAGTTTATCGCCAATTTCCAGAGTAATCTTTTTCTTCGTTTTCAGGCTCAAACCGCACATTTCGCCCTCAAAGACTTCCTTAGCTTCCTGCTGTTGACGCTGAACGGATGAGACTTCCACCTCGGCAATTTGCTCCTTGCCGCGTTTTACTCGTGCTAGCAGCCCTTTCGCCACCTTGCCGCGTTTTACTTCGCCGCCAGCGATTATTTCCTCGCGCATCGTCCTAAACACGCCTTTCACTTCCAATTCGCCAATTTCCGTCTCGACAACTTCTGGCGCCAGCAGCGCTTCCATTGAATCTTTCGCATCGTCCAATAGCTCGTAAATCACCTTAAAAATCCGCACTTCCACGTGTTCGCGCGCCGCCAATCGCTTGACCGCCGGCGGAAGATCGACATTAAACCCGTAAATTACCGTATTCTCGCCTACCGCCAAGTGAATATCATTCTCAGAAATATTACCCACGCCCGTACCGACGACGTGCAGCTCAACTTCGCCGCCCGTATCAATCAGCTTCAAGCTATCCACCACCGACGTTACCGAGCCCTGGACATCAGCCTTAATAATCACATTAAACTCCTCGGCATCAAGTTTCTGATTCATCATTTTTAGGATGTCCGCGCCGGTAATATTAGTAGTGGCGGCCATTTTTTCCTGCTCAATTTTCGCTTTTTGCGCCAAATTGCGCGCCTCTTTTTCACTCTTAGCAATTTCAAATCCATCGCCAAACTGCGGCAATTCCTTAAACCCAGTCACGTTGACCGGCGTACTCGGACCGGCATCTTTAACCGTCTTACCACGGAAGTCCTGAAGCGTCCTAACTCGTCCGTAAGCCGTTCCAGCAACCAAATAATGCCCCGGACGCAAATGTCCGTTTTCCACCAGCAGCCCGACCACCGCGCCGCGCCCGGTCTCCATGTGCGCCTCAATCACCAAGCCTTCCGCCGGCACATCCTCATCCGCCCGCAAATCTTCCATATCCGCCACTAGCAGTACCATATCCAGCAGCTTATCCAAATTCTGACCGGTCTTGGCACTGACTTCCACCATCACCGTATCGCCGCCCCACTCCTCAGGATTGAGGCCGTGCTCAGATGCCAGCTGTGTTTTTACCAGCTGCGGGTTGGCGGTATCTTTGTCAATTTTATTGATCGCCACCACGATTTTCGCATTAGCCGAGCGCGCAAACCTAATCGCCTCGACTGTCTGCGGCTTGACGCCGTCATCCGCCGCTACTACGATAATCACCACGTCGGTTAGTACCGCGCCGTGTTGCCGCAGCGCCGCAAACGCCTCATGCCCCGGCGTATCCAATAGCGTAATCATACGCCCGTTGCGCTGCGCTTGATAGGCGCTAATGTGCTGCGTTATTCCGCCAGCCTCACCCTCAACTGTCTTTTTATCTAAAATTGCATCCAGTAAGCTCGTCTTGCCATGATCGACATGCCCCATCACTGCCACAATTGGCGGGCGCGGCACTGCCTTATCCGACAGCTTTCGTGCATGATGATGGATATCCGCAGCAGCCGCCTTGCGCTTCAGCTGCACATCCAGCCCCAATTCTTCGACCACAATCTGCGCCGTCTCAAAGTCCAGCCGCTGGTTAATCGTCGCCGCAATTCCGTTCTTAAACAACTCGCCAATCAGCGTAGTTACCGACAATCCCAGAGTTTCAGCCAATTCGCCAACCGTTACCGAATCCGCAATATTGACGATTTTTTCTGCCATAGTAAGCTCCTCTCACCTCTGGGCGTAGCTACGCTTCAGGGGATTTGTATTATTTTTTCTTTGATTTGCCAAGCGAAAGAGAAATCTTGCGGTTTTCTTTATCAATATCCAAAACCGTAAATTCTTTACGCTCGTTCAAGGTGAATACTTTTTCAGGATCCGTCCCGTCGCCGCCAAGCTCTGACACGTGAACCAGCGCCTCAACTGCCGGGCTTAGCTGTACAAACGCACCAAACGGCGTAATGCGAGTCACTGTTCCCTCAACTTTATCGCCAGGCTTGAATTGCTCGACCTCATCCAACCAAGGATCTTTAGTCAATTGCTTCATACTCAAGCTGAGCCGCTCCTTATCAATCGCGATAATCTTTGCCTTGACCGTCTGACCAACCTTCACGTAGTCGGCTGGATTATTAACACGCTCCCAGCTGATTTCCGAAATATGAATCAGCCCTTCAATTCCTTCAACGTTAACGAATACGCCAAAGTCGACAACGCCAGTCACCACGCCTTCAACTGTATCGCCAATCGCCATCTTCTGGAATCGCTCCGCCAAACCTTCTTTTACCGCCTCTTTTTCAGAAAAGATAAGTTTGTTTGTCTTACGATCAGCGTCCAAGATTCGCACCTTAATGTCTTTATTTACCAAAGTGTTAAGACGCTGCAGAATCTCGTCCTTATCACTTGAGCCGACGCGCGGATAATGTTCTGCTGACAGCTGCGATACCGGTAAGAAGCCGCGAATACCCTCGTATTCCACCAGCATACCGCCGCGATTAGCATCGTACGGCACTACCGTAATAATCTCGCCCGTTTCAAGCTTGGCAAAGACCTCGTCCCAGCCGCGATCCTTGGCTGCCTTGCGTAGCGACAGCAGCGAATAGCCGTTATCCAGTTCTGGGTCAACCACGCTAGCGACAACTTCGTCGCCTACAGTATAATTTTTTGAAAAACCAACTTCGCGGCGCGGTACTAAACCAACACCCAAAGGTCCTAAATCGATCAAAACCTCGTGTTTTCTAACCGACAACACAGTTCCGTTAACCATGTCGCCAGCAGCAATTTGCTTTATATTATCGCCTGCTTGCGCCAGCAGGTCGTCCATTGTAATTTTGGCATTTGCCATAAGTCTTCCTAAAGACCCCTTCCTTAAAATTGATATTACTTCCTAGGGACAGCATGAAAAACGTCCCTATAGATCAGTAGTAATTGTACCACAACAGATGTAGTTAAGTCAAAATCAGACAACCCGGCGCGACTGAATGTACGCCAAAACGATAAAGGTCAAACCGCCAACTGCCAGAATAGCCGCCGCCGATTCAGCCGGACCAGTTTTTGGCAAGTCCTTATCGTTCGTTTGTACTGCTGGTGTCTGCGGAATAGCCTGTGTATCAGCTTTCTTATCTTCAGATTTACTCTCTGTTTTAGTATCCGAGCCAGTTATTACAGAAGAGTTATCGCTGCCAGATTTGGAGTCGGTATCCTGATTTTTGCTAGTTTCCGTCTTTTGCTCCGAATTACCGCCTGATTTATTTTCCGTTTTAGCATCTTTGCTGTCTTTATTGTCAGATTTATTATCTGCCGCGACCAATTCGCTTGAAATCGGCGGATTCTGTTGATCGCTTAACGAATGGCGCGCGCCGTACAACACCGCCAAAGCCGCCGCTGCCAACACAGCACCAACCACTACAAATGTTCCGACAGCTCCTCGTTGATTATTTCTATTCATTACCTGCTTCTCCAAACTCAAATTTTCTTTATTATATCATGATAGCCCGTAATCAGTAAAGAGCTATGGTATAATCCAATTATGATAGTTGCCGTAGATACTGGAGGAACGAAGACGCTCGTCGCCCGCTTTAATGATAATGGACAGCCCGAACAAATCATAAAATTCCCAACGCCGAAAGATATTGAACAATATATCCAGCGCGTTACCGATCAAATACACTTAATTTCAGGCGATTCCGCTACTACGTTATCTGTCGCTCTGCCGGGCGTTGTCCATGACGGAGTTGCTGTTTGGTGCCAAAATCTCAATTGGCAAAACGTACCCATCCGGCAGCTTTTTGCAAAGAACTTTCCCAATACCAATATTATAGTTGCCAACGACGCTAACATGGCTGGGCTCGCCAGCATGCACCGCTTAGACAAGTTACCTCGCTGCGGATTGTACATTACGATCGGCACTGGTATCGGCACTTCCCTGATCTTAAACGGCGTGCTAGATAAATCCTTAAATGATTGCGAAGGCGGGCATATGATGCTGTCGTATGGCGGACGCACCCTATCCTGGGAGCAAATTGCAGCTGGACGAGTGTTTTATGAACTATTCGGCGAATTATCAAAAGAAACCTCCCTGGAAGCTTGGTCAGAAATCGCTAAGAGAATTAGCGTCGGATTACAGCCGCTCATCGCTTTTACCCAGCCAGATGTCATCGTAATCGGCGGCAGCATTGGTTCGTTTGTCCCTCATTTTACCGATATATTAAGCGGTTTGCTAGCAGAAAACCTGCCAGCCGCTATAGCCGTACCGAAAATCACTAGCGCGCCAAAGCCGAAAGAAATTGTACTATATGGATGCTACGACAACGCCCTGGCCTACTCTCGCCAAAATTAAACGAGATTTTCCGGATATTACCTTTAAAAAAAGCGATGTTTTTTCATGGTCTCCGAAAACACAAACAGTTTCTTATAAAAACCTGCGGCAAAAAAATGATTTTGCCCAATTGCTGCATGAAATCGCCCACGCCAAACTGCAGCACGAATCCTACCAGCGAGATATTACGTTAATTGATATGGAAAGATCAGCCTGGGAATATGCCGTAGACATGCTTGCTCCCGCATACAATCTGCCGCTACAAATGGACGACGACATCGTTCAAGATTCGCTGGATAGCTACCGCGACTGGCTGCACTCACGCAGTATTTGCCCAAATTGTGAAGCAGTCGGTATGGAAATTGCTAAACACCGCTACCGCTGCCTTCAATGCCATAGCGAATGGCGCGTCAACGAGGCTCGCTCCTGCGAACTCCGCCGCTACCGTAAATAAATAACCCTCTTTGCAAAGAGGGTTATTTTATATTATCACGCTCGGGCGCTAGACCTACACAGCTAGCGCTACATCTTCTTGGGTTGCTGCTTGCGCGGCTGACGCGGCTGTTGCCGATGCAACCGTCGTTGCTGTCGCCTTGCGCCGGCGAGAAATTTTTCCGCCCTTTGCGCCGGCAATTCGCGCCAAAGCCGGATTAGCCGCAAAACCGCCAGTCTTGCCATTCTTACCGCCCTTTGCGCCAATTTTCGCGTAAAAGTTTGGATCACGCGCTAAGTTTTTCTTCGCAGCCTTCAGACCGCCGGCTTTTGTTCCTGCCATGAGTTTTCCTCCGTATTAAAAAAGATTTCCACATAAAATTATGCAGAAACCCTCACCTTTATATATCACACATGGTATGTGTTATAGTTTTATGTTATCATACTGCTCATACTTTGTCAATATTTACACAATCACTCTTTCATTGTGAATAAAATATTGCATTCTGCCTCTCTGTTAGCTATACTAAATATTGTCGGCAACATCATGCTGGCTATACACTGGAACTTTAGAAATCGTAGTTCCACCACAAATACAATTCTCGTTTTCTGCGAGATTCGAGAATAGAGAAAATAACGCTCTTTCAGGGGCGTTATTTTATTTGCTATAATTACAGTATGCTAGTCAAATTTAAGATGAAGAAGAAAGACTGGACTGGAATATTTCTGACAGCCCGCGTCCAAAGGTTGTATAAAGAGTACGAGGATAATATCATCTCTGGTCTTGAAGCAGCTTCTGGACTATCGTTTCGCAGAGGGTTTACTATCGTGGTAAGCGATATAACTGGCGATCATTACAAGTGGTTTACCAGATCAGGCATTGACAGAAAAAAGGCGACACTAATTGAGATAGACGCATCAGCAGTAATCGGCGACGATTTTATTCTTTGGATACTCATCGCGCAGATTGGATATAGATTGCTTAGTCAGCATCATATTTATCCGCCAACCGTAGAAGATGAGGAAGTCTTAAGCGAGGAATGGGGTCGACTGATATATTCATTTTTAATTGAAGCAGTGGAGACAGCCTTTGGTAGCCAGCGTGCCAAAGCTATAATAAAAGATGGAACAAAATACGGTTTGAGACCTGGTACAACCAAAGCATGGAGATGGGCAATAAGCATGACGCCGAAGCAGCGCAAAGCAGCTTGGAATAAACTTAAGGCATCGTACTCGCATTCATTACACCGCCCCGCTAATATTTAGCTAATTGTCGCTAGTCTATCAATACCATTCCGTTGTTCTGATTGCCGTCATTATAAAACGGCATTTTTGCTTGCTTAACTGACATAGTAAATAAACATAAAGCTACGAGCGCTATTGCCCCATGCCACAAGAAAGCAGCGATACCAATAGTAGCCTGGCTAATATCGTTCTCGTTTTCAAACATAATATCTCCAGGAAAGTACGCGCCAAGCGGAGCAGTAGCAAGCAAAATTGAATAAATCGGCAGCTTGCTATTCTTAAATTTACCGCCCATCAGCGTTATAATTGCAATAATATATCCAATATTCGCCATCCATGCCAGCGCCAAAAAAGTTCGTCCGAACAGCATAGGAACACTAAAATATAAACCAAATATAAACGCGCCCGCTCCTGAAATAATACGATCAGGATAATCAATATGAATATATGCCGGCAAATATAAAGCGATAATCCACATTATTATACTACTACAAATAACCGCCCGAATAATGATACTTTTAGACAGCTTCATATGGCTTCGTTTATTTTTTGTTTTTCTTGTCATAAGCAGTATTATATAAAACAACAAAGCTAATAGCAAATTTACAGTAAATCTAGCTGTGTATAAAACTAGTATATAAGATAAACCATCCTATTTGGATGGGTTAAATTATCTTGTCGTCGCAACAGAACAAGAAAAAAGACTTCCTATTCGGAAGTCTTTTTTATAATTCGGCACCGTGCTAGTTTCCCACTAAAAGCAGTATAATCGCCGCTGGGGAGCTTAACTTCTGTGTTCGGGATGAGAACAGGTGTTTCCTCCTCGCCATGGGCACCGAAGGAGGGGGTTTAAAGCGCTTGGTTCCACATATACTCGCGTGGTGGGCCAAACCCCTTTCTTCGATGTCCAAATATCAGCACGGAATTGAATTGTTAATTGACTGATACTTGCTGAAAAGCACCAATTACTAGTCAAGTCTACCTTATCCGCGAGCGTTATGCAAGCATAAACGCTAGCAGACAAGGACATAAAAAGGCAATGGGACTATTAGTACGCTTTAGCTCCATGTATTGCTACACTTCCACCTTGCGCCTATCAAACAGATAGTCTTTCTGTGTCCTCATAGGGAAACCTTATCTTGAGGTTAGTTTCGCGCTTAATATGCTTTCAGCGCTTATCTAGTCCGCACATAGCTACTCGACAATGCAGCAGGTGGCCACAATCGATACACCAGAGGTGCGT